>WNGO01001503.1_pt1 | contig 26621 bp, 29 predicted proteins | sample 5400511 | NCBI WGS metagenome assembly WNGO01 (sample SAMN13153380, study PRJNA577476) | soil metagenome | isolation source: 20 cm soil or saprolite under Garry oak tree replicate 2 | place: USA:California | collected 2016-06-15 | reverse complement strand
TCGCCTGGGGGAAGATCCCGCGCTGCTCGCGTACGTCATCGAGCGGAAGATCCCGCTCGAGATGTGCCTCACCTCGAACGTGCACACCCACACGGTGCCGTCGCTCGCCGAGCACCCGTTCAAGCGCTATCTCGACCAGGGCGTGGTCGTGACGTTGAACACCGACGGGCGACTGGTGGACGGCATCTCGCTCACCGACGAGTATTTCGTCGCCCAGAGCGTGTTGGGCCTGACCAAGCCGGACCTCGCGCGCGTCGTGCTCAACGCGTGCGAGAGCGCGTTTCTCCCGGACTTCGAGAAGGTGGCGTTGGTGTCCCGCGTGCAGAACGAACTGGAGGCTCTCTAATGGCGCTGCGCCCCCCGCGGACCATCCTGGCCTTCGTGGTCGCGTTCGTGTGCGCCCTCGCCGTGTTCACACTACCGAGATTCGTGTGGAATAGCGTCCAGGGAGCCGTTCGCCAGCAGCCTACGGCCGACACGACGCAGGCCGCTCCACGCGGCACGGCGCCGCAGGCCGCGCCGCGCTCGGTTCCGCAACGGCTCACCGGGATCTTCGGGATCGCGCTCATTCTGGGGATCGGGATCGCCCTGTCGCGCAACCGCGGGGCGATCAGCTGGCGGGTCGTGGGGTGGGGGGTCGGCCTGCAGCTCGCCTTCGCCGTCTTCGTGCTCCTGGTGCCCCTGGGCCAGCAGCTGTTTCGCACCCTCGGCGACGCGATCACCAAGATTCTGAGTTTCTCCTACGTCGGATCCGAGTTCGTGTTCGGCGAGGTCGGGAAGCAGCATTCCAGTCTCGGCTTGATTTTCGCCTTTCAGGTCCTCCCCGCCATCATCTTCGTCTCGGCGTTGTTCGCGATTCTCTATTACCTCGGCGTCATGCAGCTCGTGGTGAAAGCGTTCGCGATCGCGATGAACAAGGTGATGGGCGCGAGCGGGGCGGAGAGCTTGAACGTGGCGGCGTCCATCTTCATGGGGCAGACCGAGGCGCCGCTCACGATCCGCCCGTTCCTTCCAGGTATGACGCGCTCCGAGCTGATGACTGTCATGACCGCGGGAATGGCGCACGTGTCGGGATCGATCATGGCGGCTTATATCGCCATGGGCATCGAGGCGCGCCATCTGCTCACGGCGGTGATCATGACCGCGCCGGGCACCATCATGATGGCGAAGATCCTCGAGCCCGAAACCGAAACCCCGCAGACGCTCGGTGGTGTGCGGGTAGAGATTCCGCGTACCGACGTGAACATCGTCGACGCGGCGGCGCGGGGCACCACCGACGGGCTGCACCTGATGCTCAACGTCATTGCGATGCTCGTATCGTTCGTCGCACTGGTCGCGCTGGTCAACGGTGGCTTCGGTTGGGTGCACGGGCACGTCGCTTGGTTTCCGGAGAACATTCAGACCGTCCTCGGCTGGATCTTTCGGCCTATCGCGTTCGCGATGGGTGTGCCGTGGCACGATTCGGGCACCATCGGCAGCCTGCTGGGCGAGCGCATGGTACTGAACGAGTTCTTCGCATATAAGGACCTCGGGCCGCTCAGAGGGCAACTCGATCCCCTCTCCTTTACTATCGCGACCTTCGCCTTGTGTGGGTTCGCGAACATCAGCTCGGTGGGCATCCAGATCGGCGGCATCGGCGCGCTCGTCCCGGATCGCAAGCACGACCTCGCCCGGCTCGGGTTCCGCGCGATGATCGCCGGGACGCTCGCGAACTTCCTGTCGGCGACGCTGGCGGGGATCCTGTTGTGAGGAGCGGGGAGCAGGGAGCGGGGAGCGGTTCACTCCGTGCGGCCGCGGACGTCGTCGCGGAACGACTCGGGAAGCTCAAGCCGCGTGTCGCGATCGTGCTCGGCTCGGGCCTCGCGGGCGTGGCGGAGGCGGTGAGCGACGCCGTGCGCATTCCATACAAGGAGATCCCCGGCTTTCCCGAGCCCGGCGCCCCGGGCCACAAGGGTGAGCTCGTCGGCGGGACGCTCGAAGGCGTGCCGGTCCTGGTGCAGAGCGGTCGCTTTCATTTGTATGAGGGTCACGCGCCCGACGTCGCTGCCCTTCCCACGCGCGTGTTCGCGAGACTCGGCGCCACCACGCTGGTGGTCACCAACGCGGCCGGGGGCATCCGCCACACGTTCCGCCCGCCCGTCCTGATGCTCATTGCGGATCACATCAATCTGATGTTCAAGAACCCGCTCGTCGGGCCGGTGGCCGAGGGGGACGAGCGTTTCCCCGACATGAGCGACCCCTACGACCCGGCGCTCCGCCGCCTGGCCCGCGACGTGGCGCGGACGAAGCGGATCCCGCTCGAAGAAGGCGTGTACGCCGGGCTGCTCGGGCCCTCGTTCGAGACGCCCGCGGAGATCCGGATGCTGCAGCGGCTCGGAGCGGACGCCGTGGGGATGTCGACGGTGCCGGAGGTGATCGCGGCGCGGGCCCGGGGCGTGCGCTGTCTCGGGTTCTCGAGCATTACGAACGTGGCGGCCGGGTTGTCGTCGCAAAAGCTGTCGCATCTCGAGGTGCTCGAGGCCGGGAAGCAGGTGTCGGGCCAGCTCGAGCAGCTCATCAGGGGGGTGCTGCAGGGTCTGTAAGGCCCGTGGAATCCGACGGCGTATACACCGCCACTTCCGACCCTGCGGCGAACACCACGCCGGCCGGCTGGGCGCGGTTCAAGAACTCCCACTCGGTCCCGTAGAGGGACCCAAAATCAAAGCGGTAATCGACGGCGTGGATCTGTCGCACGGCCCACGCCGGATGGGCGACCCGGAAGACACCGAGGTTGCCATCCGGCCGTGCGCGGCAGGCGAAGGCCCGCTCGATGAAGTAGTGCTCCGGCGAGTCCGGCGGCGGCACCAGCGTGGCCCGCGAGCCGGCCACGCTCACGTGCCAGCCAAGCGCCGCGGGCCCCACCCCATACTCCACCCGCACCTCGCTCTGCGTCTCGACGACCCGGCTGCGAATCGGCGTGGGCCAGAACGGCTCGCCGTACCGCAGCCGACCCACGGCGGCGATCAGCCGGCTGGACACGAACTGGCGGACGAACCAGACGCCCGCCTCTCCCGCCACCCGGACGTACGTGCGGAAGTTGACCTGCGGGTGCGCCCTGAACCCCGGGATGCGCCAGCCCTTGATGCGCAGGTCGAGCATCTGCAACGCGACGAGGCTCACGTGCGTCCGGCCGTCCCACCGATCGGGCTCGACACCCGGGGGGATCGCGCGTCGGATCAGGTCTTCCGGCGCCTCGAAACTGAGGAGAATGATGTGCGACCAGCGCGCGGCGAGAAACGGACGAGGCGTCACTTGTGATCGTGGTTGGAATCGCTAGTAATATGGCGTCCCGACACGGAGGCAGCCCGCATGCGAAGCGCCAAGGTCATCCACGGCTCCTTGATGGCGGGCGTCATCCTGTTCTTGCTGGTGACGGCGTGGGTGCATCGCGTCACGCCCCCGGCTCCCCTGCCTGTGAGCGGCCCGCTGTTGACATATGTGGGACTCGGGATCCTCGCCGCTGGGCTCCTCGGCCTGCGGGTTCTTCCGGGGCCCGATCCTGCGCCCGCGCCGGGACAGACCACCGACCAATGGTGGATGACCAGCCAGGCCCGGCTCATCGTGCGCTGGGCGGTAGTGGAGGGTGGGTGCCTGGTGAATGGAGTGGTGTGGTTCATCACCCGCGACCGCGTCTCGCTGGCCGCTGCCGCCGCCGGTCTGGCCATCCTGCTCGCACTACGACCGGGTCGGTACCTGGAAATAGGCTAGGAGCCCCATGAATTGGCCGTTTTTGACCACCGATCCGGATTCGTCATGATGTACCGTCGCGCGCGATGGAGTTCGTCGTCGCTCCGGATCACGGGGTCATAGTAGTTACGCTGCCAGACCTTCTTGCCCGGCGTTCCTTGCTGTTCATTGATTCGCTTCGTCGTGGCGGACTTGAAGGCCCGGATGATGGCACCCAGGGAGCCGGGGGGTACACGAAGGGATTGGCCCCGCGTAAGAAGGGAGTCGCTTCCGGGCGACAAGGGACGTACTGGTAAGTGTAGGGGCGCAGCATGCTGCGCCCCTACATTGTGGTCGTTCCCCGTGTCGTGGTCGTTCCCACGCTGACTGATTTGGCCCCGACGATCGCCGATAACGACAATGCCGTGCACATGGTCGGGCATCACGATGACGGTATCCACCGCAGCGGTGGGGAAATGCGCCGGAATCTGACACCAGCACTCCTTCGCGGCACGACCGACATCATTGAGACGCATGTGCCCTGCAATCACCTCTCCGAACAAGTGGCCGGGCTCTCGCAGACGAATGGTCACGAAATACGCTCCAGGACGCGAGTAGTCATATCCGCGGAGCCTTGTGAACCGCCGGTCGTGCGAGACACGAAGGGGAACTCGGTCGCTGCTCACCCGTCAACCGTATGCGCCCGGGCCTCGCGACGGGTAGCGGGCTGCTGCAGGGCGCATCCATTTCACTCCGCTCGCGTACGGCCTAGAGACCGTCCGTCGGCGGCCGCGGGGGCGCGGGCACGAAGTGGTTGAGGGGGCCGTGTCCCCGGCCCAACCCGGGCGCGGCCGCGATCGCCCGGTGCACGAAGTCGAGCGCGTCTTCCACGGCGCGCTCGAGCGGGCGGCCGTGCGCCAGACCCGCGGCGATAGCGGCTGAGAGCGTGCAGCCGGTGCCGTGGGTCGAGGTCGTCTCGAGGTGCGGCCGGGTGAAGCGTCGGGCCGTGCCGTCCGCGATCAACACGTCCACCACCTGCTCACCCTCGAGATGACCACCCTTCACGAGCGCTGCTTTCGCGCCGAGCGCCACGAGGGCCCGGCCGGCCCGCTCCATGTCGTCGGGGGTGCGGACGCTCCCGCCCACGAGCACCGCCGCTTCGTCGAGGTTCGGGGTGACGAGCGCGGCGAGCGGCACGAGCCGCCGCACGATGAGTCGCTCGGCATTGCGGTCGAGCAGGCGATCGCCCGACGTCGCGACCATCACGGGGTCGAGCACGTAGTTGGGGAGCCGCCGCCGGGCAATGCCGTCGGCCACAGCCTCGACGATGGGAGCAGAGCCGAGCATGCCCGATTTCACCGCGACGGGCGGGAGGTCGTCGGCGAGCGCCTCGAGTTGGCGGGTGACGAGCTCCACCGGGACCGGCTCCCACGCCCGAACCGCGACCGTGTTCTGGGCCGTCACGGCGGTGATCACGCTCGTGCCGAACACGCCGAACTGGTGGAACGTCTTCAGGTCGGCCTGGATGCCGGCGCCGCCGCCCGAGTCCGATCCCGCGATGGTGAGGGCGATTTTCACGTAGCGCCCGTCCCGCGCTTCTTCGCATATTGAAGGCTCGGCCGCGGCCGGGAATGCTCGAGGAGACTCATCGCCAGTAATCTGCAATCGACGATACGTGATCTCCAACGCCGCAAGGCGCGCGGCCGGCGCGGCCTCGCCCTGATCGAGGGCGTCCGGCTCGTGGAGGAGGCGCTCGCCGCCGGAGTCGCATTCAAGGGGGCGCTGGTTGCCCCCGACCTGGCGCGCACCGCGCGCGGCACGGCGCTCGTCGCGGAGCTCCAGGGGCACGCCGTCGGCGTGGAGGAGGTCGGCGCCCGCGCCTTCGCGCAACTCGCCGACACCGAGACGCCGCAGGGGATCATCGCCGTCATCGAGCCGCGGCGTTGGAGCGCGAGCGACTTCGTGCCGCCGGCGGGAGCGGTGGCGCTCGTGATCGACGGCGTCCAAGATCCCGGTAACGTCGGCACGCTGATCCGGACGGCGCACGCGCTCGGAGCCGCGGGCACGGTCGTGCTGCGGGGCACGGCCGACCCGACGAGCCCCAAGGCCCTGCGGGCGGCCATGGGAGCTACCTTCCACCACCCCGTCGTGTCGCTCGACGACGGCGGCTTCATCGCCTGGGCGAGGAAACATGGCCTGACCTTGTGGGCGAGCGCCGCGGATGGCGTGCCGCTGCATCGAGCGCTGGAGCGGGGGCGAGGGGAGGAGGGAGTCGGACGGGTGGACGGGCCCATCGGCGTGATCGTGGGAAACGAGGGGGCGGGAATCCGCCCGCAGCTCAACGCCGTCGCCGCGCAGCGCGTGGCGATCCCGCTGGCCCAGGGCGCCGAGTCGCTCAACGTCGCGGTGGCGGCCGGCATCCTGCTCTACGAGGTGACGCGTGGTCGTTGATCCGATCCTGCTCGTCGGCGCTGGACTCCTGGGGCTCTGTATCGGGAGCTTCCTCAACGTCTGCATCCTGCGGCTCGCCAAGGAGGACAAGAAGCAGCGCTCGCTGTTCCACCCGCCGTCGACCTGCCCGCGGTGCGGGCGCCGGATCGCGTGGCGGGACAACATCCCGGTGGTCTCGTGGTTGGTGCTGCGGGGTCGATGTCGCTGGTGCGGTCAGCCGATCTCCATCCAGTACCCCATCATCGAGGCGGTCGTCGCAGTCCTGTGGATCGCCGCGATCCTGGCCTACGGACCGACGGTCCGCTTCGTCGAGGCCGGCGTGCTGGGCACGATTCTCCTCGGTATCGCTCTCACCGATGCGCGCCATTACCTCATTCCCGACGAGTACAACTGGATCGGGCTCGTCATCGGGCTCGGCCTGTCGCTGACGGCGGGCGTGCCGGGCTTCATCGACGGGGTGCTGGGCGCGGCTACCGGCTTCGCCCTGCTGTACGCCGTCGGCCTGGTGGGGGGCTGGGTCTTCAAGGAAGAGGCGATGGGAGGCGGCGACATCAAGATGATGGCGATGGTGGGCGCCTTCGTCCACTGGCAGGGCGTGCTGTTGACGATATTCGCGGGCGCGCTGTTCGGGAGCCTCGTGTACGTCCCGCTGCTCGTCCTGGGGAAACGGAAGCGTCACGTCCCGTTCGGGGTATTTCTCGCCATGGGGGCCGCGGTGGCCTTCGTGTTCGGTCCCGCGATCTACGACTGGTACCGGCGATTCCTGGGGGCCGCCTGACCTGAATGGGCGATCCGTTCGAAGGGCTGTTCGACTCCGGGGAGGTGCTCGAGCGCGTGGGCGTGAATCTCACGACGCAGGCGCGGCGGGGCGACCTGGAGCCGGTGCGCTGTCGCGACGCCGAGATTGCGCGCGTGGTGGACATCCTGCTGCGTCAGAGCAAGAACAACCCCGCGCTCATCGGGAAGGCCGGGGTCGGGAAGACGGCGATCGTCGAAGGGCTCGCGCAACGCGTCGCCGCGGGGGACGTCCCGCCGGCTTTGAAGGAGGTCCGCGTGGTCGCGCTCGACCATGTGGCCCTCCTCGCGGGCACCACGTTCCGCGGCCAGTACGAGGAGCGCATTCGGAAGCTCGTCCGCGAGCTGTCGGCCGACCCGGACCTGATCCTGTTCGTCGACGAGCTGCACAACCTCATCGGTCAGGGCACGGCGCTCGGCGCCGCCATGGACGCGGCCAACATGCTGAAGCCCGCCCTGGTGCGTGGCGACATCCGGATCATCGGCGCGACCACGGGGGGCGAGTACGACAAATGGATTCGCGGCGATCCGGCGCTCGAGCGCCGCTTCCAGCCCGTCTTGGTGGAGGAGCTCGACGCCATTCAAACGTGGGAAGTGCTCGTCGCCCGACGGCCCCGCCTGGAGCGGCACCACGCCGTCGCGATCACGGATGACGCGCTCAAGGCGGCCATCGTCCTCACCGACCGGTTCGTCCCCGAGCGCGCCCGCCCCGACAAAGCCATCGACGTGCTGGACGAGGCGTGCGCCCACGCGCAGGCGACCGCCCGGGTGTCGCCGGAGCTCGACCGCCTGATCCGCGAGCGGCGTAAGGTGGATGCCATGATCCGGCGGGGCTTGACGCACGAGCAGCCGCGAGAGGAGCCCGCGGAAGACCTAATGGCGGAAATCTTTCCGATGCTGGAGCGGATTGGGGCGGAGATAGAAAAAATGCTGGGCGGACAGGCGGACAGGCAGACCGGTGGTCGGGTGGCAGCGCCGCAGCAACCGACCGCCCGACCGCCTGACCGCCCGACCGCCACGCTCGCCGACAGGCGAGCGGAGCTCGACCAGCTGCTCCGTCAAGAGCTCGAGAACCAGGGCATCGTCGTGGGCGGCCAAGAAGTCGCCCGCGTCGTGGGGGCGGCCGTCGGTAAGGGGATCGAGTGGCAAGCGTGACGCGAGCGTGTCTCGCCGCGGTGGCGGTCGTCGGCGGGATGGGGAGCACCGGATGCGAGCGGCGCGCGCGGGAGGTCCAGAACGAGGCCGAGCTGAAGCTGGCCGTGCAGCAGATGATCCCCGCCGTCGAACGGGCCACCCGCCTGCGGTTTCGCCAGCGCCCCGTCGTACTGCGTCGCAGCCGCGCGCAGGTTCGGGACTACGTGATCCACAAGTTCGACGACGACCTCCCGCCCGCCGAGCTCGTGGGCGCACAGGCCGCGTACCGGTTGTTCGGGCTGATCCCCGATTCGCTCGACCTGCGCCGTACCATGGTGGACCTCCTGACCGAGCAGGTGGCAGGGTATTTCGACCCCGATTCGAACGCGCTCTACATCCCGACCGACATCGATCCCAGCCAAGCCCGTCTCGTGATCTCGCACGAGCTGGTGCACGCGTTACAGCACCAGTACTTGAACCTCGACTCACTGGTGGAGCTCAAGCGCCAGAACGATCGCCGCAGCGCGGCGCAGGCGATCCTCGAGGGGCAGGCGACGCTCGCTCAGATCCTGGTCCTCATGCCGGAGCAGAAGATCGAAAGCCTGCCCAACTTCTGGGACCTGCGGACGGCGCTCGGCGGGCAACAGGATCAGATGAAGGTGTTCGGGAGCGCCCCGCTGTGGCTGCGCGAGAGCCTGATCTTCCCTTACTTGGGCGGTGCCGAGTTCGTGCGCTGGTTCGACCATGAGTACCCGGGGAAACAGCCCTACGGCATCCTCATGCCGATCTCCACGGAACAGATCCTCCACCCCGCGCGGTACGTGGCCGGGGACCGCCCCGACGCGGTGGCGTTCGAGTCGCCCGGGCCCGACACGGTGCGTTACGAGGACGGGCTGGGCGAATTCGAGATCCGCCTCCTGCTCGAGCAGCATCTGGGCGATGACGGCGCCGCCGCGTCGTACGCGGCGGGCTGGGACGGAGACCGCTACCAGGTGCTTGGCCGTGCGAGCGCGGCGGCCACGGCAGCGCTCGTGTGGTATACGCTGTGGGACGACAAGGTGGCGGCTGCGCGCTTTCGAAAGGGACTCGAGAGCGCGTGGGCCAAGCGGCGACCTGGCGGTCGGAGCGTCAGACGCTCGGAGATCAAGCAGCTCCTGGTGACCGGCGTGCCGGTGGTGCGCCTGGTCGATGCGCCGCTCGGCTGGGCTGGCTGGAAACGGGTGCCGACCATTCGGGTCACCCGCGCAGCGCGTTGATCCCCCCACTTGGATTCCGGCAACTCGCCAAGTAGTTTCGTAGGCTTATGTTTACGGCCCTCTCCGAGCGGCTGACCGCCGCTGTGAAGCGCCTCACCGGTCGGGGAGTGCTCTCGGAGCAGGACGTGACCGAGGCGCTGCGCGAGATCCGACGCCATCTGCTCGAGGCCGACGTCAGCTTCGAGGTCACGAGAGGGTTCGTGGAGCGCGTACGCGAGCGGGCGATCGGGGCGATCGCCGTGAACACGGTGAGCCCCGGCCAGCAGGTCGTGAAGCTCGTGCACGACGAGATTGCGCGGATGCTGGGCGCGTCGGACCAGGACTTGGCGCGCAAAGTAGGGGCGCAGCATGCTGCGCCCCTACAGTTTGCATCGGTCGGGCCGACGGTGATACTGCTGGTGGGGTTGCAGGGCTCGGGAAAAACGACCACCGCGGCAAAGCTGGCGCGACGGTTGAAGCTCGAGCAGAAGGCTCCGGGACTGGTGGCGGCGGACCTCTCCCGCCCCGCCGCGCGAGAGCAGTTGCAGCAGCTCGGCGCCCAAGTCGGGGTGCCGGTCTTTCCAAGGGAGCCGGGAGCAGGGAGCAGTACCGTCCTCGAATCGGTCAAGCGAGCGGTTCGCGAGGCCGAGAAGGCGCGCTGCCGCACGGTCATCGTCGATACCGCCGGTCGGCTGCAGATCGACACGGAGCTGATGGACGAGCTCAAGGCGCTGCGCGTGGCGACGAGCCCGCGCGAGGTGCTGCTCGTGGCGGACGGGATGACGGGGCAGGACGCGGTGCGGATCGCCCGCGGCTTTCACGAGGGCGTCGGGCTGACCGGCGCGATCCTGACCAAGCTCGACGGCGATGCGCGGGGCGGGGCGGCGCTCTCGATTCATGGCGAGACGGGCGTGCCGATTAAATTCATCGGCATCGGGGAAAATGTAGGGGCGCAGCATGCGCCGCCGCTGCTTGAGCCCTTCGACCCGGTGCGTATTGCGGGCCGGATCCTGGGCCAGGGCGATGTCGTGGCGTTGGTCGAGAAGGCGGCCGCCACCATGGACGCCGAGACGGCGCAGCGCCTCGAGCGCAAGGCGCGCTCGAAGCAGGGGATGGATCTCGCGGACTTTCTCGTCGCGCTGAAGCAGATGCAGGCCATGGGACCGATCAAGCAGGTGCTCGGTCTCTTGCCGGGCGTGAACGCGCGGGCGCTCAAGGCGGTCGACGGCGACGACAAGCGCGTGAAGCATGTCGAAGCGATCGTACTGTCCATGACGCCCGGCGAGCGGTCCGATCCGTCGATCCTCACCGGATCGCGGCGCCTGCGGATCGCGAAGGGCGCGGGGCGCACCGTACAGGAGGTCAACCGGCTGCTGGACCAGTTTCAGCAGATGCGGAAGCTTTTGAAAAGGACGTAGGCACGCTATGGCAACTCGCATTCGGCTGCGGCGCGTGGGGCGGAAGGGGCAGAGCTATTTCCGGATCGTCGTCGCGGATTCGCGCTCTCCCCGCGACGGGCGGTTCGTCGTGACCTTGGGCCACTACAACCCGCGGACCAATCCCGCCGACATCCAGGTCGATGCGGAGCAGGCGCGCGCCTGGCTCGACAAGGGGGCTCTCCCGACCGACACGGTCCGCTCGCTGTTGAAGAAGGCGGGAGTGCTGGGCAAACGCCCCGCCTAGTCGGGCGCGTGCGCAAGCCGCACGGGCAGCGGGGAGAGGTCGCGGTGTTTCCTCTCGTGGAGAATCCGGGCGCGGTGTTCACGCCGAAGGCCCGGTTGTTGGTCGTGAACGAGGAGCGTGACGTCGTGGCGGGGCCGCTGGTCGTAGCGCGGCGGCGCGCCTACCACCGCGAGTGGCTGCTGTCGTTCGTCGGCGTGACGTCGCGCGCCGTGGTGGAGCCGTGGCGGGACCACTTCGTCGCCGTGGAAGAGACCGATGCTGGCGATTAACGTCGTGACGCTCTTCCCGGAGGTGTTCGAAGCGTCGCTCCGGGTGAGTATTCTGGGGCGTGCCGCGGAGCAGGGGCTGGTGCGCTACCGCGTCGTGCAGCTGCGCGAGTACACGCACGACCGGCACAAGACGGTGGACGACTCCCCGTACGGCGGCGGCGCCGGGATGGTGCTCAAGCCGGAGCCGTTCTTCGAAGCGGTGGAGGATCTGCGGCCGGGGGGGGGGCCGCCGATCGTGCTGTTGTCGGCACGCGGCCGGCCGTTCAGCCACCCCGACGCCGTGCGCTTCGCGGTGGGCGAACAGCTCACGTTGCTCTGCGGCCATTACAAGGACGTGGACCAGCGGGTGGCGGACGGGCTCAAGGCGGAGGAGCTGTCGGTGGGGGACTTCGTGCTGTCGGGCGGTGAGCCGGCGGCGCTGTGCGTCCTGGATGCGGTGGTACGGCTGCTCCCGGGAGCGCTCGGGGACCACGCGTCCGCGGCTACCGACTCGCACTACGACGGGCTCCTGTCGCCGCCGAGCTATACCCGGCCGCCGAGCTATCGCGGAATGGATGTACCGGCGGTATTGTTGAGCGGCGACCACGCGCAAATCGCGCGCTGGCGCGAGGCGGAGGCGGAGCGCTTGACGCGCGAGCGGCGGCCTGACCTGTGGACGAAACACCTAGACGCGTAGACGCACAGACGCGCAGACGCATAGAGAGATCGAGAGAGTAGACCATGAACAGACTGAGAGCGATCGAGCGCGAGGGGCTCAAGACCAACCTTCCGGCGTTCGATCCGGGCGACACGGTCCGCGTGATGGTGCGGGTCCGCGAGGGCGACAAGGAGCGCCTGCAGGCGTTCGAGGGCATCTGCATCGCCCGCCGCGGCGCCGGGATCAATGCGACGTTCACCGTGCGCAAGATCTCGGCGGGCGTCGGGGTCGAGCGCATCTTCCCGCTGCACGCGCCGTCGATCGCGGAGATCGAGCTGGTGCGCAAGGGTCGCGTGCGGCGCGCCAAGCTCTACTTCCTGCGTCGGCTCGCCGGCAAAGCGGCGCGGATCCGCGAGAAACGGGGCATCACCGTCCCCGAGACGGTGGAGAAGCAAGAGGCGTGAGAGGCCCCCGCCCCACGCTCGAGCGCGAGATCGCGTTCTGGCGAGCGGGGGGCGGAGTCGTCGCCGGTGTCGACGAAGCTGGCCGCGGTCCCCTGGCTGGTCCGGTGGTGGCCGCGGCCGTCGTGTTTCCGCCCCACTGCAAACTCATCCGCGGACTGCGTGACTCGAAGCTCTTACCCCCGGCCAAGCGCCGCCGGCTCGCCCTGGTGGTGCGGGCCCGCGCGTTGGCGATCGGCGTGGGCGCGGCGAGCGTACGCGAGATCGACCGGCTGAACATCCGACGGGCGTCGATCCTCGCCATGCGGCGTGCGCTCGCTCGACTGGGACTGGACCCGGCCCTCGTCCTGGTGGACGGCTTGCCCTGTCCGGAGCTCGGGTGTCCGCATGATGCGATTGTGGACGGGGACGCGCACTGCCACTCGATCGCCGCCGCGTCGGTGATCGCCAAGACCGTGCGCGATCGCCTGATGGAGCTCCTGGCGGCCCGCCATCCGTCGTACGCCTGGGGGAGCAACAAGGGCTACGGCACCCCGGATCACCTCGCCGCGCTCGCGGCGTTCGGCTTCACGTCCCATCACCGCAAGAGCTTCGCGCCCGTGGTGCAGCTGGAACTAATAGAGCGGGAATAGGCGGCAAAGGCGGCAGGAGGCGGTAACGCGATGCGGCATCTCATTGCCGCCTTTTGCCGCCCGTTGCCGCCCTCTTGAGTGCCGCCTGGAACGCCACCAGGGGACGGGTATTCACAATATCCCCGGCTTCGAGTCCAGCGCGTCTCGCCAGGTACACCGCGTATTTCATGAACGGCAGGTTCCCCGGCTGGTGGCTGTCCGTCGAGAGCACGAACCGGACGCCGTGTTGTTTGCCGGCCGCCGCGAGCGTATCCGGGAGGTCCATGCGCTCGGGGTGGCCGTTCAACTCGAGCAGGCAGCCCGTCGCGGCGCAGGCACGACACAGGGCCTCGAAGTCGAAGGCGTAAGGCTCGCGCTTTCCCACGAGGCGCCCAGTCGGATGTCCGATCGCGTCCACCCACGGATGCTCTGCGGCGCCCACCAGGCGCTTGGTCAGCTCTTTCTCGCTCTGCGTGATGCCGTAGTGAATGGTGGCCACGACATAATCCGCTTCGGCCAGCACGTCGTCGGGCAGGTCGAGCTTCCCGTTCTCGAGAATATCGAGCTCGATGCTCTTCAGGATGGTGAAGCCGCGGCTGGTGGCGTTCCAGGCGTCGATCGCCTTCCACTGCTCGCGCAGTCGCTTCGCGTCGAGCCCGAGCGCCATCGTCACGCGCTTCGAGTGGTCCGTGATGGCAATGTACTGGTAGCCCAAGGCGCGCGCGGCGTGGGCCATGTCCTCGATGGTCCCCTTCCCATCGGTGGCGCTCGTGTGCATCTGTAGGTCGCCGCGGATGTCTTTCACCTCCACGAGGTGCGGCAGCCGGTGCTCGCGGGCGAGCGCGATCTCGCCGCGTGCTTCCCGCAGCTCGGGCGGAATCCAGTCGAGGCCGAGCTTGGAGTAGATCTCGTCCTCGGTCTTCCCGGCGGCGCGCCGCGTGCCCTTGAAGAGGCCGTACTCGTTCAGCTTGTAGCTCTGCTCCTGGGCGATCTTGCGGAGCTCGATGTTGTGCGCCTTGGAGCCGGTGAAGTACAGCAGCGCCGCGCCATACGCGTCGGGCTCCACCGCCCGCAGATCCACCTGGAGCCCGCCCCGGAGCTTCACAGTGGCGCGCGTCTCGCCTTTCGAGATTACTTCCGCCACGTCGCCGTACGCGACGAACCGGTCCATCGCCTGGGCGCTCTCCCCCGACGTCACCACGATGTCCAGGTCCCCGATCGTCTCGCGCCGCCGGCGGTAGCTCCCCGCCACCTCGATCTGGCGGATCGCCCCACTCGCTTCCAGATACACGACGACCGCGGTCGCCTGGACCTCGGCTTCGTTGAGGAGCATGCGCCGCTCTCCGACCTGCGCCTGGCCGAGTCCCGCGCGCATCTTCTCTTCCATTTTCGGTCCGAACCCCTTGAGCTTCTGGATCCTGCCCTTGTCGAGCGCCGCCGCGAGGTCGGCCGCCGATTTCACCTTGAGCTTCTTGTAGAGCAGCTTCACGCGCTTGGGCCCGAGGCCGGGGATGCGCAACAGGTCGAGCAGCCCGGCGGGCAGTTTGCTCGCGAGCTGCTTGCGGAGCGGCAGCTCACCGGTAGTGACGATGGCGGCGATCTTTTCGGCGAGGTCGTCCCCGATGCCGGCGATCTCGGTCAGGTCTTTGGTCCCCGCGCGCACCAGGTCGGCGATCGGCTCGGGGAAGTCTCGAAACCACCTCCCCGGAGGCTCGGTCATGACGTGCGGAACTCTGGTGCGCCTCTCAACGCTCATGGTCGGCGCGGCGCTCGTGCTGCTCGGCTCGCCCGCGCCGCTCGGTGCCCAAGGCCAAGCCACGACCGGCATCATTCGAGGCGTGGTCACCGATCCCAACGGCGCGCCCGTTGCCAACGCGACGGTTGTCCTTCATGAATCCCAGACCAACTTCACGCGCACCCTCACAACGGATGCCGCGGGCAATTTCACCGGCGCCTTGCTCCCGCTCGGCATCTACGACGTGACCGCCCGCTCGGTTGGCTATGCCGAGGTGAAGCGGACGGGCATCCGGTTGAGCGTGGGCGAGACCGTGGACCTCCGCCTGCCGCTCGCCGCTGTGACGCTGGCCGCCGTGACGGTCGAGGCGACGCGGCCCGTAGTAGACGTGAGTAAGCCCGAGGCCTCGACGGCGCTGGCGGCGGACGTGGTGTCGGGCCTGCCAAACAACGGGCGCAATTTCCTCAACCTCACGCTGCTCACGCCCAACGTCGCTACGGTGCAGGGCCCGGACGGCGACGAGCTCACCGTGGCGGGCCAGCGGGGCATCCACAACAACGTCTCGGTGGATGGGGCGGACTTCAACAACCCGTTCTTCGGAGAGCAGCGCGGTGGGCAGCGGCCGCCCTTCACCTTCAACCTCGATGCCGTTCAGGAAGTGGTCGTCACGGCGGGCGGGGCGTCGGCGGAGTTCGGCCGCTCGGGCTCGGGTTTCGTGAACGTGATCACCAAGTCCGGGACAAATGAAGTGAAGGGCTCACTGCACTACTTCGGGAAGTACGATTGGCTCTCGGCCAAGCTCGCGCACGGTGCGCAGACCCTGGCGCCGGACTTTCGCCAGCACCAGTTCGGCTTCACGCTGGGCGGTCCCCTCAAGCGCGATAAGGCATTCTTCTTCATCGCCTACGATCAGCAGGTGTACGACGAGATCAAGCAGAAGACGCGCCCGTCGAGTACCGCATTCGACTCCCTCACCCAGTGGATGGACACGGCCTTCGCGGGCGCGTTGCGCGGCGACTTTGGACCGATTTCCCGGACCAACGACGCCCGGGCGGGGCTCGTGAAGATCGACTGGCGGCTTTCGCCTCGGCACAACCTGACGCTCAAGTACAACCACACCTGGTCCGAGCAGGAGAACGGCACGTTCGATGTAGACGCGTGGGGCCGCAGCGCCAACGGCATCGAGAAGGATCATTCCAATGCCGGCAATCTGATGCTGGCGTCGTTCCTTTCTCCTTCGGTGACCAACGAGTTCCGCTTCCAATACTCCAGGGAGGACCGGCCCCGGCCGTACGGCGGCGCACGCTCCACGTTGCTCGGCACCAACCCGGCGGACCCACCGGCCGCGCGGCCGTTCCCCGATACGGGGATGGACTTCGGCAGCGGGTTCCGCTTCGGGATGCCGTTCTTCCTGCCGGTCGACTACTACGACACGCGCATCCAGATGCTCGACAACGTGTCGATCGCCAAGGGCGACCACCTGATCAAGTTCGGCGCCGAGTGGAACCGGGTGAACTCGGTGCAGACCTTCATCGGCTTCGCCAACAGCCGGTACATCTTCGGCTCGGTGACCGCCTTCCTGAACTACGTCGCCGACTCCACGACCGGAGGCCCGCTCCTGTACCTGCAGCAACAGGGCGTGGACCGCAGCGTTCGTGACGCCGGTACACAGTCGATTCCACAACACGAACTCGCCGTGTACCTGCAAGACTCGTGGAAGCCGAGCTCCCGGTGGACCGTGAACTACGGGCTCCGGTGGGAGGCCCAGGTCGAGCCCAGCTTGATCACGCCGAAGAACCAGACGTACTACGCCGGCTACTACGACTCGACGGTAACCAACGCGAAGGGCACGTTCGCGTTTCCGTCCGACGGCACGATCCCCTCCGACTGGAAGATGTTTCAGCCCCGGCTGGGCGTGGCCTACGACCCGGACGGGTCGGGCCGACAGGTGTTCCGCGCAAACGCGGGACTGTACTACGCGCGCATCCCAGGCCTGAACCTGGCGTCGAGCCGCAGCACCGACGGGGCCCGCGGCATCACGTTCGGCACCGGTGGCACGGGCGCGCCGGCATATGGCAGCCTGTTCCCGGACTCGATTCCCGCCAGTGCCGTCTTGGTTCCCGGCGTCTTCGTCTTCGACAAGAACTTCCAAAACCCACGGACCTTCAGCGCAACCGTGGGCTACGAGCATCAGATCGGCTCGGACCTCGGCGTCTCGGTGAGCTACACTCACGCGCGCACCGACCACCTCACACGCTTCTTCAACGCGAACGATACACTCTTTGGTGTAGCCAACCTCGGCCCGTGGGGCACGGGACCGAAGGCGCTCGGGACGCTCACCGTGATACAGTCCAGCGCGAAGTCGCGCTACAACGCCGTCACCATCGGGCTCAAGCGCGTGCTCGATCCCAGGCTTCAATTCGAGCTCAACTACACGCTCTCGTTCGACAAGTCGGACGACGACAACGAGCGCGACCCCTTCACGTTCCGATACGCGCGGGCCGACAACCTCGCGCCGGAGTACAACTGGAGCGATCGCGATCAGCGGCATCGCTTCAACGGCTGGTTGCTCGCGAGGCTTCCGGGCGACATCTACTGGAATAACCGCGTCAGCTACTACTCGGCGCAGCCCACGTCGGCGAGCTGCGGCCCGAGCCCGTTCAGCCCGTTTGCGCCAGCAGCGGGGCAGCGTGCCACGTCGCCTGCGGATCGGAACTGCACCGGCGGATCCGTGCTCACGCGGAACACGCTTCGCAAGGACAACGCCTACTTCTCTTGGGACGTGCGGCTCTCGCGGCCCATCAATGCGGGGCGCCAGGGGCAGGCCGAGTTGATCATTGAGGTGTTCAATATTACGAACACCGACAACTTCAAAGATCCCGCGTACGGCGGCTTGCTGTTCAACTTCGACGGCACCATCCGCTCGGGGTTGGGCGACCCGCGCCAGCTGCAGGCGGGGCTGAGGTGGGTGTTCTGATAGGGCGGCAAGAGGCGGCATGGGGCGGCAAGAAGGGCGGCACGGGCCTCGGAGCACGTGCCGCCCTTGCCGCCTTCTGCCGCCCATTGCCGCCTAAGTTACAGTGATCTGCTTCACCATCCCATGTACCAGGTGCGGTTTGCCGTCCTTCGCGTCCGGCCAGAAGCACAGCAGGAGGTAGCTCCCGGGCGCGAACGTCGTGGTGAACCGGGCGTGCCTGCCCGCGTCGATCGCCGACACGCCGCCCAGCCACCGGCCGGTGGGCGACGGACCCTTCCCGCCCCCCTGGTCCCAGGCGATAAAGTCCTGAAGCGTCCTTCCCGGCGCAAGCGCCGCGATCGCGATCTCGTGGGCCTGCGCCCCGGTGTTTTCGACTCGGACGCCATGCTTACCCGCCGTCAACGGCTGCGACAGCAGGAAGTCGTAATCCGTGAGCTTGATGGTCACATCGGCCGCCGGCTCGGCGGCAGGGGAGGGCGCCGCGCCCGCGGTGACCACGAGCGGATGCAACATGCCCTTCATCACGTGCGGTACGCCGTCGGGGCTGGGAATCCAGCACACGACCACGTACGACCCCGGCCCGAGCATCTGGGTGGCGGTGGCCGTGTCGCCCACAGTCACGGTGTTAGGTCCGCCGACGAACGACATCCAGGACGGGGGTGGCGCGTGGCTCTTCATCGCGGCTGCCAGCCCGGCCTGCAAGTCCGCCGCGCTCTTGCCTTCGCCCAGCCGCACCAGTGACGCGTGGTGCAGCTCCTTCCCCTTATTGACGAGGCGAAAGGTCGTGAAGCCCGCGGGAATCGTGTCCGGCACTCCGAAGGTGTAGTCGGTGGCCGTGATGGTGACGACGCTCGGGCCGGCGGCTCGAGGCGCCGGCCGGCTGCACCCGACGGCACAGGCCAGGCTGGCGAGCGCGAGTCGGCGGGTGTTCATCCAGGGTTCTTTCGGTTTCCGGTGCGCTCGAGCAGGACGATGCCGGACATGCGCCGGAATTCCTCCCGCTTGGCTTTGGGATACAGCCGTCCGATCAGGTTCCACAACCACGCGAGCCGCATCGTCCGTTTGAGGCGGAGCGATTCTTCCCACATCGAGCGGAATTCCGCTTCCTGCCAGCCCTGCGCCTGGAAGAATTGCGAACCCTCCACGGGCGCGAACTGGAACGGGGCGTTCCCGGCGGCCACAGCCCGTCCCCAGGTCCTCTCCATCATCTTGAGCAGCCGCGGTGACGCGAGATCGATCAGCCAGCGGCGGAACGGTGCCGGGGCGGCGAGGTCCGAGGCGAGCGCCGCGACTTGGGGCGGGCTCAGATAGATCAACAATCCCTCACTCACCACCAGGACCTGGCGTGCGGCCGCGCCGATCCGGGCGAACAGGGCGCGGCGCCGCCCCACGTCCGTGAGGTCGATGCCCTCCTGCTCGAGCCGGCACGCGGGCCGCTCGCCTCGGAGCTGCTCCTGCTTGTAGGCGATCACGTCGGGGAAGTCCGCTTCGATCCAACGGAGCGAGGGCGGCAGCGCCATCCGGTACGGCCGTGCGTCGAGGCCCGCGGCCAGATTGAGCACGGTATCCACACCGTCCCCGTCGATCGTCCGCAGGATCAGCTCGTCCAGCACGGCCGTGCGCACGATCATCGGCCAGGCCCACGCCCGGCCTCTCCGCATGGACGCGAGGATCCGCTCCCCGCGCTCGCCCGCGAGCTTCCGGGCGTAGGGATCGCGGAACAGGGCATCCGGTCGCTCGGATTCCATCGCGCGGTACAGCGCGACCCAGCGTGCGGTGTCGGAGACGTGCTGAATCTGGCCGGATGCGTCGCTCAAGCTCCCGCCCGGGGCGAAAGGCGGGAGAAAGCTACCCGCGGCAAACGGCGGCGTCGAGCGCGGGTGCTAGGTCGCTGGTCGGCCGGTGTGGAGGCGGGCGGCGATGCAGAGTCGGGTTAGGTGCGTGAGCCAGCCGGACACTGACCCGAGCGAGTCGAGAAAGCCGGCCGCCGTGCGGCGGGCCTCGGCGAACGCGTCGGCCACCGTGGCGTCGACTTGCTCGGGATCGGCCAGTGCGGCGTAGGCGGTGGCGTACACGGTGCTGCGGTAGCGTGCCAGGAGATCGCAGAACGCCGCCTCATCTCCCCGGCTCATCCGCTCCACCAACGTTCGATCGGTGGCCGCGGCGCTTCTGAGGCGAGGTCGAGCGGCGGCGGGGCGCAGCATACTTCCTAAAGAGTGCGGGACCTGGTCGAGCGTAACGCGCTTGTCTAAGTGGCGTCCCTGGGCGAGGTTTCGTGCGTTCGACCCGGTAGCTCAGTTGGTAGAGCAACGGACTTTTAATCCGTAGGTCCTGGGTTCGATCCCCAGCCGGGTCATTCCCGCTTTCACCCCGTCTCCCACCACGCCACGATCCCTTCGTGCTTGCACTTGTGGCACGTGGCGCGCGACGGGATGATCCCGCTGCGGAACGGGATGCGGGTCGCGCACTTCGGACACACGCCGTAGCGGCGCCCGGCGTCCGCTCGCGTGCCCCGCGCCGGATTGGGGTCGTCGTAGGTCCGGTACACGACGGTGAAGCGGTCGGGGCGCTTGTCGCGCACTTCCACCAGGTCCTGCGGAACGGTGACCCGCTGACCCGAGACCTCTAGCACTGCCCGGTTGACGCCGCTGCTCAAAACGGGATACCAAGCGCCGTTGCGCAAGGCTGTTTCACCCTCATCCTCGCGCTTTGCCGCAAACCACAGGCGCGCCCAGCCGAGTATCTGTTCCATGATGTTAGAGTTTTGCCGTTCTGGGCCCCAAAATCTGTGATCTGCGTAACACGCGCGCCTGACTGGCACGGTAGCCGCGGGGTCGGTGAGCCAGGTATATTCGCGCAAGATACAGTGGGGCAGGCGGCTAGCCCGCTTCGGAGGCTTCCTCGGCATGCGACGATCGACGAGCACCCCGCGGTCCCAGGCGGCTGCCAGCGCTGCGGCGTTGTTGCTCGCCGGCTGCGTGGTCGCCGCCGCGGGTGCTGGCGCGGGGGGCGGTATCTACTTGACCCAGCGCGGGGTCGAGTCCGTCGTCCCCGTCACCGTCGAGCGTGCGGCGACCGCCACCGGCCAGGCATTTGACCAGCTCAAGATCCGGCAGACGAAATCCCAGGTCGAGCAGGGGGGCGACGGAGAAAAGCGGGAAATCGAGGGCACAGCCGGTGACCGCGAGGTCAGCATCACGCTGAAAGTGGACGGGAACAACGCGACCCGCGTGCAGGTGGTGGTGAAGCGCAGCGCCGTCACTTGGGACAAGGACTTCGCCCGCTCCGTGCTCGACAAGATCGTCGCCAACTCGCGCTAAGGGATCTATGCCGCCCATCGTCTGGATCGACGGGACGTACCACGACCGCACCAACGCCAAGGTGTCGGTGTTCGACCACGGGCTGCTGTACGGCGACGGCGTCTTCGAGGGAATCCGGGTGTACAACCGGCGCGTGTTCCGACTGGCGCAGCACCTCGACCGGTTATACGCCTCGGCCAAGGGGATTTGGCTCGAGATCCCACTCGCGAAGCCGGCGCTGCACCGACTGGTGGAGGAGGCGGTCGCGAAGAGCGGGCTCGAGGAGGCGTACATCCGGCTGGTGGTGACGCGCGGCGTGGGCGATTTGGGGCTCGACCCGCGCAAGTGCGCCACCCCGTCGGTCATCTGCATCGTGGATACGATCCAGCTCTGGTCGCCGGAGCGCTACGAAAAGGGGCTCACTGCCCTGACCGCCGCCACCCCGATCAGCCACCGGGAGAGCCTGTCGCCGCGCATCAAATCGCTCAACTACCTCTCGCATATCTTGGCGAAGGTCGAGGGCATCGCCGCCGGCGTCGACGAAGTGATCATGCTGGACCCGCAAGGCTACGTCGCCGAGGCGAGCGGGATGAACCTGTTCGCGGTGACGAACGGCACGCTCAAGACGCCACCCGCCTACGCCGGGATTTTGCGCGGCGTGACGCGCGATGCCGTGATCGAGGTCGCGCGTGAGGCGACCTACGCCGTCGAAGAGCTTCCGCTGAACCGCTACGACCTGTACACGGCGGACGAGATGTTCCTCACCGGTACCGCCGCCGAGATCGTCGCCGTCACCAAGCTGGACGGCCGGACGATCGGGAGCGGCAAGCCGGGTCCCACCACGCAAGCCCTCGCCAAGCGATTCAAGGCGCTCGCCACCCGAGGCGACTGAACAGCTCTCAACTATTGACAGGACTTGGGGTTAGCCGCATATTGGCGGGCCCAAGTTTCGCAAGGTGGTGATGCATGCCATGGAGAGTTATTGCCCACGGCGATCAAGTTTGGCACGTGGACGCCCTCGCGGAGCGCCCGGCCAACGCCGAGGCATGGCAGCTGGTGTTGTCCTTCCGGTCGGCGTCGGAGCGCTCCGGGCGGTCGTTTTGGACCCTGTACCCGCTGGAGGCCAGCTCGAAATCGTCCCTGTTCATTCAAGCGGAGCGCATCCCCGACACGGCTCTCTCCCAGCTCTTGGCTGAGCGACTCGCGTGAGCGAGACCGAGCGTCTGCGGTTCCAGGATTTCGCGTTCCAACGCCTCGCGAGCGGGCGCTGTCACGCCAAGGTCGTGCTGTCGTGGGCCGACGGGCGACAGTTCACGGGCGAGGCGGACGGGGTGATCTCGCAGGCGGGCGAGTTACGCTGCTGCGCGGAGGCGACGGTGCACGCCCTGGAGCGGGTGGTGCAGCCGACGCTGGGGTTCGAGCTCCTGGGCGTTAAAGCGGTCCGGGCGTTCGATGCCGTGGTCGTGATCGTTTCGCTCTCGGCGCGCCAGGAGGCTCGGGCCTCGCGGCTGGTGGGGGCCTATCTGGCCGAGACGGATCCACCACGCGGCGCGGCGCTTGCGGTGTTGAACGCGACGAACCGCATACTGGGGAATTTCTTCGCGACGCGATGACTGTGACTGAACGGATTCGACTGCTCGCCGTGATGAGCGCGGCGCTGGGCGCCACGCTGAGCGCAGCGTGCGGCGGTGCCCGGGGCACCGGCCCGGCTGCACTGACCCCGGCCATCCCCGATTCGACGGCCCTCTCCCTCACTCCCGCTTCGCGGAGTGCGGACTCGATCGGGGTGCTCGTGGCCAAGGCCGAGCAGGATTCCGCAGCGGACCAGCAGCTGCTCGACAGCCTCCATCGGCCGCATGCTCGGGCCGACAGCCTGGAGGGTCGTCCGCCGGCGACGTCGGCGATCAAGGGCGAAGAGGTGGAGCGCGAGGCTGTGCGGCTGTTCGGGACCGAGGGCCGCGCCGTCATCGGCGCGGCGCCATCGCCGGAGCCGACATTCGACATCGACGTCACCAGCTTCGCCACGAACCGGCGCGTGCTCGAGTATCTCGAGTTCTTCCAGGTAGACTCGCGCGATCGGTTCGAGATCTGGCTCGCGCGGCTCGGCCGCTACCAGGGCATGATCCGCGAGCGGCTCCGCGCGAAGCGGCTCCCGGAAGATCTCCTCTACCTCTGCCTGATCGAGAGTGGCTTCTCGAACACCGCGGTGAGTCGAGCCAAAGCAGTCGGGATGTGGCAGTTCATGGCGAGCACGGCCCGCCTGTACGGCCTCACGGTCGATCCCTGGGTGGACGAGCGCCGCGACCCGTTCCGGGCGACCGAAGCGGCGGCGAACTACCTCGCGGACCTGCGAGAGCGCCTGGGCAGTGTCTATCTGGCGGCGGCGGCCTACAACGCCGGCGTGGGACGCATCGAGCGCGGCATCGATCGGCTGCCGGGCGAGCCGGACTCGGTGGACGATCGCACGTTTTTTCAGCTCTCGGACCGCCGCTACCTGCGGCGCGAGACGCGCGATTACGTCCCCAAGCTCATCGCCGCGTCGCTGATCGCGAAGCAGCCGGGGCGCTACGGCTTCGAGGTCGAGCCGTTTCCGCCCCTCGCGTTCGACGAGATCACCGTTCCCGACGCGACGGGCCTGGACGTCGTCGCACGCCTCGCCGACACGACGGTGGCGGCGCTCCTGGAGCTCAACCCGCAGTACGTCCGGGGCGTCACGCCCCCGGGCCGAAGCGTGGTCGTGCGCGTGCCGCGCGGCCACGGCACGCGCGTGGCGGAGCGCTACGACAGCCTGCCGGTCACCGAGCGAATCACGTTCGTGGACCACTACGTCTCGCGCGGCCAGACGTTGTCGGACATCGCGAAGAGTTATCGCGTGAGCGTCACCATGATCGAGGGCGCGAACCCCCGCATCAAGGCGCACGCGCTGCGCGTCGGGCAGCGCCTCATCATCCCGATGAGCGGGCGCGTCGTGCCCGCCTCGGCGTGGTCGGTGCCCCCCGAACCCCGCTACCGGCGGGTGTCGAGCACCGGCGTAAGTACCGGGAACCACCGCGTGCAGTCGGGCGAGACGGCGAGCGAAATCGCGCGCCGGTACCGCGTGTCACTGACGGCGCTCCTCAACTACAACGGCCTCACGATGGGCTCGGTGCTGCGGGCGGGAGACGTCATCAAAATACCGCAGAAAGAATAGAGGCGTAGCACAAAACCGTAACACAGAGACGTAGCACAGCGGCGTAGCACAAAAGGCGTAGGGCACCGGTGCCCCACGCCTTTCGTGTAACGTTGTCGTGCTACGTCTTTGTGCTACGCCTTCGTGTTACGTCTCTAGCTCTTTCGCCTGTAGCCTTTCATGAGGGCCGCCGCATAACCGTTCTGCGGATCCTTCCCGGCGTCGAGCAGCTCCTGCACCCTGCCCGGCCCGCGGTTGTACGCCAGCAGCGCGAGACGCAGCTTCGCGTCGGCATTCCCCTCGTAGCGCTCCAGCAGATCCCGGAGATAGCGGAAGCCGAGCCGCAGGTTCGTGCCGCGGTCGTACAGCTGCGCCGTGGTCAGACCGGGCTCGTACAGCCGGGCCGTGCTCGGCAGCACCTGGGTGTACCCGAGCGCCCCCACTTTGCTCTTCGCCTTGGAGTTGAATCCCGACTCCACCTTCACGAGGCGAAAGGCCAGCGCCGGGTCGACGCCCTCCGCCAGGGCGACGTCGTAGATCGCCGCTGCCAGGTCGGCCGCAATGGCGTAGTGCGTCGAGTAGTCGATAATCGCGTTGGCACGCTCCAGCTGCAGCCGGGCGACCGCGAGCTCTCCCCGGGTCGCTTCGAGTGCCTGCTCCAGGGAGCGCAGCTCCCCGATCAGCGCGGGCGCCGTCAACGGCGCCGGCTGGTCGTCGGCAGTGGCGCGTCGAGCCCAACCGCCGATGCTGCTCACAACCAGAGCACCAAGGAGAATGAGCCCTCCCTGCAGCATCAGTTTCTGGGTTGTCGTGTGCATAGCCCTCTCTTGTATGGCCAGGCGGTCCCCATACTGGCACCGCCCCATCAATCTCCCGTCAATCAGCCGAGTCGCGCCGCCAATCCCCATGCGTGCCACCCGTCTTTTCGAGCAGTCGGACCTTTTCGATCTCCATCGCCCGGTCCGCCGCCTTCATCATGTCGTAAACCGTCAGCAGGGCGACCGATACCGCCGTGAGCGCTTCCATTTCCACCCCCGTCCGCCCGACAGCCTTCGCGGCCGCCCTCACCCGCACTCCCGGCAGTTCCTCGTCCAGCCTCGCGTCGACTTCCACGTGATCCAGGCCCAGCGGGTGGCACAGCGGGATCAGCTCGGCCGTCCGCTTCGCCGCCAGGGTGCCCGCCACCTCGCTCACCGCCAGCACGTCGCCCTTGGCCACCTGCTGTTCGGCCACGAGCCGGAACGCCTCGCGCGACATCCGGATCGCCCCTTCCGCCACTGCCGTGCGGACCGTGACGGGCTTGTCGCCCACGTCCACCATTCGCGCCCGGCCCGCCTCGTCTACATGCGACAGCTTCATGCCGGCTCCGTCAGGTCGTCGGCCAATACGGCCGCAACGAGCTGTGGGTTCACGTTCCCTTGTGCGAGGCCGCGCACTTCGAGCACCCGTGCGATGGCCGCAACCAGCTTCTCGGACTCGCCCCCGGCGCGCGCCTGTTCGCGCAATCGCTCGAGCAACCCGTCGAGCATGTCCGTGAACCCGCCCCGTGCTTGGAAGGGCTGCAGGCCGAGCGCGAACCCATAGCGGCTCACGGGACCTGCTTCCACGGCCGCGACGAACCGCGCTGCGGCGTCCGCGCCCCTCACGCTGCCGTCCCCTTCTGCAAGGAGCCTGCCTATCCGCCCGTCCGCCAGTGCAACTCGTTGCGCCAACTCACGTTGCCCGGTCACGCCGAGCTCAAGCTGTGCGAACGCTGTCACGATGCTGTCGGCCAGTCGTGCCACCCGGACACGCACTACGCGAGACAGAATCGTCGGCAGCAGGGAATCAGGCGCTGCCGTCGTCAGGATGAACGCCGTATCCGCTGGCGGCTCCTCCAATGCCTTGAGTAACGCATTGGCGGCTGCTTCCGCTCCCGTCTGGGGTACCAGGCGCTCTGCATCCCCGATCAGGAACACCTTGCGCCGACCCATGGCTGGCGTCAGCACCAGACGTCGAAGCAACAGCCGAACGGCGGCGATCCCATGACTCGCCAACCCCGATGGCGGCTCGTACAGCGGCTGCTGGCGCCGCGTCGCCATCTCCTCCCCTAGCGCCTCCTCGACCAGCTCTACTTGCTTGTCCGCATCGCCGCCCTTCTTGGACGGCTCGAGCGGCACGAACCAGTGCACGTCCGGGTGCGACAGGTTGAGCACCAGCTTGCAGTGGTGGCACCTGCCGCAAGGTTCTCCCTTTCCCGTTTCCCCGTTCCCGCGACCGTCAGGGAGTCCTTTAGGGTCTCCCGTGCCCTCGCACACCAGCGCCTGTGCCACCCACAGGGCCAGCCGCTGCTTCCCGACCCCTGCCGGGCCCTCAAACAGGAGCGCTTGTGGCAACCGGCCGGAGGCGATGGCGCCTGCCAGCCGGTATCGGATCCCCTCATGGCCGTACAGGGGGGGGATTGGCATGGCGGGAATCTAG
>WNGO01001597.1_pt1 | contig 26629 bp, 20 predicted proteins | sample 5400511 | NCBI WGS metagenome assembly WNGO01 (sample SAMN13153380, study PRJNA577476) | soil metagenome | isolation source: 20 cm soil or saprolite under Garry oak tree replicate 2 | place: USA:California | collected 2016-06-15 | reverse complement strand
CGGGCTCACCAACGAGGAACTCGAGGCGGCGCATGCGCTGATCCGCATACCGGCCAGCGCCGCCTACCTGTCATTGAATCTCGCCATGGCGGTGCAGCTGGTGGCGTATGAGCTGTTTCGCGCCTGCGACGGCGAGGCGGCGGCGCACGCGCCGGCCGGGCCGCCGCTCGCCAGCGCGCAGGAAATGGCGCTCCTGTACGCGCACTTCGCGCAGGTGCTGGAGGAGATCGAGTTTCGCGACCGCACCCAGAGCGGCACGCACCTGATGGGACGCATCCGGCGCTTCCTGCAGCGCGCGGAACTCGATCAGAACGAGGTCAACATCCTGCGCGGCATCCTCACCGCGGTGCAGAGTCGGCGCCGCCCCGCCGGTGCGCAGCCTCCATGAGCGCCGCGGCGCCGCTGTACCTCGACTACGCGGCCACGACGCCGGTCGATCCCGCCGTGGCGGCAGCGATGAGCGGCTGTCTCACGGCGAGCGGGGACTTCGGCAATCCCTCCTCGGCGCATGCCCTGGGTTCGGTCGCCGCCGCGCGCGTCGCCGCGGCGCGAGCGCAGGTCGCCGCGCTCCTGGGGGCGGCGGCGGATGAGATCGTGTTCACTTCCGGCGCCACCGAATCCGACAACCTGGCGATCCTCGGGGTCGCGCGCGCCAACGCGGATCGCGGGCGCCACGTCCTGACCGCACGCACGGAGCACAAGGCGGTGCTCGACCCCTGCAAGCGGCTCGAGAAGGAAGGCTTCAGCGTCACCTATCTCACGCCCGGCCGCTCCGGGCTGATCGAGCCGGCGGCCTTCGCCGCGGCGCTGCGTCCCGACACCGTGCTGGCCTCGATCATGTACGCGAACAACGAGATCGGCGTGCTGCAGGACCTGGCCGCGATCGGCGCGGTGTGCCGCGAGCGCGGCGTCGCCTTGCACAGCGATTGTGCGCAGGCCGCCGGCAAGGTGCCCTTCGATGTGCACGCGCTCCCGGTCGACTTCGTCTCGATCACGGCTCACAAGATCTACGGCCCCAAAGGCGTCGGCGCGCTCTACGTGCGCGGCGGCGCCAGGGGGTTGCTGCAGCCGCTGATGTACGGCGGCGGACAGGAGCGGTCCCTGCGACCCGGGACGCTCGCCACTCACCAGATCGTGGGCTTTGGCGTCGCCTGCGAGCTGGCCGCCCGCGAGCTGCCCGCGGAAGGTGTGCGGCTCACGGCGCTGCGCGAGCGCCTGTGGGCCGGACTCGAGGCCCTCGGCGGCACTCATCTGAACGGCGCCGGCGCGCCGCGCCTGCCGGGCATTCTCAACGTGTCGTTCGAGGGTGTGGAGGGGGAGAGCCTGGTGACGGGCCTGACGGGACTGGCCCTCTCCACCGGCGCCGCCTGCAACTCGGTCTCCCCGGATCCTTCCTACGTGCTGCGTGCCCTGGGACGCGACACCCAACTGGCCCAGAGCTCCCTGCGCTTCAGTCTCGGACGCTTCAGCGTCGCTGCCGACGTCGACTTCGCCCTCAGCGCCGTGCGCGCCGAGGTGAGGCGTCTGCGCGCGCTGTCCCCGGCGGCCCGCGGCTCGGCCGGGGAGGGTTTCGGGGCGGCCGGCGGGAGCGGCAGCGGCGGCGTCACGGTGAGCGGCGAAGCGGGCGGACCGGGGCAGGAGAGCTGGGTGCGGTTTCACCTGCTCGTGGCGGATGACATTGTGAAGGACGCACGTTTTCAGGCCTTCGCCTGCCCCCATACTATGGATGTAGCCGCCTGGCTGTGCGGCGAGCTGCGCGGGCGGCAGCGCGCCACGCTGCTGCCGGGCACGCCGGCGAGCTGGGCCGCCACCCGCGGGGTTCCGATCGAGAAACTCGGACGCCTGCTGGTGGTCGAAGACGCACTGCGGGCGTGCCTCTCGCACTGGCCATAAGGGGCTAGAATACGAGGATCGATGGGCATCTCACTGACTGAATCGGCTGCAAATCGGGTCAAGACCTTCCTCGCGGCCCGCGGGCACGGCATCGGCCTGCGGCTCGGTGTGCGCAAGACCGGCTGCTCGGGCTTTGCCTACGTGATCAACTACGCCGACGGCCCGCAGCCGGGGGACGCGGTGTTCGAGGACCGCGGCGTGCGGGTGTTCGTTGACGGCGCAAGCCTGGACCTGCTCGACGGGACGATCGTGGACTTCGTCAAGCAGGGTCTGAACGAGGCCTTTCGCTTCAGAAACCCGAACGTCAAGGGCGAATGCGGCTGCGGGGAGAGCTTCTCCGTCTGAGGGCTCCCGGCGCTGCGCGCGGAAAGCGCGTGTGCCACGGCGCGGCCGCCTGGCCTGGCGGGCACAAAAAGCCTTGCCAAACCGGCACTTCCATCGCACGCCAAATTGCCGCGGGTGCGTGACCCAAGGTACACTTCGCCGCTTCCCCGCGCACCGGCATCGCCTGCCGGTGCGAACACTCGCACCCATTGATTTTTCGGAAGGTCCTTAGCGAATGGCGCTCGAGCGCACCCTGTCCATCGTCAAGCCCGACGGCGTGAGAGCCAATCTCATCGGCGAGGTTTATCGGCGTTTCGAGAACGCGGGCCTCGCGATCGTCGCCGCGCGCATGCTGCACCTGTCGCAGCGCGAGGCTGAAGGTTTCTACGCCGTGCACCGCGAGCGTCCGTTCTTCAAGGACCTGGTGCGCTACATGACTTCAGGCCCCATCATCGTGCAGGTGCTGGAGGGCGAGAGCGCGATCGCCCGCAACCGCGACATCATGGGCGCGACCGATCCGAAGAACGCGGCCGCGGGCACGATCCGCGCCGACCTCGCCACCAGCATCGAGCAGAACGTGGTGCACGGCTCGGATGCGCCCGACACCGCGGCGCGCGAGATTGCCTACTTCTTCAGCACGACCGAGCTGCATCCGCGCGATTAGGAAGCGCGCGCCCGCCGCCATGACATCCGCAGCGACCGAGCGCACCAACCTGCTGGGGCTGCCGCGTCCGGCACTCGAGGCATTCGTGGCGCAGCTCGGCGGCAAGCGTTTCCGCGCGCGCCAGCTGATGAACTGGATGTACAAGCGCGGCGTCGGCTCGTTCGCCGACATGACGGATCTCGCCCGGGATTTCCGCACGCGACTCACCGCGCAGGCCGAGGTACGCGCACCGGACATCCTCTCGGAGCAGCGCTCCGGCGACGGTACCCGCAAGTGGCTGCTGCGAGCGGACGCCGCCCAGGCGTTCGAGATGGTGTTCATTCCCGAGCCCGATCGCGGCACGCTGTGCATCTCCTCGCAGGTCGGCTGTGCACTCGACTGCTCGTTCTGCGCGACGGCCAAGCAGGGCTTCAATCGCAACCTGAGCACCGCCGAGATGGTGGGGCAGGTGTGGCTGGCGGTGCGCGAGCTCGAGCGCGAGCAACAGCAGCGCGCGAGCGCCGCCGAGCCCGCGAGCGCGCCCGGGGACGAGCGCCACGTCACCAACGTCGTGCTGATGGGAATGGGCGAGCCGCTCGCCAACTTGCGCAACGTCGTGCCGGCGCTGCGCATCCTGCTCGATGACTTCGGCTTCGATCTGTCGCGGCGCCGCGTGACGCTGTCGACCTCGGGGCTGGTGCCGCAGATCTACAAGCTCGCGCAGCAGACCAACGTGGCGCTGGCCGTGTCGCTGCATGCGCCCGATGATGCGCTGCGCAACGAGCTGGTACCGATCAACCGCAAGCACCCCATCGCGCAGCTCCTGCAGGCGTGCTGGCATTACCTCGACGAACAGAACGGCCGCAGCGTGACCTTCGAATACGTGATGCTCGAGGGCGTGAACGACTCTCCCGCGCAGGCGCGCGCGCTGGCGCGCCTGTTGAAGGGCCATCCGGCCAAGGTCAATCTGATTCCGTTCAATCCGTTTCCGGGCACGCACTACCGGCGCTCGAGCGCGCCCGTCATCCAGCGCTTCCGTGACGAGCTGCTGCAGCGGGGCCTGCTGGCGACCATTCGCCGCACCCGCGGCGAGGACATCGACGCCGCCTGCGGACAGCTGGCCGGGCGTGTCATCGATCGCACCACCGTGCGTCTCGGGAGCAAGGTGATCGGCGTGGCGCTTCAGCCATGAGAACCCCGGTCAACACCACCCGGCACTGCCCGCTGGCGCTGCCTCTGGCCGCCGGCGCGACGCTGCTGCTCGCCGCCTGCACAACCGCGCCTCCGAACAAGACGCGCGATGCGGCCGCCTACAACGTGCAGCTGGGGATCGCCTACCTGCACCAGGGTGATATCGCGGTGGCGAAGGACAAGCTCGACCGGGCGCTCGCCGAGGACCCGGGCAGCGCCGACGTTCACAGCGCCCGCGCGATGCTGTTCGAGCGCATGCACAACCCCGACAAGGCGGATGCGGAATTCCGCACCTCGTTGCGGCTGGCGCCACACGACCCGGATGTGGTGAACAACTACGCCGTGTACCTGTGCCAGAACGGTCGCACCAACGAGGGGGTGCGCCGCTTCGAGGAGGCGGCGCACAACGCGCTGTATCGCACCCCCGAGGCGGCTTACACCAACGCCGGAGTGTGCCTGCGCGCGGCGAAGCGCGACGATGAAGCGCGCGCCGACTTCGGCCGCGCCCTGCGGATCCGGCCGAACTTCGCCGAGGCGGCGTACCAGCTGACGGAGCTGCAGTTTCAGCATGGCGAGCTCGCTCCGGCGCGCGCCGGCATCGACGCCTTCCTCGGCAGCTACGAGGCGACTGCGGACCTGCTGCTGCTCGGGGTGCGCGTCGCGCGCGCCCAGGGCGACAGGCTCGGCGCGCAACGCTACGCGCGCCGGCTGCAGCTGGACTTCCCCGGGACCGACCAGGCGCGCGCCCTGGCGGAACTCGATCACAACCCCGGCTGACGCCCATGGCAAGTGAAGTTGGCGGCGAGCAACGCTGCGGCACCGGCGCGCGGCTGCGCGGCGCGCGCGAAAACAAGGGGCTCACCGTCGCGCAGGCGGCGGAGACACTGCACCTCGATGCCAGGACCCTGGAGGCGCTGGAGGCGGAGGACTTCGCGGCCCTGGGCGCCGATGTGTACGTGCGCGGGCACCTGCGGCGCTACGCCGAGCTCATCGGCGAGTCGCCCGCGGAGCTGCAGGAGCTGTATGCGAGCGGCGCGCACGCGCCGCGTCCGGATCTGACGCGCATCCCGCGCCGCGAACCCGCCGGGGGCGCCCCGCGTCTGGTGGTGCCGGCGCTGCTGGGGCTGGTGGGATTTGCACTGCTCGCGCTGCTGTGGTGGCTGCTCACCACGCCGGGGGAGAAACCGCGGCCGCTCGCGGCTGCGCCGCCGGTGCCCAGCGCCGCCGATGAGGCAGCGCCGGCCGCGCCCGCCCGCCCGACGCAGCTCGCGTTGAAGTTCTCGGCGCTCAGCTGGGTGGAGGTCTCGGACGCGACCGGCCGGCGCCTGCTGCAGGGCCTGTACGCGCCGGGCAGTGCGCGCACGCTGAGCGGCGCGCCGCCGCTGCGCGTGATTCTCGGTAACGCGCCGGCGGTGACGCTGCGCGTCAACGATCAGGCGGTGACGCTCGCGGGGCTGGTGCGCCACGACGGCAGCGCACGGCTGCTCATCGACGGCGACGGCCGCACCACACCGGCGCCGCCGCGGCTGGCGCACGGGGATTGAGGTGGCAGAGCAGATCCAGCCCATCCGGGGAATGAACGACGTGCTGCCCTCCGAGATCGGCACCTGGCAGCACTTCGAAGCGTGCACGCGCGAGCTGCTCGGCGCTTACGGCTACGAAGAGATTCGCGTGCCGGTAGTGGAGCACACCGAGCTCTTCAAGCGCGCCATCGGTGAGCACACCGACGTGGTCGGCAAGGAAATGTATACCTTCGCCGACCGCGGTGGCGAGAGCCTCACGCTGCGCCCCGAAGCCACCGCCGGCATCGTGCGCGCGCTGATTTCCAACGGCCTGCTGCGCGGACAGCGTCACAAGCTGTGGTGCCTGGGGCCGATGTTCCGCCACGAGGCGCCGCAGGCCGGCCGCTACCGGCAGTTCTGGCAGGTGGACGTGGAAGCGGTCGGCTGCCCGGGGCCCGATGTGGATGCGGAGCTCATCGCGCTCGGTGCGCGGCTGTGGGGGCGGCTGGGGATCACGGGACTGAAGCTGCAGATCAACTCCCTCGGCACGCCGGACAGCCGCCGCGCGTACCGCGCCCGGCTGCTGGAGTACCTGCGTGCGCACGCCGCGCGGCTCGACGCCGACAGCCAGCGGCGCCTCGCCGGCAACCCGCTGCGGGTCCTGGACAGCAAGCACCCGGATATGCAGGAGGTGATTCGCGGCGCCCCGCTCCTCACCGAGCATCTGGACACGGAGTCCCGCGCACACTTCGAGGCGCTGTGCGCCATGCTGCGCGCCGTGGGCGTGAGCTACGAGATCAACCCGCGCCTGGTGCGCGGCCTCGATTACTACAACCGCACGGTGTTCGAGTGGATCACCCCGTCCACCGGCGCACAGAATGCCGTATGCTCCGGCGGCCGCTACGACGGCCTGATTGCGCAGCTCGGGGGTGAGGCGACGCCCGCGATCGGTTTTGCGATGGGCGTCGAGCGCCTGGTGGCGCTGGTGCAGGCGGCCGGGGGCACGGTGCCCGCGCCCCGCCCGGACGTGTACGTCGTGGTGAGCGGTCCGCAGGCTGAAGCGCAGGCCCTGGAACTCGTCGAGCGCCTGCGCAGCGAGCGGCCGCGAGTGCGTTTCGAGCTCAACCTGGGCGGGGGCAACTTCAAGGCGCAATTCCGCCGCGCGGACAAGAGCGGCGCGCCGTTGGCGCTGATCATCGGCGACGATGAGCTCGCGCGCGGCGTGGTTGCCATGAAACCTTTGCGCGCGGAGTCCGGTCAGAGCGAGTGCCCGATCGTACGGCTGGCCGCGGGCGTGGATGCGGCGCTGGCCAGGGTGCACGGCGGCGGGCCCGCAGCGCCATGATCCTGGGAGGAAGCGTGGAAGAGTACCTGTCCGAAAAAGAACAGTGGGAATGGATCAAGGCTCAGGTGCGGGAAAACGGGCCGGCCGTGATCCTGGCCATCGCGGTGGTGGCGGCAGCCGTGTCCGGCTGGCGCTGGTGGCAGGGGCACCTGGACGCCGGGCGGCTCGAGGCGGGTGCGAAGTACACGCAGATGGTCCAGGCGCTGGACGGGGGTGATCGCCCGCGCGCCCTGGCGCTGTTCGGTGAGCTGCAGCGCGAATACGCGGCTTCGCCCTACACCGACCAGGCGCGGCTGCTGGCGGCGCGCCTGTACGTGCTCGGCGGCGAGCTCGAGCGGGCGGCCGCCGAGCTCGCCGCCGTGGCGGAGAATTCCAAGGATCGGGACCTGGCCCTGGTGGCGCGGCTGCGGCTGGCGCGGGTGCAGATCGCTCAGGGGAAAGCCGACGGCGCGCTCGCCACTCTCAGCGCAGCGCCACCCGGAGCCTTCGGTGCGCGCTACCACGAGGTGCGCGGCGACGCCTACTATGCCAAGGGTGACAAGGCCGCCGCGCTGAAGGAGTATCGCAGCGCGCAAACGGCGGCAAGCGACTCGCTCCTCACTCTCAAGATTGCCGATCTCGCAGCCGATGCGCCCGCGGCGACGCCCGCGGCGAAAACCACGGCGGCCGGCTCGGGCAAATGAACACCCAATCGACCCATGTCCTGGCGGTGGCGAGCGCTCTGGCGGCGCTCTTAGGCGTCGCCGCCTGTTCCAAAGATAAGAGCATCGACCAGCCGGCGAAGCTCACGCCCTTGACCGCCAGCTTGCGCGTGCAGCGTGTCTGGACCGCCTCCGTCGACGACAAGAGGGCCGTGGCCCTGCGCCTCGGGCTCGGCCTCTCGGTCGCCGGCAATCGTGTTTACGCCGCCGGCCACCGCGGCGATATCGTGGCCATCGATGTCGCCTCGGGCCGTATCCTGTGGCGCGCGCGCACCCGCGCACCGTTGTCCGGTGGCACGGCTGCGAGCGCTGAGCTGGTGCTGGTGGGTTCGAGCGACGGGCAGTTGTTCGCCCTCAACCCCGCCGACGGTGCGATTCGCTGGAAGGTGCGCCTGAACGGGGAGGTGCTGGCGCCGGCGGCCATCGCCGAGCGCCTGATCGCCGTACGCACGGTCGACGGCAAGTTGCATGCGCTCAGTCCCTCGGACGGGCACGAGCTGTGGTCTCAGGAGCAGCAGGTGCCGCGCCTGTCGCTGCGCGGCACCGCACGCCCGGTAATCGCGGGCGATCTGGTGCTGTGCGGCTTCGACAACGGCAAGGTGCTGGCGGCCAACACCAACGACGGCTCGGTGCAGTGGGAGGCGACCATTACCCCGCCGCACGGCCGCACCGAACTCGAGCGGCTCGCCGACATCGACTCCTCCGTCCGTGTGTCCGGCGAGGACGTGTTCACGGTCGGCTTCCAGGGACGCGTGGCCATGCTGGCGCTCGAGACCGGGCAGATCTGGTGGTCGCACGAGGCCTCGAGCTTCCGCGGGCTTACCCTCGATGACGATGCGCTGTACGTGGCGACAGCCGACGGCGAGCTGGTGGCGCTGAAGGCGCGTACCGGAGCGGAGATCTGGCGGCAGAAAGCGCTGCTGCATCGGGGGCTGTCCGCGCCCGCGACCCTGGACACGGCGGTCGTCACCGCGGACTTCCAGGGGTACGTGCATTGGCTCGACAAGGCGAGCGGCGCGCTCGCCGCGCGCGCGTCGACCGGCAAGGTGCGCATCAGCACCGCGCCGGTAGTCGTCGGCAACATGGTGCTGGTCATCAACGACCGCGGGCGGATCAGCGCCTTTCGCGTGACGCCGCACACGGGCCCGGCCGGCGCGGGCAGGAAAACGCTGCCGGAAACGCCGGCTCCGCAGCCCGAGGAAAGCAAGTAGCGTGAGCGGCCGCCGGGTTGCGCCCAAGCCATGTTGCCCGTCATCGCCCTGGTCGGCCGGCCGAACGTCGGCAAGTCGACGCTGTTCAATGTGCTCACGGGCACGCGCGATGCCATCGTGGCGGACGTGCCCGGGCTCACGCGTGACCGCCAGTATGGCTTCGGGCGCCTGGGTCCGGTCCCCTGCGTCGTCATCGACACCGGTGGCCTGATAGAGAACCCGACCGGCATCGAGGCGCAGATGCGCGCCCAGACCGAACGCGCCGTCGCAGAAGCCGATCGCCTGGTATTGCTCGCCGACGCGCGCGCCGGGCTCTCACCGCAGGATCATTTCGTGGCGCGCGAGCTGCGCCGCTCGGGCAAGCCCGTCACGCTGGCCCTCAACAAGACGGACGGGCTCGATGCCGACATCGCCTGCGCAGACTTCCATGCGCTGGGGCTGGGTGAGCCGCTCGCCATCTCCGCGAGCCACGCGCGGGGGTGCGAGGAGCTCATGGAGCGGGTGCTCGCCGGCTTCGAGCCGCAAGCGGCTGCGGACACCGACTCCGACGCCATTCGCATCGCCATCATCGGCCGCCCGAACGTCGGCAAGTCCACGCTGGTGAATCGCCTGCTGGGGGAGGAGCGCGTGATCGCGAACGAGGAGCCCGGCACCACCCGCGACAGCATTCTGGTGCCCTTCGAACGCGACGGGCGCGAGTTCCTGCTGATCGACACCGCCGGGGTGCGACGTCGCGCCAGGATCGAGGACCTCATCGAGCGCGTGAGCGTTGCCAAGACGCTGCAAGCCATCGACGAGGCGCACGTGGTCATCCTGGTGCTCGACGCGCACGACACGGTCGCCGAGCAGGACGCGAGCGTGCTGGGACTGGCGCTCGAGCGCGGGCGGGCGCTCATCATCGCGGTCAACAAATGGGACGGGATCGCAGCGGAGCAGCGCGAGCAGATCCAGCGCCAGCTCGCCCTGAAACTCGACTTCGTACCCTTTGCGCCGCTGCATTTCATCTCCGCGCGCCATGGGAGCGGGGTGGGCGAGCTCATGCAGTCCACGGTGCGCGCCTACGAGGCGGCCATGCGCGGCATGCCGACGCGCGAGCTGACGCGTACGCTCGAGCAGGCGCTCAGCGTCCACCAGCCGCCGCTGGTGCGCGGCCGGCGCATCAAGCTGCGTTACGCGCACCAGGGCGGCCGCAATCCGCCGCGCATCGTGATCCATGGCAACCAGACCGCCTCGGTACCCGAGGCCTACACGCGCTATCTCGCCAACGTGTTCCGCAAGACCTACGATCTGTTCGCGACCCCGGTGTCCATCGAGTACCGCACCGATGCCAACCCCTACGAGCGCGAGCGGCGCACGCAGCCGCGCCCCGGCGGGTCGCGCCGGCGCGCGGCGACCAAGCGGCGCCGTTGAAGACGGGTCATCATCGGTCCTTCGCTACTTACCCAGTTGCGTGGGAATTGGTGGCGCAGATGTGCGCGCCACCGGCTGCACGCTCTTCAGTTGCCCGGTAACCTCCTCAATGGCCGCATCGAGCTGCGGGTCGCGGTCCTCGTTCACGGCGAGGGGATCCAGTTGCACCTCCATGTCCGGCGCCACCCCCTCGTTCTCCACGCGCCATTCACCCTCCGGGGTATAGAAGCGAAAGAACGGAACGGTGAGCCGACCTCCGTCTATCAGCGGCGGATTGACGGAGATCCCGATCAGCCCGCCCCAGGTGCGGGTGCCGATCAACTTGCCGAGGCCGAGATGCCTGAACCCGTACGGGAGGAAGTCGCCGCCCGATCCGGCATCCTGGTCGATCAACATCACCTTGGGGCCGTAAATGGCGCCCGCCGGTGTGTTGAACACCAGCCCATCACGATCCTTCCAGCCCGAGAGATACTTGCGGTTCAGTACCTCGAGGACATAGTTCGCCGCCTGGCCGCCGCTGTTGCGGCGGTCATCGGCAATCAGCGCGTCCTTGTCGATCTGGGAAAAGAACATCCGGTTGAAGAACGTGAAGCCATCATCGGCGGTGTCCGGCAGGTACACATAGGCGACCCTGCCGTTGGTATGGCGATCCACGTATTCGCGGTTGCGCTGCACCCACTCCCATCGGCGTAACGCCGTCTCGCTGTCGATCGGGATCACGATGGCCGTGTGCGCCGACTTCGTGGTGCCGTCGCGGCTGAGCGTGAGCGCCACCTGTTTGTCCACGGTACCTTCGAGCAGTGCGAAGATATTGACCGTTGCATCGAGCGCGCGACCATTGATCGCCAGGATGGCGTCGCCTTCTGCGGCATTTACACCCGGCGCCGCCAGCGGACCGACGAGATACGGGTTCCACCGATCGCCGCGGTAGATCTTTTGGATGTGGTAGAGATTCTTCTCCACCCTGAAGTCTGCGCCGAGGAGACCGATCGCGGCGGGCCTCTCATCTTCGAGATCGCCGCCGCTGATCCTGTTGTGACCGACCTGCAGCTCGCCGATCATCTCGACCAGCAGATCATTCAGATCCTCGCGGCGCTGCACGTACTGCAGCAGCGGTTCGTAACGCGCGCGCACCGCCTGCCAGTCCAGTCCGTGCATATTCGGGTCGTAGAAGAACTGCTGTTCCATGCGCCAGGCTTCCGCGAAGATCTGATGCCATTCCTGGCGAGGATCGACAAACAGCCGCAGGCCGCCGAGATCGAGCGGTTTGGACTCGAGCTTTTCGTTGGCGTCGGCGACTTCCATCTTTCCCTCGGGCAGCGTCAGCAGCAGCTTCTTGCGATCCGCGCTCGCGGAAACACCGACCAACTGCTGTCTGAGCGACTTTTCGGCTCGCTCCTTGAAGCTGTATCGATACAGCTCGCCATCCGCACCGCGGGTTGGACCGGGGGGCTCGGTCGTCGATCCCGCCTGCCGCCGTGACAGATAGAGCAGCGCGCCGTCGGATGCGACCATCAGGCTCTCGTAATTGCGCTCGGCAACAGGGATCGGCACCAAGCGGTCGGACAATCCCGCCAGGTCGATGCGGGTGGGCTTGGGAGGCTTGTCCGCCTTGTCGGTCTTGGCGGATTTGCCTGCCTTCGGGCCGGCCTTGTCGCCGCCGTCGTCCTTGTCGCCGTGGTCGGCGTTCTCGTCCTGGTCGGCGTTCTCGCCCTGACCGGCATCCTTGTGGCTTCCCTTGGGTTCCTCATCGCCGCTCCTGGGCGCGAGCCTCTTGCGCAGCGGACGCTCCCGGGTCGACATGTCGAGCCCCACCCGGGTAGGTCCGGCATCGATCGACGCGGTGAAGTACAGCAGATCGCCGTCCCCGAATACCGGGTCGTCCGTCTGGATGAAGTTGTCGGCCAGATCGACGGTCTGTGCTGCGGCAAAATGATGCAGTCTGACCCTGGTGAAATAGTTCGCGCCCACGACGGTGTAGGCGATCCATTGGCTATCGGGTGAGAACGTCGTGATGAAAGTGCCGCGCCGCTGGCTGGTGTCGATCAGGCTCAGCGCATTGCTGGCGAGCTCGAGGGCGTAAAGGTGCAGATGATTGTCCCGCAAGACGATGCGCCGCGCATCCGGCGACCAGCCGAGCAAGGTGAAATAATCCTTCTGTCCCAAGGCGTGGCGAGTGGGCCGGTCGAGTCCGGCAGCATCGCGTACCAGCAACGCCTGGACGCCGCCCTCATCGCTGAGGTAGGCGATCTTCTGGCCGTCTCTGCTCCACAGCGCATCGGCTTCCCGCACGCCCGGCGTTGCAGTCAAGTTCCGCACCGAGCCATCCTTCGCCGGAACGCTGAAGACCTCGCCGCGCGCGGTAATCAGGACGCGCTTGCCGGTGGGCGAGAGCCATGCCGAGGTGATGTTCTTGCCGGCATCCTTCCACTGCGGGCGCGCTTGCAGGGAGGGCGGCGTGAGGTGAACGGGGATCGACTGGATCCGGCCGGTGACCACCTCGAGTGACTTGAGCTCGCCCCCCACCTCGTAGACCACCGTGTGGCCGTAGGCGTCGGCGTTGCGCACGTCCCATGGGGTCTCATGCGTCAGTTGCCGAACGGCGTGCGTACCAGAGTCGTACAGGAACACGTTGGCGCTGCCCTCGTTGCGGTCCGAAATAAACGCGACGTCCTCGCCGACCCACATGGGGTTGCTGTCAGAGGCGTTTACATGCGGAATTTTTTCGAGCGCCTTGCCGGCCGGATCGATGATCCAGATGGGCGGCGTGTCCCCCCCGCGGTGTTGACGCCAGCCGCTCGCGCCGGCGTAGGCCATCAGATAAGGTCGGTAGGCAAGGCGTTTCCCGTCCGGCGACCAGCTGCCTTCCACCGCTACGGCTTTCATGACCTTCTGCTCGTATCCGCCCGCGAGCGGCACTTCGTAGAATTGACTGCTTCTGCTGTTGGCGATCTCCCGATTGGACACAAACAGCACGCGCTTGCCGTCCGCACTCCATCCGCTCACGACGTCGGCAGCCGGGTGCCATGTCAGGCGGCGCGGCTGGCCGCCTGCGACCGGCACGACGTATACGTCGATGTTGTTGTCGTAGTTCGCGGAGAAGGCGATCCAGTTGCCGTCGGGCGAAAAGTGCGGCGCGTATTCCGACGCCGGATGCGCGGTGATTTGCACGGGGTGCTGAGCGTCGCGGTCGCTGACCCAGATATCTCCTCCGTAGACGAACGCGAGGTGATCCTTCGAGACCGCCGGTTGTCGCAGCAGGCGGGTTGGCGAATCCTGCGCCGCGGGCAGAGCGAAGCACTTGCACAGCAGCGCGACTGCGCATGCCGTTCCCAGGAACCTGGAAATTCTCATGGTCTCTTCCTAAGGCGGTTGATTGGCGTGGGCGATAGATGCCGAAAGGTCAAGCCAGCTCGGCCATGCACTCCGCCAGCGACAGCACTTCGACCTTGGAACGTAGCGTATAGCGTGTCGGGCCCGGATAAACCACCAACAGCCGGTGTAGTTCCAGGTCTTTGAGCGCCGAAACCATCGATGGAGTCATCGTCGGTGCATCTGCCCGTTTGATCTCAATTCCAATACGACGCCCTCTAAGAAACAGCAACAGGTCCAGCTCCGCCCCGGCCTGCGTTCGCCAGTAATAGGCGTTGGCTTTCGGCAACCGTGCAAGTAATTGCTCGATGACGAACCCCTCCCATGATCCGCCGACTACAGGATGTCCTTCAAGCTGCGGGCGGTCAGCGATCCCGAGTAACGTATGCAACAGGCCCGAATCCCGAACGTAGACCTTCGGAGATTTGACCAACCGCTTGCCGACATTCGCGTACCAGGGCTCGAGTACGCGCACGACCAACGCGCCGGATAATGCATCGAGATGGCGCTTGACAGTGGTATGAGCCTCGCCCAGGGACCGCCCGATCTCAGAGCTGTTCCAGATACCGCCCGAGGAGTGTGCCGTCATGGTCCAGAATCTGCGCATCGTTCCCGAGGGCACTTGCACGCCGAGTTGAGCCAAATCGCGTTCGAGGAAAGTGCGAATGAAATCTTCCCGCCAGGCGGCGCTCGCAGCATCCGTGCGCGCCAGAAACGACCGCGGAAAACCGCCACGCAGCCACAGGCGATTGAGTTCCGGGCTGTTAAGCTCCTCGAGCGTGAAACCGCCCATCTCGACGATCGTGATCCGGCCCGCCAGAGTTTCGGAGCTCTGCCGCAGCAACTCCGGCGAGGCACTGCCCAGGATGAGAAATCGCGCCCGAATCGGCTTGCGATCCAACAGCACCCTGAGAATCGGAAAAAGCTCGGGATGACGCTGCACCTCATCGATCACGATCAGCCCTCGTAACGACTCGAGCGCCGTCATGGGCTCGGACAGCCGCGCCAGATCGACAGGATTTTCCAGGTCGAAGTAAGTGTTCTTGGTCCGCTCCGCCAGCTGCCGCGCAACAGTGGTCTTGCCGCACTGACGGGGACCCAGTAACGACACTGCAGGCCCCGTCTTCAGGCCTGCGCGGAGCCTGGCGAGGAGCTGTGGTCGTTGCAACATGCCTTGAATATTGAGCGATCGCCGCTCAATATTCAAGGTGACAGTCGACCATGCTCTGCATGGCGGCCGAGCGCTCGTTTGGCTTGCCCGATGGCCGGCTACAACCGGCGCCCGCCGTTGACGTTGCGGTACTTGCGCCACTGGCTCGGGGGCGTGCCGACTGCCTTCTTGAACGCGCGGCCGCCTGGTGCGCCGGCGGCTGAGCGTGCGCGGCGCTCAGAGTAACCTCAGTGTTACAACAAACAACAGGAATCGGAACAGCCAGACTATGTGGAAAAACGACCACGCAATCGAGGCGGCCAGCAATCCTGCGTACCAGCGGCTCACGCGATAAACCCGCCGCAGCATCAGGAACAGGTAAGGCGCGAACACCGCTTGAATGATGACGGTCGGGACGACGTCCGCGGTCACAATGCCCGGCGGCAGGCCGAACAGCGCGCCCAGGCGCACGAGCAGCAGCAGGAGAATCGGGATGAATACACCGATCACGAGCAGCGCGAAGGACCAGAAGTGCGTTGCGACGATCAGGTGCTCGGTAAAGTATCGCTTCTTCCTGACCAGGAACGCGTAAAACAGCAGCGCAATGACCGGTATCAGCGAAAACACCAGTGTCTTGGACAGGATCGCCGTTTTCTCGTTGTATTTCCGTTCCAGCGCCGGGTACTCCAGCCCCTTGTGGCGCATCGTCTGTTCAACCTGGGTCAGCGCAAGGGTCGGGTAGTAGTTGTTCATGTGGAGCTGTACGGCAAGCGGCGTCGTGAACGCGTTGTACGGAAAGATCGAATTGGACAGGTAGTAGACGACGCTCAATATGAGAAACAGCCGCAGCGGATTGACGTGGCGGATGCGCCGTCCTGCCAGATAATCAGCGCTCAGGACTCCGGGCCGGCTCACGAGCAGCCAACAGGTTCTCAGGATCTTTGAATCGAAATGCGTGAACGTTTCAACGGCTTCCGCCAGGTAGTGTCGGAGCGAAAAATCGTGATCAACGTGCCGCTTTTCGCCACAACTATTGCAGAAGCGCCCCATGCCTGGGGCGCCGCAGGAGGGGCACTGGAGCGTTGGTTCTACTCCCACTCAGTTGTCGCATCCGTTGTAGAACAGGGTCTTAAGACACACGGGTATCTTACGGGTATCGTCTTGAAAGGCCAGATGGTTGTGGAATCAGCTAGCGGCCTTGCTGCGCCGACTGCACGTTGGATCGACGGGCGTGATCGAAGCCGGGAGGGCCCGAAATCTTAGAGGCTTGGGGGATCGAGCAGAGGTACTCGGTGGCCTTTGAATGGCGCTGCGCGCATTCTTGGCGATCAGTTCCCTTCCCGCGCCGCGCAGACGCCCGGCGCCTCATTGCACGGAGATGGTATGTCGCGATTGCTCGACGATCGCCCCGGGCGCAACGGCTGCATGGGATCTGCCAATCCGCGTCGCGTCGTCTGCGCCCGATAGCCAGGGACGACGTGTTAGGCCAGGCTTCACGAGCCGTGTTTCTGAGCTACGCCTCTCAGGATGCCGAGGCGGCACGGCGCATTTGCGCGGCGCTGCGGGGCGCGGGTATCGAGGTATGGTTCGATCAGAGCGAGCTTCGCGGCGGTGATGTGTGGGACCAGAAGATCCGCCAGCAGATCCGCGATTGCGCGCTGTTCGTGCCGATCATCTCCGCGAACACCGCCTCGCGCGGGGAGGGCTACTTCCGCCTCGAATGGGGGCTCGCCGACCAGCGTACCCATATGATGGCGCGCAACAGGACCCTCATTGTTCCGGTGTGTGTAGACACGACCCCCGATGCCGGCGCGGACGTGCCGGAGTCATTCCTGCGCGTGCAATGGACGCGCCTTCCCGGAGGCACGACGCCGCGCGCCTTTGTCGAGCGGATTGCGACTCTTCTGGGGACCTCCGTGGTCAATGCCCCGGCGCCGGCAGAGCTCGGCATGCCGGTCAGCCCCGGGCTGCCGTCGCAGGTCGCCGCGACATCACGGCGCACGCGCCTCATCGTCGCCAGCCTGCTCGTGGCGGCGCTGATGACAGCCCTCGTCGCATGGCAGTCGTGGCGGATGATGAGCGACAGACCGAGGGCACCGGATGCCTCCGGTGGCTCCATGGATAAGTCAGTCGCTGTCCTGCCATTCGCCGACATGAGCGAGAAGCACGATCAGGAGTACTTCTCCGACGGCCTTGCCGAGGAGTTGATCGACGTCCTGACGAGAATTCCCGATCTGCGCGTCCCCGCGCGTACCTCTTCGTTTTCGTTCAAGGGCAAGGCGAGCACAGTCGGTGAGATCGCGCGTGCTCTGGGGGTCACACACGTGCTCGAGGGCAGCGTGCGCAAGTCAGGGGAGCACCTGCGGATCGCGGCCCAGCTGGTGCGCGCCGATAACGGGTTTCATCTCTGGTCGCAGACCTACGACCGCGAGGTCCGCGACGTTTTCGCCGTGCAGGATGATATCGCCCACGCCGTGGCCGAGCAGCTCAAGATCAGCCTGCTCGGCCACGCCCCGGCAGCGCCGAAACAGACAACCAGTAGCGAGGCGCACAACCTGTACCTGCAGGCACGTTACGTGATGGACCGCGATACGCCGGCGGACCTCGAGCAGGCGGTACTGCTCTTCCAGCGGGCGCTGGTTATTGACCCGAACTACGCGCCCGCCTGGGCGTGGCTCGCCTACTGCCATACGCGACGCGTCAGCCAGGGGCAGGACACGACCGGCGCGGGCTACGAGAAGGTCACGAGCGCCGCCCAGCGCGCCATCGCCCTTGATCCGAATCTCCCCGAGCCCTACGTCACGCTGGCCGTCGCGCACCTGCAATACGATCACAACTGGGCGGCGTCCTCAGAGGCGCTGGCGAAGGTTGCGCAGCTCGATCCCAACAATGCGCTGGCCCATCAGATCGGCGGTCATCTGAGTGCAGCCGTCGGCCGAATAAGCGCTGCCGTAGCTCATTTCCGGCGCGCCGTCGACCTCGATCCGCTGAATCTACTGCACCGCAAGTATCTTGGCAGAGCGCTGCACTACGCGGGCCGGCCGACGGAGTCTCTCGCCGCGTTGCGCCACGCCATGGAACTCAATCCACAGTTCCCCGGCCTGCACTACGAGCAGGGACGCGCGCTGCTGATGCTCAACGAGCCGGAGGCTGCACGCGCCTCGTTCGAGGCCGAGCCTGATCCGTCCTGGAGGAGTTTCGGACTGCCGCTCGGCAACCTCGTCACGCATCATGACAAGGAGGCGCGAGCAGCACTCGCCGCCATCGTGGCGAACTCACAGGGCTCAGAGTTTCAGGTCGCGGAGACCTACGCATTCTTCGGCGACAAAGACCAGGCTTTCTATTGGCTCGAACAAGCGCGCTTGCACGACTCGGGGATCATCTATGTCCGCCGCGACTTCCTGCTCGCGCCGCTGATGAGCGATCCGCGCTACGCCGCGTTGCTGAAGCGCCTCGGCATGCCACCTGTATCGAAGGACGACTGATCCGCGATTCGAGTACGACGAACCGCTGTTGAGGTCACTCCCACTCGATGGTCGCCGGCGGCTTGCCCGAGATGTCGTAGACCACGCGTGAGATGCCCGCCACCTCGTTGACGATGCGCCGCGAGACGTGGTCGAGAAACTCGTACGGCAGGCGCGCCCAGTGCGCGGTCATGAAGTCCACCGTCTCCACCGCGCGCAGCGCGATCACGTAGTCGTAGCGGCGCCCATCGCCCATGACGCCCACCGAGCGCACCGGCAGGAAGACCGCGAAGGCCTGACTGATGCGGTCGTAGAGATCGTGCTTGCGCAGCTCCTCGATGTAGATGGCGTCGGCGCGCCGCAGCAGGTCGGCGTATTCCCTGCGCACCTCGCCGAGGATCCGCACGCCCAGGCCCGGTCCGGGGAAGGGATGCCGATACACCATCTCGCGCGGCAACCCCAGCTCGATGCCGAGCCGGCGCACCTCGTCCTTGAACAGCTCGCGCAACGGCTCCAGCAGCTGCAGCTGCATCCTCTCGGGCAGTCCGCCCACGTTGTGATGCGATTTGATGAGGTGCGCCTTGCCGGTGCGGGCGCCGGCGGATTCGATGACGTCGGGGTAGATGGTCCCCTGTGCGAGGAACTGTACGCCGCGCAGCTGCTGCGCCTGCTCGTCGAACACCTCGACGAAGGTGCGACCGATGATCTTGCGCTTGGCTTCCGGGTCGGTCACGCCGGCGAGAGCCGTGAGGAAGCGCGCCTGCGCGTCGACGCGGATGACGCGCACGCCGAGGTGCTGCGCGAAGGTGCTCATCGCCTGTTCGCCTTCGCCCAGGCGCAGCAGGCCGTGGTCGACGAACACGCACACCAGCTGATCGCCGACGGCGCGCTGCAGCAGGGCGGCGACCACGGATGAGTCGACTCCGCCAGAGAGTCCCAGCAGGACCGTGCCCCTGCCGACCTGGGCGCGCACCCGGGCGATCGCATCCTCGATGATGTTGCCGACGCTCCACAGCGCATCCGTGCCGCAGATCTCGCGGACGAACCGCTCCAGCAGCCGCGCGCCCTGCGGGGTGTGAGTCACCTCGGGATGGAACTGCACGCCATGGAAGCGGCGGCGCTCGTCGCTCATGGCGGCGTACGCAATGGTGCTGGTGGCCGCGGTCGCCACGAACCCCTGCGGCAGCGCGTCCACGCGGTCGCCGTGACTCATCCACACATCGAGCACCGCCGCCCCGGCCGGGTTGCGGCGGTCCTGGAGGTGATCGAGCAGGCGCGAGGCGCCCGTCACCGTCACTTCCGCATAGCCGAACTCGCGTTCGGCCCCCGGCGTCACCCGCCCGCCCAGCTGCTGCGCCATGGTCTGCATGCCGTAGCAGATCCCCAGCACCGGCACGCCCAGCTCGTACACCGCGGGCGGCGCCCGGGGCGGGTTGGCATCGGTCACCGATTCCGGACCGCCGGAGAGGATCACGCCGCGCGCGCGGAAGGCGCGCACCTCGGCGTCGCTCACATCCCAGGGGTGGATCTCGCAGTACACGCCCAGCTCGCGCACGCGGCGGGCGATGAGCTGGGTGTATTGCGCACCGAAGTCGAGGATGAGGATGCGGGGCGCGTGGAGGTCGGCGTGTGCGCCGCTGCCGGCGGTGGTGCTGCCCGCGTGCGTCGCCTCGCCGGCGGCCGTGGCCGCCGGGGCGTGAGGACTGCCGGCAGGTCGGGGAGCGCTCGCCATGGGAGGGGCTCAGGAGGCCCGGTAGTTGGGGGCTTCCTTGGTGATGCTGACGTCGTGCACGTGGCTCTCGCGGATGCCGGCGGTGGTGATACGTACGAACACCGGGCGCGTGCGCATATCGGTGATGTTGCGGCTGCCGGTGTAGCCCATGGCCGCCCGCAGACCGCCCGCCAGCTGGCGCAGGATGATGACGACGCTCCCCTTGTAGGGAACGCGGCCCTCGACGCCTTCCGGCACCAGCTTCTCGAGCTCGCTGGCCGCGTCCTGGAAATAACGATCCGCCGAGCCGTGGCGCTCGCCCATCGCGCCGAGCGAGCCCATGCCGCGATAGGACTTGTAGGAAGCGCCCTGGTACAGCTCGACTTCGCCGGGGGATTCCTCGGTGCCGGCGAACAGGCCGCCGATCATGACCGCGTGCGCGCCCGCCGCGATCGCCTTGGCGATGTCCCCGGAGAAGCGGATGCCGCCGTCGGAGATGACCGGCACGTCCGCGTCGCGCAGCGCCTGCGCGACCGCGGCAACCGCGGAGATCTGCGGCACGCCGACGCCCGCGACGATGCGCGTGGTGCAGATGGAGCCCGGCCCGATGCCGACCTTGACGGCGTCCGCGCCGGCATCGATGAGTGCGCGCGCCGCCTCGGCGGTCGCGATGTTGCCGGCGATCACCTGGCTGTCCGCCCACTTCGCCTTGATGCGCTTCACGGTGTCGAGCACGCCGCGGGAATGCCCGTGCGCGGTATCCACCACCACCAGGTCGACACCCGCTTCGGCGAGAGCCGCGACCCGATCGAGGGTGTCAGGCGTAGTGCCGACCGCCGCTCCGACGCGCAGGCGCCCGCCGTCGTCCTTGCAGGCGCGCGGAAACTCGTTGGCCTTCTGGAAGTCCTTCACGGTGATCATGCCCACCAGCTCGTGGTCGCCGTTCACCACCAGGAGTTTTTCGATGCGGTGCTTGTGCAGCAGCGCCAGCACCTGGTCCTTGGGTGCGTCCTCGCGCACCGTGACCAGGCGTTCCTTGGGCGTCATGACCGAGGAGACGGGAGCCTCGAACCTGTCCTCGAAGCGCAGATCGCGATGCGTGACGATCCCGACCGCTTTCCTGCCGACCACGACCGGCACGCCGGAGATGCCGCGCGAGCGCGTCAGGTCCAGCACCTCGCGAATCGTCATGGTGGGGGAGACGGTGATCGGGTCCTTGATGACGCCGCTCTCGAACTTCTTCACCCGGCCGACCTCGCGCGCCTGGGCCTCGATGCTCATGCTCTTGTGGATGATGCCGACGCCGCCTTCCTGGGCGAGGGTGATGGCGAGGCGGGCTTCGGTGACGGTGTCCATGGCCGCCGACATGAGCGGCACATTCAGGCGGATACGGCGCGTGACGCGGGTGGAGAGATCGACCTCGCGTGGCAGAATTTCCGAGTAGGCCGGAACCAGCAGGACGTCGTCGAAGGTGAGAGCTTCTTCGAGAAGGCGCATGCGCAATTATATGCGCCCGGCCCGCGCCGGTAAACCTCGTGCTAAGGTACTTTATGCCCATAAATCCCGACGATCGCGCCCGGGCCGCGCCCGCCCGGGACGTCTACAGCGTCAGCCGTGTGAACCGCGAGGTGCGCGCGCTCCTGGAGCGCGGGCTCGGTGTGCTGTGGGTGGAGGGGGAGTTGTCGAACTTCTCACAACCGGCCTCCGGTCACTGGTACTTCTCGCTCAAGGACCGGGACGCGCAGCTGCGCTGCGCCATGTTCCGGATGCAGAACTCACTCGTCGGCTTCACGCCCCGCGCCGGCACGCAGGTGCTGGTCCGCGGGCGCATCAGCGTCTACGAGGCGCGGGGCGAGTACCAGCTCGTCGTCGAGCACCTGGAGGAGGCGGGCGTCGGCGCGCTCAAGCGCGAGTTCGAGCGCCTGAAGGCGAAGCTCGCAGCCGAGGGTCTGTTTGCCCTCGAGTGCAAACGAAGTCTGCCGCGGTTTCCGCAGCGTATCGGCGTGATCACCTCGCCATCGGGGGCCGCGCTGCGCGACATCCTGCATGTCCTCGCGCGCCGTTTCCCGCCCGCAAGGGTCCTCATCTATCCGACACCGGTGCAGGGGGCGGCCGCCGTGCCGGCGCTGGTCGCGGCGCTTGAGAGCGCCTCGGCGCGCGCTGAGTGCGAGGTGCTGATCCTCGCCCGCGGCGGCGGCTCGCTCGAGGATCTGTGGGCGTTCAATGACGAGCGGGTCGCGCGCGCCATACGCGCGTGCCGCCTGCCCGTGGTCTCGGGAGTCGGGCACGAGATCGACTTCACCATCGCGGACCTCGCGGCCGATGCGCGCGCCCCCACCCCCTCGGCTGCCGCGGAGCTGGTGGTGCCGGAGAGCCGCGCGTGCCTCGAGCTCCTGGCGCGCAGCGCGCAACGCCTCACCGCGGGTATGCGCCGCGAACTGCGCGTCAATGGCGCGCGCTTCCAGAACACCGAGCGGCGCCTGAAGCTGGCGCATCCGGGGGTACGGCTGCACCAGCAGATGCAGCGACTCGATGAGCTCGCGCAGCGCCTCGGCGCGGCGGCGCATGCCGGCCTGCACCGCCATCAGATGCGTCTCGCGCACAGCATCACGCGTCTGGTGCGCCGCTCGCCGGACCAGGCGGTGCGCGAATATCGCATGCGGCACCAGGGGGCCGGGGCGCGGCTCGAGCACGCCGCAAGGCAATGCCTGTCGCGCGCGCAGCACCGCCTGGCTCTGGCGCAGCGCGCACTGAACGCCGTCAGCCCGCTCGCGACGCTCACGCGCGGCTTCGCCATCGTGACGCGCGCCGCGGGCGGTACGCTCCTCACCGACGCCGCCGCGGTCGCGGCCGGGGAGGAGATCGAGGCGCGTCTCGCCCGCGGCACCCTCAAGGCGCGCGTCACCGCTCGCAATCAGGAAGGCTAGCGTGCCAGGGGGCGGCACACGGTGGGCGCAGGGCGCGCGGCGTGCGCTGGTGCTGCTGTCGGGCGCTCTCGCCCCGAGTCTGGCGGCGCTGGCGGACCTGCCCGCCGCGGCGGACTCGCCCGCGGCAGCGCCCCTGCCGCAACAGGAGCGGGTCCCGGGCGGCGTCGCGCTCGTGACCCTCGAGGCCCCCGCCGCGAGCGCGCCCCGGGCGAGCTTCGGCGAGCAGCGGGTGCTGGTGCTGCAGGTGCAGGGCAAATGGCTCGCCGTGGTGGGCATCCCTCTGTCACAGGCTCCCGGCCACGCGGAGCTGCGGGTGCATGAGGGCACATCGGCCGATACCACGGCAGGCTTCGAGATCGCCGACAAGCAGTACAGTGTGCAGCGCCTCACGGTCGCACCGCGTCAGGTCGATCTGTCGGCGAAGGATCTGGCGCGGGTCGAGCGCGAGCGGCCGCGCATTCTGCGGGCCATCGGCACGTTCTCGGAAAGTGCGCCGGCCACTCTCAGGCTCCTGCAACCGGTGCCCGGCATCCGCTCGAGCTCTTATGGCTCACGCCGGATCTTCAACGACGAGCCGCGCAGACCGCACTCCGGCATGGACATCGCCGCGGCGGCCGGGACGCCGGTCGTGGCCGCGGCGGACGGCCGCGTGCTCGACACCGGCCGTTATTTCTTCAACGGCAACACGGTGTTCCTCGATCACGGCGGGGGCCTCATCTCCATGTACTGTCACCTGAGCCGCATCGCGGTGAAGCCGGGCGAGCGGGTGAAGGCGGGCGCCATCATCGGCAAGGTGGGATCCACGGGGCGCGCGACCGGGCCGCATCTGCACTTCGGGGTGGCGCTGAATGCCACGTTCGTCGATCCGGCGCTGTTCATGGCGCCGCCCGAGCCGCCCGCGGATGCATCACGTGACGGGTCTGGCTGAGGGCGCTCGCGACGGCGCTTTCATGCGCATCGCGCTCGGGCACGCGGCCGCGGCCGGCGAGGCGGGCGAAGTGCCGGTGGGCGCCGTGCTGGTGCGCGGCGAGGACATCATCGCCGCCGGCGCCAACCGCCCGATCGCGAGCCACGACCCGACCGCGCACGCGGAGATCCAGGCGCTGCGCGCCGGGGGTGAGGCGCTGGGGAGCTACCGGCTCACCGACACCACGCTGTACGTGACGCTCGAGCCGTGCGTCATGTGCGCCGGCGCGATCGTGCACGCGCGCGTTCGCCGGCTGGTGTTCGGCGCGTGGGATGCGCGCGGGGGCGCGGCCGGCAGCATCACCAACGTGTTCATGCTGCCGGGACTGAACCATCGGGTCGATGTCTTCGGCGGGGTGCTCATGGACGAGTGCGCGCGGCTGCTGCAGCAGTTTTTCGTGCCACGACGCGAGTGACTCGAGCCGCGCCGACGCCGCGCCCGCGGCGCACGCCGCGGCGCGCGTGTGCGCCAAGCCTCAGGCTCCGGGAATCGCGTGGCTGACTGTCTCTGGAGCCGGCCCGCCCCGGGGAGCGGGCGCGTGGGTGGCCGTCGCGCTCCGGGACCCCGCCTCGCCCGGCTGCCATTCCAGCAGCCTGAGATAGCGCTGGATGCGATCGACGTACTGCACCGGTTCCCAGCCGCGGGCGTAGCCGCGCCGGGCGCGCGCGTACCAGCGCTCCTGCGCGAGCAGCGGCAGGCGTGCACGCACCTCGGCCCAGGAGTCGGGGTTCTTGCCGAATGCCTGGGTGATGATGCGCGCGTCCTCCAGATGCCCGAAGCCCACGTTGTAGGAGGCAACCGTGAGCCAGGTGCGGTCGGGCTCCGGAACGCGCTCCGGGATCATGGCGCGCACTCGGGCGAGATAGCGCGCGCCCGCGAAGATGCTCTGCTGGGGGTTGCTGCGATCCTTGATGCCCATGGCGTGTGCCGTGTCGGCGGTGAGCATCATCACCCCGATGGCGCCGTCGCCGGATTCGGCGCGCGCATCCCATTTCGACTCCTGATAACCGATCGCCGCCAGCAGGCGCCAGTCGGTCCCGGACCGCGCGGCCGCCTGCTCGAACCAGGAACGATAAGCGGGCAGCCGGTCGCCGAGGTGGGTCTGAAACTCGCGCGATTCCTCGTAGGCAAAGCGGCGCGTGTCGCCGGAGGACTGCTGCACGAGCCGCGCCAGGGCGCCCGAGGCCTCCAGGTCGTGGAAGAAGATGTTGACGCTCGCCAGCAGGTCCGGCGCGCCGTGCCGTACCAGCCATTGGACCGGCCGCGCCTCCGGCAGCGCAAAGCCCACCCGCACGTTCGGGTACAGATGATGGGCAAAGGAGAATTCACGCGCGTCGCTGATGGCGTAGTCCGCGCCGCCGGCGTCGACGTCCTCCACCGGGTCGGCCGAGCTCGGCGCGGTTTCCACCCACTGCAGGGTGGGGGCGACGGTGCTCTTCAGGCGCTGCAGGATGCGCTCCTGCGGACTGCCGGCGCGCACCGCGAGTTTCGCAGCTTCCAGCTGCAGCGTGTCCCGCGGCTGCACCCGGCTGCGGTGGTAGACGACCAGCTGCGGGATGCGCGCGTAGGGTTGCGCCGCGTCAGCGACGCGGCTCCAGTCGGGCGTGTCGGTGAGCGAGGCCGCGGCGATATCGGCGCGGCCGGCGACGAGCTCCGCCTGCATCGCTTCCTCGTTGTCGAGCGCATACATGGTGAGTGTCACGCCCAGGCGCGCCGCATAGGCACGCGCCAGATCGAACTCCAGCCCCTCGCTGCCCTGCGCGCCGAGGTAGTAACAGGTCGGCAGGTTGAGCGTGACGACGCGCAGCTCGCCGCGCGCGCGGATTGCATCGAGGGTGACGGTCGCAATCCTGGCGCAGCCCGCGAGTGAGCCAAGCAGGGCGACGACGGCGGTGAGCGTGAATGCGCGCACGAACCCTCCCCTGGCCACGCGGGCTTTCCGCTAGAATACCAGCCCCGCAACACCCGTGCGGAGCCGGAGAGGTACCGAAGCGGTCATAACGGCGCCGACTCGAAATCGGATGGTCGGGTAAAACCGGCACGTGGGTTCGAATCCCACCCTCTCCGCCATTCGGCTCGACACCACACGACTTGTGCGCGCCGGAAGAGCGCGCGTATTGCACGGCGTGCGCGGCAAGAGGGTGGGAGACGACCGCAGTCCTGCGGTCGGTCCCGAGCGCAAGCGAGGGATGAGCGGCCGTCCGGCCGCGAACAATCCCACCCTCTCCGCCATTCGGTCATACACAGCTGCATGCGAAAGTAGGGGTACCGGACTCCGCTCACGGTGCCGGTTTCTTCAACACCTCGCGGTAGGCCGCCGCGAACGCCTCGACAAAGGTGTGCGGCAGATGCTCCGGGGGCATCTCGATGAGATTGCGATAGAACGTCGTGAACAGGTCCCAGTACTGCGCCTTGTCGGCGGAGCGCGCCTTGCCGCGGCGTGCGGCGCGCTCGAAGCGCGCTTCCAGCTCCGCCGGGTCGAGCCGGCCGAGGAATTCGACGAACGCCGCGCGCGTCGCCTGTGCGGTGGCCGTCTCGTGCAGCTTCGCCTCGAGGACCGCTTCGCGCAGCCACTGCACCGAGTCGAGGCGGCGGCCTTCGTGCTGCACGAACAGCGCGATCAGCAGCTCCTCCACCATCGAGTCTGCCAGCGACGGACGCGGGTCGTCGGGCTCCCGCGACGGGGATTCGGCGCGATAGCGGTTGCGCGTTTCACGCCTGCTGCGCTCCAGATCCTTGAAGCCGACCAGGGCCTCGCGGAACAGCCGGCCGGCGAGATGCAGCAGCCGCCCCTGGGCCTCCGCGGGCAGGCGCTCGG
>WNGO01000539.1_pt1 | contig 26728 bp, 24 predicted proteins | sample 5400511 | NCBI WGS metagenome assembly WNGO01 (sample SAMN13153380, study PRJNA577476) | soil metagenome | isolation source: 20 cm soil or saprolite under Garry oak tree replicate 2 | place: USA:California | collected 2016-06-15 | reverse complement strand
CGTTCCATTTCGCTCACCCGCGCAATCTCACTCGCGCATTCGTTCAGCTCGCGCTCGAGGGTTTGCAATTTCCGATAAGAAAAATGGGTGTCTAGCACCTGCAAATCCGCGTGCAACGCCTGATACCGCCGCGCCTTCCCTGCCTGTCGTTGCAACGATCCAATCTGGCGCTTGACCTCTTTAATAATATCGCCAATGCGGAGCAGATTCGCTTCAGTCGCTTCTAGTTTACGAAGCGCCTCTTTTTTTTGCGTCTTGTACTTGGTAATTCCGGCCGCTTCTTCAAACACGCTGCGCCGATCTTCCGGGCGAGAGCTGAGGATGAGGTCGATTTTACCCTGTTCCATGATGGAATAAGCGGTGCGGCCCACGCCGGTATCGGCAAACAAGTTGTGAATGTCCTTCAACCGGCAGCTGGTCTTGTTGAGAAAATATTCGGAAATTCCGTCGCGATGGAGGCGACGCGTGACCCGCACGTCATGCCAATCGACGCCCAACTCGCTCGCGCAGTCGGTAAAGGTCAGGGAGACTTCGGCAAATCCAAGCGGTTTGCGTGAATCGGTACCGTTGAAAATGACGTCGGCCATCTCCTCGCCGCGGAGTGATTTGGCTGATTGTTCGCCAAGAACCCACCGAACTGCGTCGAGGACGTTTGATTTTCCGCAACCGTTCGGCCCTACGATAGCGGTCACGCCCTCGTGAAAGTTAAAGATCGTCTTTTCGGGAAACGATTTGAAACCGAATAGCTCGAGAGATTGAAGATGCATGCAACAGGGTGACGCAGCGCTTTATCTGGTAAATATGAGTGGCAAGCGGCAGCTGACAAGCCCATTCTATACAAGCCCGCGGGCTTTCGCCAGGCCCGACCACAACATTTGGTGCAGGGTTGCTCAGCTCTTCGCCGTTAATCGGCGCAGAAAATATAAGGCCGATGCAATAACCAGCACGATCCCGTTCACCGCGAATTCCCACGCCGTTGCGTGCGCAAGAATCCAGATGATTGCGACAATGGCGAGCGCGGGAACGATTTTCATGCCCGAAAAATTGAAAGGCTGAGCGCCGTCCGCGCGCACGTCGCGTTGCACCAAAAACCAGCAGGCGGCGCAGCAGAGCAGATACATCAGGAGGACGGCGACGTTGGAGAGCACGGCCAGTTTTTCGAACGTGCCGGTGATGGACAAGGCAAAGGCGAGCACGGCGTAAGTGATGATGGCGACGTCGGGTGACCGATAGCGCGGATGGACGTGGGCGAACCACGCCGGCAACGCGCCGTCGCGGCCGAACGCGAAGATCATGCGCGGCGAACTGAGGATGTCGCTGGTGACAAATCCAAACGCGGAGATGGTCGCGCCCGCGAGCAAGATGGTGCGGCCGATGGTGCCGAGAAATTTCGCGGCGGCTTCAGCGAGCGGCGCGTCTCTGTGGTTGGCAAGATCGAGACCGAGCGTTCCCTGCGCAACGAGCTGGATCAGGATGTAAATGATCGTGGTGATGACGAGCGCGAGATAAGCGGAACGCGGAACGGTTCGCGCCGGATTTTTTACTTCGCCGCTCGGGATGAGAGCGACTTCGATTCCGACGAAGGCGAAGATCAACAGGATAACTGCGTCGCCTAATGCCTTGCTGCCGGGCCAACCCGTGAACGCTAGGTTCGGCGGGTGAATGAAAAAAATTCCGAAGCAGATGAAAAGCAGCAGCGGGAGAAGTTTCGCGATCGTGATCACCGTGACCGCGCCGGCTCCTTCGCGGACACCGCGAATGTTGATGAACACGAGCACGCCATAAACGGCGAGCATGACAACGATGCGCATCACTGCTCCGCCGAGGAACGGAACCACGAGCGCGATTGAATTCGCGAGCACGTTCACAACGCCCGCGACCGCGCCAAGCGCAGTCAGAAAATAAAGCATACCGGCGAGAAATCCGACGTAACGACCAAACGCGACCTCGACGTACGCGTAAAGTCCGCCGGTTAAGGAAACGCGACTGCCGGCGATCGCGAAACAAGTGACGAACAACACCATCGCTACCGCGCAAACGATGAACGCGAGTGGCGCGGCGGGACCGAGCCCGCGCGCCACCGCAGCCGGGATCACGAAGATGCCCGCACCGATGGTCGAGCTGACGATGTTCGCGGTCAGCGCCGGGATTCCGATTCCGCGAACGAGCTGATGATCGACGCGCGCGGCTTGTTGAATCGACATCTTCTCCTCAGCCATATCTGGGATCGTGTGTGAATTCAGAGGGCGAAACAAGGTCGACCATCGGAACCGGCGCGAATAAGCCGCGCGTCAATCATAGTAACGGCTCGTTTTGATGTTGCCCCATCGCGGGCAGGGGAGCACATCGGTCGCAATCCCTATTAAAGAGTTGCCGTCTAAGGGCACACGGTGTGCTCGGGTCTGACATCATTCGACACGTTTTATGGCAACGGCAAAGCGGATCCTCATAATTGACGATGACCCGGCCTTCACCCGAACTGTAAAACTTTTGCTCGAAACGAGTGGCAACTATTCCGTTGAAGAAGAGAACAACAGCCGTAACGCTTTTGCCACGACACGATGGTTTCGTCCTGATTTGATCTTTTTAGATGTCATGATGCCAGATGTGGACGGCGGCGATATCGCACAGCAAATCGAAGGGGATGCTTTGCTGCACGGTACACCCATAGTTTTTTTCACTGGCTTGGTCTCTGAAGAAGAAGCGGTGTCCAATCGAATTGGAGGCTACAAGTTCATCGCGAAGCCGCTCCGTCGACATCAGCTTCTAAGCTGTGTGGAAGAAATCCTGAAAATTGATCATCTTTCATCAGGCGATAGCGCGATCAACACGGCTCTTTCCGTGGCTGCTCGTTTAATTCGGCCATTTAAACGCCAAACCTGAGCCATGCTCAAGTATCTCATTACCATCTTAGCTGAGGGACGAACCCGTCTCTCTTTAACTACTAAGAGGCGATTAGAAACAAATCGGCGATGTCGATAAACGGTTGCCGGAAACGTCCGTGATCGTTGATTAATATCCCGCAGCCTGTCCGTCCTTGCGCGATTCGCTCGCGCCGGCATAGACCCGCTGGCCATCGTGCAGCTCGACCTTAATGGCTTGGTAGCCCCCATAGCCGCCGACATCGACCCGTATATCGTGTCCGCGTTTCTTCAACTCGCGGACGGTTTCGTAGGGAATACCGCTTTCCAGTTCGACGTAGCCACCGTTCGTCATTTTTTCGTCAGTTGGTTCGTTATCGCCTTCGTGTTGCCAACGCGAAGCGTCCCCGGCCTCCTGTAGACCAAGGCCGAAATCAATCTGATTGGTGAGCACCTGAACGTGTCCTTGCGGTTGCATACCGCCACCCATTACTCCGAATGCTTCCCATGGTTTGCCAGTAAATGTTTGCGTGGCCAGGCTGCATTGAGAACAGTTCTCCGCGGTCTTGAAACATGAAGCCGAGTCCGGGCACCACGATGCCGCTGCCCATCCCGCGATAATTGCTTTGTATTAGTGAAACCATGTTGCCCTCTTCATCAGCGGTGCACATATAAATGGTGTCGCCGCCTGGAAGACGGGCGTTCTCGCCGGTTCCGGCAACCCGGCTTCCAGCCTGTTCGTATTGGGCTGACTCGACTCCTGCGGGCCGCGATCTGGATGCTCCATCAAGGGTTGGATTCCCAGGCGCGACAGCCTTGGCGGCATGATTCGGATCGATCAGTTTCCGACGCTCGGCCGCGTAGCTCTTCGAAAGCAAACCGGTGAGCGGAATTTTGGCAAAATCCGGATCGGCGTAGTATTTAGCCCGATCAGCCCACGCGATTTTCTTCGCTTCTATCATCGTGTGCAGCGTCTCAGGCGAATTGCGACGCATGCTGCGCAGATCGAATCCTTCGAGAATGTTGAGGATCTGCAGGGTGGCAATACCCTGGCCATTCGGCGGCAACTCGAACACATCGTAACCGCGATAGTTAACCGAAACCGGGTCTACCCAGGTGCTCGTATGTTTCTCGAAATCGACTTTGCGCAGCCAGCCGCCGTTGGCCTGCATGAATGCATCGATTTTGTCCGCGATCTCACCTTTATAGAAAACGTCACGACCACGCTGGCCGATCGATCGCAGCGTGTTCGCCAGCGCCGGGTTCTTGAAAATGTCGCCCTCGCTTGGCGTGCGCCCTTTACCATCGAGCGTATAAGTTTCGAGAAACGCGCCGGGCAACCCTTTGTAGATACGCGGGCCGAAAGCCCAATAGTAGGCGATCAATTCGGTGACCGGAAAGCCCTCCTCGGCATAATGAATAGCGGGCGCGAGATCGTCGCTGAGTTTCAGTTTCCCGAATTTTTTGTGCAGTTCAGCCCATGCATCGACCGTTCCGGGGATGCTGATCGGCAACATTCCAGTTGGCGGAATCGTCTCGCGCTTTAGCTTCGCTAGCTCCGCTTTCATTTCTTCGTAGGTCAAGCTAAGCGGGGAACGACCGCTGCCGTTGATGCCATAAAGCTTGTTTTCTTTCGCGCTGTAAACGATGGCGAAGAGATCCCCGCCAATGCCATTCGAGACCGGCTCCATTAATCCAAGAGTGGCATTTGCCGCGATGGCCGCATCAACGGCGCTTCCGCCGCGCTTCAAGATGTCGAGCCCAACTTGCGTTGCGGCCGGCACACTCGTGCAAACCATTCCGTGCCGCCCGAGCACCTGCGATCGGGTTGCAAAGGCTTTGCCGGTGATGCGGTCGATCTGGCCGATCGCTGAAGGCACGTGAAAAAAGGCGATCAAACCCCAGATGGTGAGGCAAAATTTTCGAAACATGCGGAAGCGTAGCATCGCTGTCATCCCAAGTGAATGTGAGCACCTCGCAAGCGGCGATCGGCTGTTCCACTTCGGCAAACAACCATCGATGAGACCTTCCTCACCCTCTTCGGGCCTCGGGATGACAATCGCCAGCAGGCGCACTAACATCAGCCTCATGCGCGCGTCTCACCTCGAGGATTTTTATCAATTTTTGCGTTTTCCCAGCATCTCGACCGATAGCGACTACTCAGAAAAGGTGGCCGAATGCGCCCATTGGCTTGTCGAAAAACTAACCCGCATCGGACTTTCGGCGAGATTGCATCCAACCCCGGGACACCCGGTGGTATGGGCGCAGAACAAGCATCAGCCCGGGCGTCATACGGTTTTGATCTACGGTCACTACGACGTGCAGCCCCCCGATCCTCTTGAGCTCTGGGCATCACCGCCGTTCGAGCCGGTCTTGAAGGATGGTTACGTGTTTGCCCGCGGCGCGACCGACAATAAAGGCCAAATTCTTTCGCATATCCTCGGTGCTCAGGAACAGATCGAAGCGGCCGGCGATTTACCGGTGAATTTGTATTTCGTCATTGAAGGTGAGGAGGAAATTGGAAGCGGTAATCTGGGGAATTTTCTCTCGCAGAACCGGGACGCATTGAAGTGCGATATTGTCGTCGTTTCCGATACAGGGATGGTCGCTCGTGGAGTTCCGACGATGAGCTACGGATTACGCGGTGTTGCTGCTCTGGAGTTGAAAGTGAGCGGACCTAAGATGGACCTTCACTCTGGGATTTACGGTGGTGCAGTGGCGAATCCGCTGACCGCGCTCGCCCGTTTGCTTGCGACTTTGCACGATGCGGACGGTCATGTCGCCATACCTGGCTTCTACGACGATGTTTTGCCACTTCCAAATTGGGAGCGAGAGATGTGGGAAAAAGTGCCGGTAAATGTGGACAAAGAAATCCTCAAGGATACTGGGGTCCCACGATTATTTGGCGAAAAAGGCTTTTCCACGCTCGAGCGAATTTGGTCACGACCGACGGCGGAGATCAACGGTTTCGGCGGCGGTTATCAGGGTCGAGGAACGAAGACCGTGATTGGCCGCGAAGCATTCGCCAAACTGACTTTCCGGCTCGTTCCGAATCAAAACGGGGACAAAATTACCGCGCTGGCGCAGGAGCATTTTCAGAAAAATTGTCCGCCGGGAGTACGCCTCGAGGTAGCTGCCGGTCATTCTGGCCCGTGGTATCTGACCGATCCCCATTCCAAATACGGCAAGGCCGCCCAGAGCGCGCTCAAGCATGCTCTCGATCGTGATCCGGTGCTCATTCGAGAGGGGGGTAGCATCCCGATTGTTTCGGATTTCCGAAAGATTCTCGGCGTCGAAACGCTCTTGCTCGGGCTTGCACTTCCGGATTGCCGGGCCCATTCGCCAAATGAAAACTTTCCGCTCGAGAATCTCGATGCCGGGATTCGGATTAACAAAGCGGTCCTTAAAGAAATTGCCGGCTAGTCGCGTCTAATCATCCGTGATGTTTCGCCGCACGTTAATTGCGAGTGCTCTGATTCTGTCGATTGCGGCTCCAGTTCGAGCCGAGCAATCGGTTGGCGATACGCTTAAAAAGATTTTTTCCACTCCGACACCGACGCCCTCGCGGAAGAAAAAGAAGACGACAACAAAAAAAGAAGCGCCATCGCCCTCACCAAGGACATCTAGCAAGAAAGCTTCGCCTTCCCCAACTCCCTCACCGCACGCAAAGGGAAAAGCGTCCGCCTCTCCAGCCTCCGAAGAATCGGCTGATGTCAGTTCTATTGAGACTCCCTCAAAAAAGAAAAAATCGAGAGCTTCACCAAAACCGAGAGCGGCGCCGACGCCCACACCGAGCCCGACTCCAACGGAAACCCCCACCGCAACGCCGCCACCAGAGCATGCACCTTCGTCTCCGCCCGAGCCGGTTCACAAGAAAAACGGCGCGCCAAATGCCACGCTCGCACCAGAGGCGATCAAAGGATTCGAAGAGAATCCTCCACCTGTTCGCACGCTTCTAAGTTCAGCGCTTGAGCTCACAACTCGCAATCTGGACTACAAATACGGCTCGGCTGATCCGTCCGCTGGCGGGATGGATTGTTCGGGCTTCGTTTATTATGTGCTCAAACAAAATGGGGTGGGTGATGTGCCGCGGGATTCGAGTCAGCAATATGTTTGGCTGCGCCGCATCGGAAAATTTGAGCCGGTGTTGAGTCAAAAGGACGACTCATTTGAAATGGAAAATTTGAAACCGGGTGATCTACTTTTTTGGACCGGCACCTATTCAATCGAACGGGATCCACCAATCACGCACGCCATGATTTATCTTGGGCGAGAGAAGAAAACCGGCGCACGCGTGATGGTCGGGGCGAGCGATGGACGCATCTATCAGGGCCAATCCCGCAATGGTGTCAGCGTGTTCGATTTTAAAGTCGAGCGACGCAATAATGGGGACAGCGGCAAGCCGCGGCCGACATTTATCGGTTATGGTCATGTCCCGGGCTTGCGCGACTAATTCGATCGCGCCTTTTGAGCGCGATTTGAGTGCTGACCCGGAGCGTTTACGAGTTTCCGTAGAACTAATGTGCGTAGCGGAGCGGTTCCTTGATCCCAGCATCTCGAAAACCCCGACGCCGCAGGCGGCATGAATCACACTCGCCGCAGGCAGTGCCGTCGGGTGCCGGATCATAACAGCTGTGCGTGATTGAAAAATCGACGCCGAGCTCTTCGCCTTTCTGGATAATCTCAGGTTTGTTCATTGCGATTAGAGGCGCGTGAATTCGAAAGCGCTCGCCGGAAATACCGGCTCTCGTGCCGAGATTCGCAAGTTGCTCGAATTGTTCGATAAATTCAGGCCGGCAATCGGGATATCCACTGTAGTCCCTCGCATTAACGCCGATAAAAATGTTGCGAGCTCCAATCGCTTCAGCCCAGGCCAAAGCGTAGCTGAGGAAAATTGTGTTCCGGGCTGGGACGTAAGTAACTGGGATTTGGTTGGCGATCTCGGCATCACTGCGATTTTTTGGAACATCAATCGCATCCGTTAAGGCCGAGCCGCCAAAAACGCGCAAATCGATTTTCGCGATCCGGTGCTCACAAACGCCGAGGCTTAGTGCGATTTGCTTGGCGGAATCGACTTCGATGCGATGACGCTGTCCATATTCGAACGAAAGAGCGAAGGTCTCGTAGCCGTCGTGCTTTGCTATTGCCAGCGTGGTCGCTGAATCAAGACCGCCGCTTAGCAGGACAACGGCGCGCTTCATCGGCCATTTTGGCCGGACTTCGCTCGATCGGGAAAAGCTGCGCGGACAGTCAGGGCGATGCCACCGCGGGCAGAGAACGCTGTTCTCACTATCGCTTCTCCTGGGGCGCAAGCGCGCACGAAATCATCAAGGATGCGGTTCGCGATCGCTTCATTAAAGGCGCGTTCATTACGAAACGAGGCGAGATAGAATTTCAGCGATTTACTTTCGACACAGAGCTTATCCGGCATGTAATCAATCTCGATTTTGGCGAAATCCGCTTGGCCGGTGACAGGGCAGAGCGAGGTGAAGTCGGAGGTTTCGAAGTGGATCCAGAATTTACGACGGGCCGGGTTCGGAAAAGTTTCAAGCTGCGCTTCCGCTGGAGACGCCGGGATGCGCGCCTCGCTGTGGCCGAGAAGGGTGAGTCGTCCGGGTTTACTTATGCTCCTGCTCATGATCGCAAGCTTAGTCGGCTATCACCTCCATGACGAGGCGTTATCGTGGTCACGTCTTCGAATTGATCTTGGAAATCGCAGGTGGCCGCCAAAAAGCCATATCGCCAGAATCAATCGGGGTGCTGCAACATCGGGTTCTTGAATGCCCGTTCGCGATCGCCTTCCTTCCCATAGTTCCAATAATCGGCTTTCAATCCACGTTTTAATTTTAATTTCGAACCGTCGGCCATCTGCCATTCGCGAATTAAAAAAGGGAAGTCGCGGTCAAGCACGAAACGATCGATTCCAGCTGAATGTTGCGCGTTCACCTCAATGGTCTTCTCGATTGGCTTCCACGAAATCCGTGCTGCCTTGAACTCGATGTGATCGCTTCGGAATCGCGCGAGGGTTGGTGCTAGTTGTATTTCAAAGTCCACCGGCGGCTTTGACCAATCGATCGTCCGCACGCGCATCGGAAGTTCGTCGTAAAAGAACGAATTTTCCAGCGGCGAGATTGGGCTGGTGGTGCTTCCGTCTCGATAAGTGTCACTCACGTAATTGAAAGCCGAACCGCTCGAGTCAATTTTTTTAATCGCGTTTCCAAAACTGTCTGTGCCGACAAAAGTTAGGCGGGCAAGCGCGGCTGAATCGACTCGCCAATAGGCGGTGATCGACCCCTGCTCGACAAACATTCCGATCGGCGCCGACCAGATTTGATTTATCCGGACTGAGGTGATGGCATCAGCGCGTGTCGGGTCATCGACGCGCGCGAATGTTTTCGGATCGATCCGTTCCCGGAAGAAAATGTGCAGGACTTCACATTTGCGCAGCTGAGCCTCCCGCATGAGTTGGCCCTCGTAAAAGTCGAACTCAGCCTTGCGGTCGCCCCAATAACTATCATTCGCCAGAATCCCGGGCGTGAACTGGGCGTGTACCTCCGTGATGAAAGCAATCGTTGTGATTGCGAGTAATACCGAACTTCCTACACTTCCGACGCGCAGAGGCCTTTTTGTCATGTCGAGCGAAGCCGAGACATCTCTAGCTATTCTGAGGAGAAAATAGCGAGGGATTCCTCGGCTGCGGTCGGAATGACAAAAGTAATCTGTCATAATGCAAACGTTAATCGGTCGGATAACAAAAGTAATTTTATGAGTAGTGGGGGTCCTGCAGTCCTAACCGGTCTTGCCAATCCAGCCGTGATCGATCTTTTTGGATTTGATTCCGCACACGGCGAGGTGCTGCTGGTAATGAACGAGCCGCGGGCCTGGGATGGCGGCGACGAACAACTGCATCAACTTCAGGAGAAATTTAACGCCTATGCATCCTTCGTTCTGGATGGCGAGATGACAAGCGCACATCCGGAGCTGGCTGGAAAAAAAGCACGGATCGAGCTGCGTTGCGACCAAATGCCTCCGGAACCGGCATTAGCGCTACTACAGGCGATTCACGACCAGCTCGAGTTACAGGAAATCAAGGTCGAAGTCGTTGTTCGGGCGGAGGGCAGCTGCGGCGAAGGTTGCGGATGTCACTCGTCAACGGCGACCGTCGCAGGGGGAACATCTTCGTGACCCCTTCTTGAGGAGGAGCAGCTGGAAAAATGCAGCCGGCACCCATATGTGACCTGCAATTCTTCGCCGCACTCGAACCGACCGCCTGCTCAATACTTTAGAAACGCCGTCACCGGCGTCGGCGCGAGTTTTTCGCGACCGTGCAGAAATTCGAGCTCAATCAAAAAAATTGCCTCAATCAAATCGCCTTCAACTTTTTTGATCAACGTCGCCGCCGATGCGGATGTCCCGCCGGTGGCAAGCAAATCATCGATCAGCACGATTTTTTCACCCCGTTTGATTGCGTCGATGTGTAATTCCATTTCTGCTTCGCCATATTCGAGAGAGTATTTGGCGCTTTCCGTCTTATAAGGAAGGCGCCCTTTTTTTCGCAGGGGCACGAATCCAACTCCTAGTTGATAGGCGACAGCCGAGCCAAAGAGAAACCCACGTGCGTCGATCCCGACGATCTTGTCGATCTGCTTGCCGCGACAGCGATCGAGGAAAATATCGATGGACGAGTGAAAGAGTGTTCCATCATTGAGAACTGGCGTGATGTCTTTGAAAACGATTCCCTTTTTCGGAAAATCCGGGACGTCGCGAACTGCAGCGCGTAACCTTGCTATGACATCGTCTGGCATTGGGCGCCGATGCTAGCGGCTCGCGCTTAAAGGTCAATTACGCTCGGTTGCGCACGGAAATGTGCGCTCTTAAACTGGTGTGACTGTGGATCGGCATCTGTTGATTCTCTCAACGATCTTCTTTTTCGCCGCGGTTGTGCGGAGCGTCATTGCCTTGCGCGCGCGCGTTTTTCGGCACAGTCGTTTCAACTTCGTCATGATTGCCCTCGGCTTTGCGGTGCAAACAATGTTCTTGTCGGTGCGCGGGCACGCCCTCGGCCGGTGTCCGATCACGAACTTGTTTGAAGTAATCGTCTTCTTGGCATGGTCGATCGCACTGATTTACATGCTGGTCGGGCCAGCCTATCGGCTGTCGCTGATGGGGGTTTTTACTGCGCCCCTTGTTCTTCTGCTTCAATTGTTCGCGCTCCTCGCGCCGGTGGATACGCCGCATGCGATACGAGTCATGCCGAACCCGTGGCTCGAATTTCACGCCTCAATTTCAATTATCGCTTACGGGGTTTTTGCCCTCGCCTGTGTTGCCGGCGCAATGTATCTCGTGCAAGAGCGACAGCTGAAAACGCACGAGTTACGATCGATTTTTTACCATCTGCCGCCCCTGCCGACGCTGTTCTCGGCCATGACGCGGCTGCTCTGGCTTGGATTCGCGCTTTATACCGCGGGCTTGATCAGCGGATTTTTCACCGGCGAGCCTGTGCCGTGGAAAAAAGTGGTGCTGGCGTTCGCGATTTGGATTTTGTACGGCGCGATTTTACAGGGCCGATATCTTCGCTCATTTACTCCGCGCCGCATCGCCGCGCTCTGTGTCGGAGCGTTTGCTGCGGCGCTTTCGCTGTTGTGGAGCATTGAATTCGTTGCCCATCACACGTGAAACTTTTCTGTATCGGACTCAGTCATCACACCGCGCAAATTGAAACGCGCGAGCGATTCGCCGGGCATTCGCGAAGCGAAGCGATGTTGCGTGAACGAGGCTGCCGTGAGCTGGTGCTGCTCACGACCTGCAATCGTGTCGAGGTCTATAGCTGTGCGGAAAAACAGCTCGAAACCGGGGATGTCGCCGACTGCCTGCGGGTGGGCGGAGAATTGAGCCCTGAGGTCGAACTGCGCTCGTTTTACCGGCATCAAGATCGTGACTGTGCGCGTCAATTCTTCCGAGTCACATCCGGACTCGACTCCATGGTGGTTGGCGAAACTGAAATCCTGGGCCAGACAAAGCGCGCCTATGAAATGGCAAGGGCGCGCGGGCATACCGGCCCGGTTTTGCACCGCCTTTGCCAACGCGGCTTTCGGGTAGCCAAGGAAGTTCGGACAGCGACTGAGATCACTCGCGGCTCGGTCTCGGTTGGGTCAGTAGCCGTCGATTTGGCCGAAAAGATCTTCGGGGATTTACGCGGACGCAAAGTGCTCGTGCTGGGAGCGGGCGAGACGAGCGAAAAAACATTACGGGCCCTGAGCTCGCGCGGAGTTTCGGATTTGCGGGTAAGCAATCGCTCGCCCCAACGTGCCGAAGATCTCGCACGGGCGCTCGACGGTATCGCAGTCCCGTTTGCTCTCTGGCTCGACCAATGTCGCGAGATCGATATTCTCATTTCATCGACATCTTCCGCGGCGCAACTTCTCACCCCGGCATTGATCGCACCGATATTGCGGGAGCGGGCCGATCGACCCCTCTTCGTCATTGATATCGCTGTGCCCCGAAATGTCGCGCCTGCGCTGAACGATATCGACGGCGTTTACCTTTATGACATTGATTCGCTTCAATCGATCGCGGACGAAAGGATGGAAATGAGGCGACGGCAATTCACCGCGGCAGAGGAGATCATCGCTCAACATGTCGCCCGGTTCTGGGAGCAAATCGGATATTCCCTGGGCGATGACTTTGCGACACAGCGTTCTGGAAGAAGCGCGGTCGCACCGGATCTTAGTCCTTCGGAATCAAAGGCATCTTGATCACAGCGGAAAAGCGCTGTAGCGGCGCGGTGTGAGCGCTGAAAATTCTGGCGGTGACATCCCGCGACAACAAATCGTCGTCGGGACGCGCGGGAGTGCACTGGCTCTGATTCAGGCGGACATCGTAGCGGAAGCTTTGAGGGGAAAACATGGCACCGAAATTAAAATCGAAATTATCCGCACGAAGGGCGATGACTCGATCCTGTCGAGAGATCCGCGCGCGGGTCGCAAGGGTTTGTTTACATCCGAATTGGAGAGTGCGCTCATCGAAAGGCGCATTGATGTGGCGGTGCACAGCGCGAAGGATCTGTCGAGCGAACTGAAGGCCGGTTCGGCAATCGCAGCCGTCCTTCCCCGCGGACCAGTGGAAGATTTGTTGATTACCAAACTGCCAATGCGGCTTGAATCGCTGCCGCGGTCCGCCACCATCGCGACTGGCAGCGTGCGACGCCGGCGGCAAGTAGGCTGGCGCAGATCAGATGTGAATTTTGTCGATCTTCGCGGAAATGTTCCCACTCGATTGCGCAAATTCGCCGCGAGTGACTGGGACGCGATCATTCTCGCGCGCGCCGGAGTGGAACGGCTTTCCTTGTCAGCGCCAATTCTCCAGTTCGAAGGGCAAGAATTTTTTGCCCAGGTATTGTCCCCACAGCAATTTGTTCCGTCTGGAGGGCAGGGTGTGATTGCGCTGCAAACTCGGGCTGAAAAGACAACCATGGCATCGGCGGTGGATCACGCGCCGACCCATCTTTGGTTGCGGGCTGAACGCGAATTCTTGAGATTGCTTCAAGGCGATTGCGATTTGCCGGTGGGTGCGCTAGCGCTTTCGGTGAACGGTCAAATCGAGCTGTCCGCCCAGCTCTTCGGTGAACAAACTGCGCCTCAAATGGCATCTGCGTCCGGGACCGATCCGGAAAGGGTTGCGGCGCAAGTTTTTTCGAAAATCAATGCCGCTTAAAACTGGAAAGTGTTTCCTCGTTGGCGCCGGTCCGGGGGATCTCGGGCTGGTGACCTTACGAGCAAAACAACTGATCGAGCAGGCGGATGTGATTTTCTACGACGCTCTCTGCAATCCCGAAATGCTGGCATGGACAGGTGAAGATGTGGAAATTGTTTTTGCCGGGAAACGCGCGGGAGAGCACGCCCTTTCGCAAGACGAGATCAACGCGCTGCTGGTGGAAAAAGCCGGACAGGGAAAAGCTGTTGTCCGATTGAAGGGCGGTGATCCTTTCGTGTTTGGACGCGGCGGGGAAGAAGCCAAGGCGCTCGCAGTGGCCGGAATTCAATTCGAAATTGTACCGGGAATTACGTCGGCGATCGCCGCACCGGCTTATGCTGGAATTCCAGTGACACATCGCGAACAAAACTCGCACGTCACATTTTTTACTGGTCACGAAGATGTAACCAAAACGGAGAACGCGATCGACTATGACGCCTTAGTTAAACTCGGCGGTACTCAAGTGATGCTCATGGGCGTGGAGCGATTGGACGCGATTACGCGCGAAATGCTGGCTCGAGGCAGTCGTCCTGATTTGCCGGTGGCGCTGGTGCGTTGGGGAACGACGGCTCGGCAGAAGACCATCGTGGGCACATTGGCGACCATCGCAGAGCGGGTACGGGCGAGCGGATTTGAAGCTCCCGCGATTGCGATTTTCGGCGATGTCGTTTTGCTACGGAACGAGCTGAGCTGGTTCGAAGATCGGCCACTTTTTGGAAAGCGAATCGTCGTGACACGAACGCGCCGCCAAGCGGGAGTATTGAGCTCGGAATTGCGAGCTCTCGGAGGCGACGTCATCGAATTGCCGACGATTCGAATCGCACCGCCGACGAACTTGCGTGAATTTGCGGAGCTGGTGCAAGACGCGCATTCCTATGACTGGATCGTCTTCACCAGCCCGAACGGCGTGGAGGCGTTCTTCGAAATCTTTTTTAAGCTCTACGCTGATACGCGCGAAATCGGCGCCGCCAAGATCGCTGCCATCGGGCCGGCGACCGCACAACGGGTGAGGGATTTTCACCTGCATGTCGATATGCAACCGGAGGAATTTGTGGCCGAAGCAATCTTGCGGGAATTCGAAAAGTTAGGAGGCATCGAAAATCTCAAGGTGCTGATCGCGCGGGCAGAGAGGGCGCGGGACTTGCTCCCCAAGGGCTTGGCGGGCATGGGAGCTATTGTGGACGAAGCCTTCGCTTATCGAACCGTTGCGGAAACGAGTGATGTGACCGGTGCGCGTCGTCGCTTCGTCGAAGAAGGGGCAGATCTGATCACTTTCACCAGTTCGTCAACAGTAGAGAATTTTCTCGATCTTAAACTACCTTGGCCGGCAGGGATTAAGGTTGCCAGCATCGGCCCGGTTACTTCGGCCACAGCCCGGGAACGGGGTCTGACCGTGGATGTGGAAGCGAAGCAGCATGACATTCCCGGACTGGTCAGTGTGATTCGGCAATTCTTCGGGAGTTAGCTTATGCCGGACGATTTCGCCACCACGATGCGAGAACTTAGCGCGGCGGCGGTCGGCCGCGATCAACCGCGCAGCAGTCAGGAACTGGCGGCATTGATGCGCGAATTTCACTTGCTGAACGCGACCGTGCAGAGTCTCGAATCGGTGCTGACGAGCCGAATCGAAAATATTGCCAACAACGTTTTACCGGCGCGGGCGGCGGAAACGGCATCGCAATTTCAAAAGATCGAGGAGCATCTTCAGGCCATTCGGACAAGTGAATCGGTAAATCAGCGATTATTCGATTCGCTACACGACGAGCTGCTAAAATACCGCGATAATTTTCTGCACGAATCCCTCCACAAGCCGTTCGTGCGCGATCTGATCATTCTGTTTGATGATTTGAGCGCCCTTTCCGATCAACTGAAAAGCACTTCCTCGCGCGGCGAGAAAGCCGATCGATTGGCTCAATGGCGCGGCAACCTGGAGAACGCAATCCACGCCTTGTTGGAGATCTTGCACCGGCTTGAGGTGACGGAGATCGAGGCGAAAGAGTTCGTCGATTTGGCAACGCATCGAGTTGTTAGTTTTGAGCCGGCGGAGTTTTCGGAAGACGACGGCCGGATCGTGATGCGGGTGAAACGCGGTTTCATCTGGCGGGGCAATGTCCTGCGGCCGGAAGAAGTGATTGCGAAGCGCTACCAGTAACCGCAAATCCGCAGGTCCTTCGTGGGCTGAGCGCTTGGTCTCGCCGCGGTCGGTGACGATCGACAGCGAGGAAAATCGGCTCCCATGCGGCACGAAAGTTGCACGCAAATTGCGGGCGCGTGTGCCCGTCAATTCTCTAACAATGAATCAGCGGAAAGCAGTCGGAATCGATTTGGGCACCACCTTCTCCGCCGTCGCGCACATCGACGCCTACGGGAAGCCCCAAATCGTTCCCAACTCCGAAAGCGAGCGAATCACGCCTTCGGTGATCTTGTTCGACGGTTCAAACGTCATCGTTGGGACGACGGCGAAGAACAATGCAATGGCCGAGCCGGAGAAAATTGTCGACTTCGTGAAACGCGAAATGGGCAAACCGCAAGAACAGTTTCATCGCGAATTCTCGGGCAAAATCTATTCAGCGGAAGAATTAAGCGCGCTCATTCTAAAAAAGCTGAAACTCGATGCGGAAAAGTATCTGAAAGAGCCAATCACCGACGCTGTCATCACGGTACCGGCATACTTTAACGATGCAGAGCGAACGGCCACGATTACGGCCGGCCAACTCGCCGGCTTCAACGTCTTACAAATCATTAACGAGCCAACCGCGGCTGCGCTCGCTTATGGACTGGATAAGCTTGAGGAAGACCAGACCGTGTTCGTGTTCGATCTTGGTGGCGGAACTTTCGACGTCACGATCATGCGGATCGAGGGACATCATATCAATATGATCGCGACCAATGGCGATCATCGCTTGGGGGGCAAGGATTGGGACGATAGCATTGTTAATTTTGTGGCCGAAGAATTCGACCGCCAGCACGGCGAGAATCCGCTGCTCGATTTGCAGAGTTACCAGGAACTTCACACGCGTGCCCTGTCGGCCAAAATCCAGTTATCGAGCCGCCCCCAGACAGCGGTGATTCATCATCATTCGGGCAAGAGCGTGAAGCTTGAGATCACCCGGGAAGAGTTTGAGCGCCGCAGTCAGCACCTGGTCGAGAAATGCAAAACCATTTGCGAGATGGTGATGCAGGAATCCCGAATGACATGGGATAAAATCGACAAAGTGTTGCTGGTTGGCGGTATGACTCGGATGCCAATGGTGCGCGCTTTGGTCGGGCAATTGACCCAAGCGCCGGTAATCGATGACGTCAATCCGGATGAAGCGGTCGCCATGGGCGCGTCAATCCAGGCGATCCTCTCATTACTGGAAGAGGAGCGCCTCTCGGGTGAAAAAGTCCTGCCGGAAAATACTCGCGATCAATTTGCTGGCCGTGATGGCGGTTTAATTCAGGTGACGAACATCACGTCGCATACGTTGGGCGTGGTACTGTGGGATGAAGCGCAACTCGAAGAGTATGTCTTCCCCATGATTCGCAAAATGACGGCGATCCCGGCAACGGCGAAAAACTCCTTTGGGACGGCAATGGCGAACATGCAACGGGCGGTCGTACGCGTGGTGGAAGGCGAGAGCACATTACCGGGAGAATGTACGCCGCTAGGCATTTGTGATGTGGAGTTGCCTTCGTTTTTGCCGAAAGGCTCGCCGGTCGAATTGACCTACGAATACAACGCGAACCAAGTTCTGGAAATTTCGGTCGAAGCATGCGGTAATCGGGCGAAGGTTTCGATTGAACGAAATACCGGGCTGGCGCCGGACGAGGTGGCGCAAGCCATCGCCAATTTGGGCTCTCTTCGCGTAGCGTAATTGATGAAATGGGACGCCATTTTTCCGATTCCTCTTCCGGACGATCCGAAAAAGTGGGACGGCTGGAACCGATATAAATCGACCAATCCCTACGAGCGGCTCTGTCTTGATCCACGGCAAAATCCCAGCAACGAATTAGTCGAGGAGCACTGCCGCGAGCTATTGCGCTGGTGGCAAAAAAAGTTGCCCCTAAAAAATCAGCCGAGCAATCCGCTCGCGCAATTGTTGCGTTCCGGATTGGATGAATCCTCACGGTATCTCACTGAGGCTCGGGTCGAGTTGCTCGATCCGGAACGGCGGAAGCGAGTGGACGAGGAACTAGCCGCCCAGGCGCAGGAAGAAGCCATTGCGGAGTTTCACAAGTTTCTGGCTTTCTCGCTCGCCGACGGACTTCTGACCGCGGACGAAGAAAAGACGTTGCTCCGATTCGGTGCAGATCATGGTCTGGACGAGGAGCAAATATGTAAACTGATTGAAGACGAGCTGAAGAATTCCGGTGCCAGCCGCGCGACGGCTTCGGAGCTAGCCGCCGGCACTCATCACTTAAATGGTGCGGGTTCAGCCGCTGCCGACCCGAAAGCTGAGTTCAAGCGAATGCTGCGACTGAGCGGACTCGACCGCGACGCGATGACTGACGATCAGCGGGATGCCTTTATTAATGTGGCAGAGAACTCCGGCCTCGATCCCGGAGACGCCGAAGATATGGTTGATGCTTACTTGGAAGAGATTGACGAGCGTCAAACCGCGGAAATGAATGCTGTGACTCAAAAGTCTGTATCCGCGGCTCTCGAAACCGCAGCGAACAAGCCGGTTGCAAAAACAGTCGAAGAAGCGCCCCTAATTATCACAGCTGGACCGAGGCTTTCTCCTGACGAGGAGCGGCGTCGATTCAATAACTATGTCAATTCGATCGGCGGTCAGATGTTCCTGATTCCGTCGGGCGAATTCGTGATGGGGAGTGAAGATCCCGCAGCGCCACCAAATGAAAAACCGCCGTGTCACGTGAGTGTCAGCCGTTTTTATCTATCGCGTTTTCCGGTCACGAATGAACAATACGAGGAATTTGATCCTTCCCATAAACGCAAGCGGGCACCCGGTGCCGGCAATCGTCATCCGGTTGTTTACGTAAGCAGTCTGGAGGCAATCCGATTTTGCCAATGGCTCAGCTCCCGCGAACGAAGAAAATATCGACTGCCCACCGAAGCGGAATGGGAGTACGCGGCAAAAGGTGATGACGGTCGCGAATTTCCGTGGGGCAACTATGCGCGGCGGGGTGATCTAGCGAATTTCGCCGACAAGAACACGGTTTTCGCTTGGAGCGACCAGGAGATTGACGACGGATTCGCGGAAAGCTCGCCGGTAGGATCGTTTCCGCGGGGTGCCAGTCCCTTTGGGATTGAAGATATGGCTGGCAACGTCTGGGAGTGGTGCCTTGATTATTTCGAGCAATACAAACCGGTGCCGAAAGTGGATCCACGCGGACCGGGTACCGGCACGAAACGGGTTTATCGGGGGGGCAGCTGGAAATCGCGTTTTGCCAGTTTGCGCACAACCGCGCGAAGCGCAAATGCGCCAAGTTATTCCTGCAACGATCTTGGCTTCCGGATCATTTGCGAATGCGAAAAATAGTTTTCAGGAGGCCCTGAGGGGTCTGGCTAATTCAAGGAGTTACAGGCCGGAAAAACGGAAACGCGGCTTGCGCCGCGTTTCGGAAGCTCAATCCTAGTCCGGCAAAATCAGGGGTTGAAGCGGAATCTGGTCCGACCCCGTTTCGCGTTGGCCTTGGCTTTTCGGCGACTCTTCTGCGAGGGTGTTTCAAAAGCCCGCAGACGACGAACTTCATCAAGGATGCCTTCCGCGTCGAGCTTGCTTTTCAGCCGCTTGAGCGCGCGATCCACTGGTTCGCCTTTTCGAACTATGACTTCTGGCATCAATTCACCTCGATCCTGAGAAATTTTGCCCGTTTCCTTGGGCGACCGAGAGTTTACTATGTCCCTCGACCGCACGTCAAATCGTCGATAATGGCCCTTTCGACCGCCAGCAACCGCTCTTTTCTATGCCGCCGTAGCCGGTTTGGTGCCGGTTTGTTTATCGATGATTTCCCGGCGAAGAGAAGTGGTGCTTCCCCCGCGGGCGCGTGTCCACCAGAGGACAATGGGCGAGGCGATAAAGATGGACGAATACGTCCCAACCACCACGCCAATGATGATCGCGAGTGAGAAATCGCGTAAAACCGCCCCGCCAAAAAGGAACAAACACAAAATCGGAATTAGTGTGACCGTGCTGGTCAGAATTGTCCGACTGAGCGTCTGATTGATGCTCTCATTCATGATCTGCTCGATGGAGCCTTTACGACCACTCGCTAATCCCTCTCGGATTCGATCGTAAACGACAATCGTGTCATTGATGGAATAGCCGGCGATAGTCAGAACTGCGCCGACCATCGTCAGGGTAAGTTCGCGGTGCAGGAGCGAAAACATACCGACGGTGATGAGCACATCGTGCAGAAGCGCGACAATGGCTCCAACCGCGAATGAGAGCTCGAATCGGAAAGTCACGAAAATCAAAATGCCGAAAATGCCCAGGCCAAGGGCAATCAACGAACTGCGCGCCAGCTCCCCGCCAACCAGCGCACCTACTCGGTCGGACCCTTCCACTTTGAATTGCGCATTCGGCATTGCCGTCATGATCTGTTTCTCAACTGCATCGCTGGTATGCAACGGTGTCCTGACTGTAATGTAATATTTTTCGCCTTGCTTTGATTCCTGGATGGCGGCATCGGCAAGATCGATCCGCTTAAGCGCGTCTCGCACCTGGCCGACATCGATGGGTTTCGGCGAACTAAGTGTGATCAAATCACCGCCGCGAAAATCCACCCCAAAATTCTTTTCGCCGCGGAGATAGAATGAAGTCGCACCCGCGATGATGAGCGCGAGCGAACACATGCAGGCGATGAAGCCTTTGCCCAGAAAATTAATATTCTTTGAGGAGATCAGGTGCAACATCGAGATACGTTTGATGCGCCCAGTATCTACAAACCATTCAAAGGCATTGCGCCCGACGATTAGCGCAGTGAAGAGCGACGCGAGAATGCCAAGCGTGAGCGCAATGGCGAACCCTTTGACTGGTCCACTCGCTTTCCAAAACAAGATAACTGCCGTGATCAGTGTGGTCACGTTCGCGTCAAAGATCGAACTGAATGCTTTTTCATAGCCCGCCCGCACTGCGACTTTGAGCGATTTCCCAAGCGCGAGTTCTTCGCGCAGTCGCTCGTAAACCAGCACGCTGGCGTCGACAGCCAGACCAATGGTCAAAATGATGCCGGCGATGCCGGGTAGCGTGAGAGTGACGCCGCCAGGGATCAGCTGAAACGCGCCAAGAAGCAGCACGATGTTCACTAGAAGCGCGACGCAGGCGATCAAACCAGCGAACCGGTAATAAATGGCCACGCACACCAGTGTGATGGCGAGGCCCATTAACCCGGCCATAACGCTCGCTCGAATCGAATCCGCTCCGAGCGTGGGCGACACACTGCGCTCTTCCTCGATACTGACTGGCGTTTGAAGCGGATTTTCCAGTACGCTCGCCAGGCCGCGCGCTTCCTGCTCGGTGAAACGACCGGTAATGACGGCGTCGCCTCCATAGATCGCATCGCGAATCACGGGCGCCGATTGAATGACGCCATCGAGCACGATAGCGAATCGGTGACCTTTATATTGCTCCGTGATGTGTCCAAACGTTTTCGCGCCTTCGCCGTCAAACTTCAACTGCACGGCCCAGCCTTCATTGCCATAATAGGGGTGCGATTCCGTGACGCGATCGCCACCAAGATCCGCTTTCTTTTTGACGAGCAAACGTTCTTCGACCGCTTTCTCATTTCCTTCAGCCGCGTGCTTATAGGTCTCAATCCGATACTCCGGCGGAATAACATCCGTCCCTTTGTCGATAGCCTGCAACCGCTCGCCATTGTCCGGATAAACGAGTCGGAACTCGAGTTTGGCAACGCGCGAAAGTTGTTCCCGCGCCTCTTGGATTTTCGCCGTATCGAGCCCAGGAATTTGCACGAGAATTCGGTCCTGACCGACCGGGCTGATAATCGGTTCGCCCGCACCAAAATAATCGACGCGCTTCCGGATGACTTCGACGGCCTGATCGAGCATAACATTCGTGATCGGCTTGTCGGTCCGCTGAAGCCTGATCAGGAAGGACGTGCCGCCTTTGATGTCGAGTCCCAGTGAAATTTTCTTCTGCGGCGGGTAGGTGATCGCCACGCTAAACGCGACCGCTATGACCATAAGCACTGTGGCGAGGAGGCGTTTGCGCAAGCCGTAATCGGTGGCGAAATACCAGCCGAGTAGCGCGAGCCACGACAGCTCGATAAAAAACATCAGCGCCGGAGTCATCTAATTGAAAGTCGGATTAGTCCGATTTCGCGACGTTTGCGATCGCCGATTTTTCCATCTCGATCTTTACGTTATCGGCCACCTTCACGATGACGGTGGAATCTTTGACATTGGCGATCAGGCCATGAATGCCAGAATTGGTCACCACTTTGTCCCCAGTTTTGAGTGTTCCGATCAGCTTCTGTTGTTCCTTTTGTCGCCGCATCTGCGGCCGGATCATGATGAAATACATGATGACGAAGATCAGAATGAACGGCACAAAAAATCCGAAGCTGCCGCCGGCCCCGGGAGGGCTAGCGCTGGGCGCGGCCTGCGTTTGAGCGAGCAAGAAAATCATCGTGAAATGCGCCGGAAAAGCGGGGCACAATTGACTCCAATGCGGCACGCAATGCAAGAACGGGTCGCTCGACTCGACATTGTCGATTTTCTGAGCTAGGACCGGTGCCGGATTTTTGTAGCAGCGTGCCCGGTTTGCTCCCGGTTTTGCTGACTATTCCGCACCATTCTCGGAGCCGCGCGTTTGATAATTTGCGACAAAATCTCTCCGAAAAGGATCGAAGCTCCCGTCCTTAACTGCGTCTCGCGCCAGTCGCATGAGATCGAGATAAAAATGTAAATTGTGAAGCGTAATTAGACGCAGGCCGAGAATTTCCTCCGCTTTGACGAGATGACGGATGTAGCCGCGCGTGAATTCGCGACAAGTTGGACAGGAGCAGCCCGCTTCGATCGGTTCTTGGTCGAGTGTGAATGCCGCGTTTTTTAAATTCAACGTGCCGGACGAGACAAAAGCGGTGCCGTTGCGAGCCAATCGCGTCGGCAGAACACAATCAAACAGATCGATGCCGCGGCCGATCATTTCCAGCATCTGGGGCGGTGTGCCCAATCCCATGGCATAGCGTGGTTTGTCCTGCGAAAGATAGGGAACGCTCGCGTCCACGGCTCCGACCATCTCACCTTCGGGCTCTCCCACGCTGACACCTCCGATGGCGTAGCCATCAAACTCAAGAGCAACAAGCGACTCGGCACTTTGCCTGCGCAGTTCCGGAAACGTCGCACCTTGCACAATTCCAAAGATCAACTGCCTACCTGTAGGGGCAGCCGCCCCCCTTAATTTTGCAGGCGACAGGCCGGCCTCTACAGACCGCTTGCATCGTTTGGCCCATGTTGTCGTAAGTTCCAAACTGCGCGCGGCGTATTCGTACTCGCATGGATAGGGCGCACATTCATCGAGTACCATCGCGATATCGCTCCCAAGTATTGCCTGAATTTCCATCGCAAGTTCCGGTGAGATAAATGTGGGAGTTCCATCGACATGATTTTGAAAGTGCACTCCCTCGGGCGTGAGCTTACGCAGTTTTGCCAGCGAAAAAATTTGGTAACCGCCGCTGTCGGTCAGGATCGGTCCATCCCAATTCATAAAACGGTGCAGCCCGCCAAAGTGTCGGATCACATCGAGTCCTGGCCGCACGTACAAGTGGTAGGTGTTTCCCAGAATGATCTGCGCATTGAGCTCGTGCAATTCACGGGGGCTCACCGCCTTTACACTTCCCTGCGTCCCGACCGGCAAGAATGCCGGTGTCTCGACGACGCCGTGAGCGGTCGCTAACCGACCTGACCTGGCGGCGGTAGAAGAATCGGTTTTGAGCAGCTCGAACACGTCTTCATCCTGAGCGAATGCGAAGGATCTCTCAAACAACTCTTCGAATGCGCCAACCGGACGGAGCCAGAGATTCTTCAGTCTGGGTCGGACTGGCATCGTCTGCGCGACTCAGAACGACATTTGTGATTGTTTGCGCGCAATCGCATTTCCCTATGAAAATGCGCGTAAAAAACCCTTTGCAGGCTCGGAATTTATTCCTATATTGCGCGCTCTCCGCATCAGAGCGTGAGCAGGGGTTCACGGCCTGAGCGGATTTTTTGTCGCCGGAACATAATCCTTCGCGGCGGCTTTTTGGATCGGAAATGCCAACCATTAATCAACTTGTGCGGAAAGGACGGCGCAAGGTTTCGGTGAAATCGAAATCGCCCGCGCTAACCGACTGTCCGCAGCGGCGCGGAGTGTGCGTTCAGGTGATGACGCGCACACCGAAGAAGCCGAATTCTGCACTGCGCAAGGTCGCCAAAGTGCGGCTGACAAATGGCCAGGAAGTGATCGCCTACATTCCGGGCGAAGGTCACAATTTGCAGGAACACTCGATTGTGCTCGTCCGTGGCGGCCGAGTGAAAGATCTGCCGGGCGTGCGCTACCACATCGTTCGAGGAACACTGGATTCCCTCGGGGTTGATGGCCGGCGCCGCAGCCGCTCGAAATATGGCGCGAAACGGCCGAAGGGTGGAGGTGAAGGAGCCAAGGGCGCGGCCAAGAAATAACCATGTCGCGTCGACGCAAAGTTTACAAAAAGGAAGAGAAGATCGACTCCCGCTACGGTAGTCCGGCGGTGGCCCGGCTCATTTCTACGGTGATGAAGCGCGGCAAGAAATCCCTCGCAGAACGAATCGTTTACACTGCGATCGACAAGTCACGCGAAGGCTCAGATTCGGTGGACCCGCTCGAAATTTTGAACAAGGCCCTCGAGAATGTTCGCCCTCGACTCGAAGTAAAATCTCGCCGTGTTGGTGGCGCGACTTATCAGGTTCCGATGGAGGTGGCACCGGGGCGTCAAATGTCACTCGCGATGCGCTGGATTGTGCAATACGCCGACAATCGCCGCGGCCAACCGATGGCGGAGGCGCTGGCACAGGAGATTAAAGACGCTGCTGCCGGACAGGGCAATGCAATCAAGAAACGCGAAGACACTCACAAAATGGCGCAGGCGAATCGCGCATTCGCGCATTTCCGCTGGTAATTCTATGGCCACGGCGGCGATTGAACAAAAACCAGCAGCGGCAAATCCGAATTCGCCCGATCGAAAATTTCCGCTCGAGCGGACCCGTAACATCGGGATCGCTGCGCACATCGACGCCGGCAAAACGACGCTAACCGAGCGTGTTCTCTTTTACACCGGCATGATCCACAAGATCGGCGAGGTGCACGAAGGCACCACGGTGACCGACTGGATGGAGCAGGAGCGTGAGCGCGGCATCACAATCACTTCGGCAGCAACGACTTGCTCGTGGACGCAGCGCCCAGAGCCGGGCGTTTACAAAATGTTCGAAGGCATCAAACAGCGCATCAACATTATCGACACGCCGGGTCACGTTGATTTCACGGCGGAAGTGGAACGCTCGTTGCGGGTGCTCGACGGCGCGATCGCAGTCTTTGATGCCGTTGCTGGTGTGCAGCCGCAATCGGAGACGGTCTGGAGGCAGGCAACGAAATACAATGTGCCATGTCTTGCGTTCATCAACAAAATGGACCGCGTCGGCGCCGACTTTAAGATGTCGATCGACAGCATGCGCAAGAAACTCGGTGCCAACGCGTGGCCGGTTCTGCTTCCGCTGGGCAAAGAAGATCAGTTCAAAGGCCAGGTCGACGTTATTAATAAGAAAGCGATCATCTATTCCGACAGCGATCAGCTTGGATCGACGTATGAACTTGCCGACGTTCCAAAGGAATATGTCGATCTGGTCGAGAAAGCTTATCACGATCTGGTCGAGCAAATTTCAAATCTTGATGACGAAGTTGCGGAGGCTGTTCTTGAAGAAAAACCAATTACACCGGAGCTGTTGAAAGCGGGCATTCGTCGTCAAACGATTGCGAACAAGTTTGTGCCCGTCGTTGCCGGTTCGGCACTGAAGAATAAAGGCGTGCAGTACCTGGTCGACGCGGTGGTCGATTACCTCCCAAGCCCTCTCGATATTCCGCCGGCCAAAGGTATGGATCCCGATTCGCACGAGCCGATGGAGGCGCCAACGGACGACAACGGCAACTTTTGCTCGCTCGCGTTCAAGCTTTGGAGCGATCCGTTTGTCGGCAAGCTCGTTTTCTTTCGAGTTTATGCTGGCACCCTCAGTAAAGGCGACACCGTCTACAATCCGCGCACGAACAAACGCGAGCGCATCTCGCGTTTGATTCAAATTCAGGCGGACAAACGCGAAGACATCGAGACCTGCTACTCCGGCGACATTGCGGCCATTGTGGGAATCAAGAACATCACCACCGGCGACACGCTTTGCGACGAGGATCATCCGATTTTGCTCGAGCCGCCATCGTTTCCCGATCCCGTTATCTCAATGGCGATCGAGCCAAAGACGAAGCTAGATCAGGAGAAAATGGCGACCGCCCTGCAACGTCTTGCGGAAGAAGATCCGACCTTCCGCGTCTACACGCATGAGGATACTGGCCAGACGATCATCGCCGGCATGGGTGAACTGCATTTAGAAATCATTCGCGATCGCATGTTCCGCGAATTCAAGGTGGACGCGAATGCGGGTAAACCACAGATCGCCTATCGCGAGACAATCACCGGTGGTGCCCACGGCGTTGGCAAATTAATCAAGCAATCAGGCGGTCGCGGACAGTACGGTCACGTCGAAGTCGACGTACGGCCGGCACACCGCGGCAAAGGTCTGCTCGTCGAAAACAAAATCGTGGGCGGCGTGATTCCGCGCGAATACATTCCGGCGGTGAAGAAAGGCATTGAAGAAGCGGTCCTGAATGGGGTGCTCGGCGGTTATCCGGTCATCGATGTTGAAGTCGACATCGTATATGGCAGCTACCATGAAGTCGATTCGAGCGAGCTCGCCTTTAAAATGGCGGCGATTTTCGCAATGAAGGATGGCTTCAGGCAAGGCAAGCCGATCCTGCTCGAGCCAATCATGAAGGTCGAGAACATCACGCCGGAAGAATTTCAGGGCGATATCATCGGGGACTTGAACCGGCGTCGCGCACGCATCAACAACATCGAAGCGCGGG
>WNGO01000478.1_pt1 | contig 26773 bp, 25 predicted proteins | sample 5400511 | NCBI WGS metagenome assembly WNGO01 (sample SAMN13153380, study PRJNA577476) | soil metagenome | isolation source: 20 cm soil or saprolite under Garry oak tree replicate 2 | place: USA:California | collected 2016-06-15 | reverse complement strand
CCCCTCGTGCTCCGTGTGGAAATCTCGGCGGAGCAGGCTGCCTCCCTCGCGCCCCTCCTCGGCGGGCAAAACGACGTCGAGCCCGAGCCGATCTCGGCTCCGCAGCGGTTGCAGCCGATTTCCGACTATGCGGCGGACGCACGGGTCACCGAGATCAAACGCCTCGAGGGCGACCTCGAACAGCGCGAAGCCGAGTTCGAGGCCGACGTCCAGTTCCGCGAGGACCGGATCGAGCGCTGGCGCACCGAGCTCGAGGAGCTCGAGCAGACACTCGACCGACGTGAGCGAGACCTCGTCAACTACGTCGACCAGCTCCAGGGGGCCATGTCCGGGAACGACGGCGCCTGGTGGTCACGACCCGCCGGCGGCGACGGCGGCGTCCGCTAGCTGGCTCCGCGCGAAAGCTTCGCTTTCGCTTGGGTTCAGGTACGGCGCTTCGCGCTGAACGTGCGCGGGCGAAGCCCGCGCACTCCTACCGCGTCTGCGGTTCGTGATTGTCGTCAACTGTCCGGGCACGGGCGCTTACGCGGCCGCGCCCGCATCAGTTCGCCTCCGGCTAAGCCCGGCTCCGCCTGGTCTTAGCCTGCGGCTTTTGGGGCCCGGTCGGTTTACGCGGGGAAGGTCACTTCGGCTTTTGTGCCAGCATCGTTTGTAAGGTCGAGGCGACCCTGTAGCTCGTCTCGCACCAACGCCTGGACGATTGAGAGTCCCGTGCCGCCCGCGTCCGTCAGAATTCCTTCGCCGTCGTCCCGGATTGCGAGCAAGACCTGGCCGTTTCGTTGCGCTAGCTCGATCTGCACGCTGTCGCCGCCGTGTTCCAGGGCGTTTTGCAGTAGCTCGCTGAAGACGAGCGCGAGCGCGGTTGCCCGGTTGCCTGCGATCGAGACGGACTCGAGATTCGCTTGGACATCCTTCCCGCCGGAGAGGCCTTGAACGAGCATCGCGCGCAGTCGCTCGAGGAGCTCGCGTAGCTCGACGACCTCTTCGCGCTGTTCCGTCAAGACCTCGTGGACGGCCGCGATCGCGAGGATGCGGTGGACCGAATCCTCGAGCGCCTTACGCGGGTCGGCGTCCGTCGCGCGCGCCTGCAGGCGCAGAAGCGACGCGACCGTCTGGAGATTGTTCTTGACCCGGTGATGGATCTCCTGTGCGAGCACGCCCCGCATGACGGCGCGCCCATGCTCGAGCGCGACCGCTGCATGATGTGCGATCGACACGAGCAACGCTCGCTCTTCGTCCGTGAAAGGCGTGTCGCGGTCGCAGACGAGCTCGCCGATCTGGCGCCGCTTCCAGCGCAGGGGAAGCCGCACGTTGTGCGTCCCGGCTCGGCCTTCGGGCCAGGCGATGTTGCCGTCCTCGAGTACGAGCGCTGCGCCCGTGGCGCCGACCGCCTCCATCGTCGTCTTCACGATCGCCTCGAGCGACTCCTCGAGATAGAGGGACTCCGAGACCGCCTCCGAGATCTTGGCCAGAGCCTCGAGCTCGGCCACCCGGCTCTGCGCCTGTGCGTAGAGCTGTGCGTGCTGAATCGTCTGCGCGACCTGATCCGCGATCGCGACGAGCAACTCGATCTCGTCCTGCGTGAACTCGCGCGGAGCGAGCGTGCGCACGTTCAGCGCGCCCGCGAGCTCGTCGCGCGCCAGGATCGGCACCGCGAGGATCGACTCGTAGGCGTCCTCCGACAGATTCGCGAACTGCTTGAAACGCGGATCGAGATGCGCCTGCGAGGGAATCATCACCGGCGCCCGGTCTGCGGCGGCGGTTCCCGTGATTCCCTCGCCCGGCCGCAGCCTCGGGCGCTTCGTCATCTCCTCGACGCTCGTGCCGTGGGTGGCGCGGAGGATGAGCTCGTTCGTCCGCTCGTCGTAGAGGTAGACGAAGCAGGCTTCCGTCTGTAGAGCGTCGGCGACCTTGCTCGCGACCAGCTCGAGCACCTCTTCGAGGTCGAGCGTCGAATTCACCGCGGCGATCGTCTCGGTGAGAAGGCGCAGGTGCCGCGCTCGGACGTCCATCAGGGCTCTAGGCTAGCCCGCCGTTCTACGGGCCACTCGACGCCGCGTGCCGACCGAGACTACGCGGGGACACCTCCGGCACCCCGGTGAGCCGCCCACTCCCGACCCGCGAGGCTACCCGCGACTCCGGCGACGGCAAGGGCGTTGATGCCGTGCAGGACGCCGAGCCAGGCCGAGGCCCCGCCGGCCGCCGCAAAGAGAATCTGAAGCACCGTCAGCCCCAGGATGCCTCCGCTCGCCTTCACGCGACCCGGCCGGCCTCCCGAGCGCCGTCCGATCAGCGCGAGAACCAGCAGGACGAGTGCCGCCAGCAGGATGATGTAGCCGAGCGCCGCGTGGGCGCTGAAGCCGTCCGAGACCGCGTTCTTCCCGATCGTTCCCTTGTCGTCGGATTCGTCGACGGCGTGAAACGCGCCGTAACTGGCGAGCCCAACCTGGACGATGATCGCAAGCGATAAGAGCGATGCCCAGATGCGAAATGCGCCGTTCAAATCTCCTCCTCCGGTTGGCTGAGCCGCAGACTAAACCGCGTCCCGGAAGCCGGAGCCTCTAACACAACCCTTACGCCGGGAAGGGATTTTCCTTGCAGACGGGGAATACGTTCGGACCATGTCCGCACTTCCTCTGAATCTCGTGGACACGGCCGGGTTCCTGGTGGCCGACAACCGGGGCCGCGTCGTCGGCAAAGTCGAGTGTCCGATGTACGGAACGGTCCCCGACGTGCCCGACGCTCTCTCGGTTCGCGGTGGCTTCTTTTCACGCCACCGCCGCCTGGTCCCGGCCGACACGATCGCCGACGTCGATCCCACCAGCCAGGTCGTCGGCCTCCGCGTCGCCCGCGAGACCATCCGCCGCTTTCTCTAAAGCGCCTGAACGACCTACGAGCTGCGGCTAGAGGTCAGGCGGGCTTTGCCCGGCCGACCGTCTAAACCCACCCCCAGGCAAGCCCCGCCCCTTGAACGACCACGAGCTGCGCCCAGGCGTCGCTCGCGACGCCGCATAGAGGTCGGGCGGGCTTTGCCCGGCCGACCGTCTAAACCCACCCCCAGGCAAGCCCCGCCCCTTGAACGACCACGAGCTGCGCTATATAGCGGCAGCTCGCAGTCGGCCGTCAGTTGGATCTCGTAGGCCGCAGAGCTTACGAGACCGGGCTTCATTCTCTCTCTTTCTCAGAGAACGGACAAGTACTTCTTGAGCTCCCACTCGGTGAGCTGGACTCGATACTCGTCCCACTCGGCACGCTTCAGCTCGACGTACCGGTCGAAGATGTGCGGACCGAGCGCCTTGCGAACGAGCTCCGACCCGGCGAGAGCGTCGACGGCCTCCCCGAGGGTCTCCGGGAGGGAGACGATCCCACGCTCCTTTCGCTGCTCGGCCGTGAGGTGGTAGAGGTTGGTCTCCATCGGGTCCGGTAGCTCGTAGCCCTGCTCGATCCCCTCCAGCCCTGCATGGAGCAGGGCGGCGAACGTCAGGTACGGATTGCACGCGGGGTCGGGACAGCGAATCTCCGCCCGCGTCGCCTGCTCGGCCCCCGGCTTGTAGAGCGGAATCCGGATCAGCGCCGACCGGTTGCGTCGCGACCAGGCGACGTAGACCGGCGCCTCGTAGCCCGGCACGAGCCGTTTGTACGAGTTGACCCACTGCGCGAAGACGGCGCTGATCTCTCTCGCGTGCCTCAGCTGGCCGGCGATGAAGGCCTTCCCGTCGGCGGAGAGGTTCCACTGGTCGTCACCGTCGAAGAACGCGTTGCGTCCCTCCTTGAACAGGGACTGGTGCGTGTGCATCCCCGACCCGTTCTCGCCGAAGATCGGCTTCGGCATGAAGGTTGCGTGGTACCCGGACTTCTTGGCGATCTCCTTCACGATCAACCGGTAGGTCACCGTGTGGTCGGCCATGGCGAGGGCGTCCGAGAACCGCATGTCGATCTCGTGCTGTGAGGGACCGACCTCGTGGTGCACGTACTCGATCGGAATGCCCATGCCCTCGAGCGCACGGACGGTCTCCTGACGCAACTCGCTCGCCGCGTCCAGGGTCGTCATGGCGAAGTACCCGCCTTCGTCGAGGGTCTCGGTCCCCTTGTCGTCGCGGAACAGGAAGTACTCGAGCTCGGGGCCGACGTTGAACGTGTCGAAGCCGAGCGCGGCCATGCGGTCGAGCGCTCGCCGGAGCACGTAGCGCGGGTCTCCCTCGTAGGGATTCCCGTCCGGCGTGACGATGTCGCAGATCATCCGCGCCACCTTCGTCTCGCCCTGCTTCCACGGCATCAGCTGGAAGGTCTCCGGGTCCGGAATCGCCACCATGTCGGACTCTTCGATCGCGTTGAACCCGGTGATCGACGAGCCGTCGAAGCCCATGCCGTCGTCGAGTGCCGCCTCGATCTCGGCCGGTGTGACGGCGAAGCTCTTGAGGTGGCCCTCGATGTCCGTGAACCAGAGGAGGACGAATTCGATTCCCTCCTTCTCGATTCGGCCGTACACCCGCTTGCGTGAATCCTCGCTCGATGTTGCCCTGTTGCGTGTCTCGACTTGCGCCATGAAATCCTCCCTCGAAACGCGAAAAGCCTCAGGCGCAGACGAGGCGCCCGAGGCTCCATTGCCTCACTGACAGCGGGAGTCTATACGGTGACGCCGTGCGCCTACTGGTCACCGGTGGTGCCGGGTTCATCGGCTCGCACTTCGTGAAACGGATGCTCGCGGCCGGCGAGGACGTGGTGGTGCTGGACAAGTTCACGTATGCGGGGAATCCGGCCAACCTGCCCGACGGAATCGAGTGCCGCCGGGGCGATATCGCGACGCGCGGAGACATCGACCAGATCGGCCCGGTCGATGCGATCGTGAACTTCGCGGCCGAGACTCACGTGGATCGATCGATCCTCGGCCCAGAGGACTTCGTGCGCACCGACGTGCTGGGGACGCTCGTGCTGCTTCAGGCGGCCGAGAAGTTGAGCGCCCGATTCGTCCAGGTGTCCACGGACGAGGTCTACGGCGACGTCGAGCCCGGCTGGTCGTCGCGCGAAGACGATCCCCTCCGCCCCTCCAGCCCCTACAGCGCGTCGAAGGCGGGCGGGGACCTCCAGGTGCTCGCGGCTGTGAGGACTTTCGGGATCAACGCTTCTGTCACGCGAGGCTCGAACACCTACGGGCCCAACCAGTATCCGGAGAAGCTTCTGCCGCTCTTCGTGACGAACGCCCTCGACGGCGAACCACTGCCGCTCTACGGAGACGGGCGCCAGGTCCGGGACTGGCTCCACGTCGACGACCATTGCGCGGCGATCGAGATCGTGCTCCGGCAGGGGGAGGCGGGCGAGGTCTACAACATCGGCGCAGACCAAGAGCACGAGAACGTTGAGCTGACGAAGATGATCGTCGAGCATCTCGGTGCCGATCCTTCACTCGTGCGAAGCGTCGAGGACCGCGCCGGCCACGACAGGCGCTATTCGCTCGAGACGGCGAAAGTTCACGCACTCGGCTGGCTGCCGCGGCGCGACTGGGATGATGGTGTCCGTGCCACGATCGACTGGTACCGCGACAACCGCGACTGGTGGGAGCCCATCAAGCGCTCCGGCGGTTTCCGGGAGTACTACGACAAGCAATACGCCGCGCGCCTCGGCTAAGTCGCTAGCAGTTGCCCTGTGCCTGCCCCCGTAGGCGGTCGATCTCCGTGCGTTGGCCCTGAATCGACTCGGAGCGGTCGAGAAGCGCGAGCACCCCGTCGCAGCTCCCGACTTGGAAGCGCGTGAAGGCGAGGTTGTAGTCGGCATACGCCTCGTCGAGCGACCTCGAGCCCTGAAGCTTCTGCACCGCGCGCTCGAGCAACGGCAGCGCCCCGGCATAGTCGCCTGCCTGCATCTTCGTGAACCCGGCGTTGTTCAAGGCTGCGCCGGTGGGGCCGGAGCCGACGCCTGTGCCGGGTGCCGTCGTGACCGTGACGGACTTCTCCATGGTCGTGACCTGACCCTGGGTCGTCACCGTCCGCACGTGCGTGACCACGGTCGTGGACGCGGACGTCCCGCCGCCGTCCCGGGTGAGGAAGTACGCGAGGAGCGCACCGGCGAGGGCGCCGGCGAGCAGGAGCCCCGCCAGGAGCGGCCAGGTACGCCGCGAACGATGCGCGCGGGGGGCGTAAGGCCCGTACTTCGCGGCTTCGACTCGGGGCCGCGCCGCCGTCGGCGGAGGCGCGACCGCGGGAATCTCGCTCGTCGATCCCGCCGCGTCGCTGAAGGCAGACCTCAGGGCGGCAACGAACTCGCCCGAGGTCTCATGGCGTTGTGACGGATCCTTTGCGAGCGCCTGTTCGAAGACGCGATCGAGCTCTCGCGGGAGATTTCCGCCGGCAGAGATCGCGGGAATCGGCGCGTTGACGTGCGCCGCCGCTTCCGCGGTCGGGCTCTCGGACTCGAAAGGCCGTTTGCCGGTGAGCAGCTCCCATGCGACGATCGCCAGCGCATAGCGGTCGCTTGCCGCGCCGACACGATCGCCCTGCGCCTGCTCGGGTGCGAAGTATCCCGCGGTCCCCAGCACCGTCCCCGTCATCGTCAGCGAGTCCATGCCGGCAGAGCTGGCTATCCCGAAGTCTGCAACGTGCACATGGCCTTCGCCGTCGAGCATCAGGTTCGCGGGCTTGACGTCCCGATGGACGACGCCTTCGCGATGCGCCGCGTCGAGAGCTCGTCCCGCTTCCTCGAGCCACGTGAAGACGCGTTCGGGGGACGCAGCTCCGCCGCTTCGGAGCACATCGTCGAGGGACCCGCCGCCGAGGTACTCCATGACGATGTACGGGCGGTCGTCGTGCTCGCCGACGTCGTAGATCGTGACGGTGTTGGGCTCTCCCGAAAGACGGGCTGCGGAGAGCGCCTCGCGTGTGAAGCGCTCGCGGACGGACTCGTCGCGAGCGTGGCGATCGGCCAGGATCTTGATCGCCACGACACGGCCCAGCACCGAATCGGTGGCGCGGTAGATGTCGCCCATGCCGCCGCGCCCGATCTGTTCCGGGTCGCGGTAGCGAGGCGGGAGGATGGCGATCTTCACAACCACAAAAAGGAAACGGAGTTCCCCGGCCCATGGTCGCGCAAACGATCCAGATGAGGGTTCCGTAAAGAAAGCTGCTGCTCATGGGGCCCTTTGGTAGCCTCGGTCGCGTCCTTGCTGGGGGCAGCTCGATGCGTAGAACCCTCGTACTCGTCTCCGTTCTCGTGCTCGCCGCCGGCTCGGCGGCGCATGCGCACACGTCGGCGCTCGCCCAACCCGCTCCCGTTGGAGCCGCGACGTTTCTCGTCACCGGCCACGGTTGGGGACACGGCGTCGGCCTGAGCCAGTACGGCGCGTACGGCTACGCGCAGAAGGGTGTCCTCTACGACGCAATCGTGCTGCATTACTTCCCAGGGACGGAGCTCGGAGCCGCACCGATCTCGCGCGTGCGAGTTCTCCTCACGAGCGGGACCGCCACGCTCGACATCGGTTCGACGGCTGACTTCAAGGTGCGCGACGGGACCGGAGCCGTGCACACCGTCACGGCGGGGAAGTACACGTTGACGCCGGCGCTCAAGCTCGCCGTTGACGGTCAGACAGCGTCACGCGCATTGCCCGGCCCACTGCTGTTCCAGCCGGGAGCCGCAGCGCTCGGTCTCAAGCATCGCTTTCGCGGCTCGGTCCAGGTCGACGTCACCGCGGGGAAGCTGCGCGCGATCAACATGGTCGGGCTGGAGCAGTACCTCTACGGCGTCGTCCCGTCGGAGATGCCGTTCATGTGGCATCCAGAGGCGCTGAAGGCGCAGGCCGTCGTCGCGCGCTCGTACGCACTGGCGACGCGCAGGACCGGTGCTTTCGATCTCTACTCCGACACGCGCAGTCAGGTGTATCTCGGAATCGAGCACGAGAGGCCTTCCACGACCGCAGCCGTCAACGCGACCGCCGGCCAGGTCGTGCTCTATCAGGGTGAGGTGGCCAAGACGTACTTCTTCTCGACCTCCGGCGGCCGAACGGCTTCGGCGGAGGACGCCTGGGGAGAGCCGGTTCCATACCTCGTCTCCGTGCCCGACCCGTACGACTCGATCTCTCCACACCACGATTGGGGCCCGCTCGTGTTCACCGGCGCGAAGCTCGCAAAGGCGCTGAAGATGAAGGGCGTGGTCGTCGATCTGCAGCCTGCGCTGAACGCGTCGGGTCGGGTCAAGGTGCTCAACGTCATCGGGACCAAGGGCACGCTCACCATGCCGGGCGCGGACGTTCGCCGCCGGCTTGGACTGCGTTCGACCTGGTTCAGCGTCGGTGTTCTTTCGCTGACCGCCCCGCCTCAGCCCGTCACCTACGGCGGGCGCGGCAAGCTGACCGGTGTCGCGCGCGGCCTGACGCAGGCGGTGCTGCAACAACAGCAGGGAGACAGCTGGACGGACGTTGGATCGCTCGAAGCCGATCAGGACGGGCTCATCACCGTCCTCGTGAAGCCCACGGTCACGACGCGTTATCGCTTGACGAGCGGCAAGGTGAGCGCTGCATCGATCCGCGTTCCGGTTGCACCGCTCGCACGCTTCTATCCGGCGCGAACACCCGACCGTCTCACCGGCTATGTCCGGCCGGCGTCGCTCTCGGGAACGACGGTGCTCATCCAGAGGCAGGAAGGAGCGGCGTGGCCTACCGTCGGCCAGGCCGTTGTCGACGCAAGCGGTGACTTCCTTGCCAAGCTCCAGCTCACGACCGGCGTCTATCGCGCCCGAGTGAGCTCGGGCCACGGTTACGTTGTCGGCTTCTCGCCGGTGCTCCAGGTCTCGACCTCGTGAAGACAGCTGCAATTGCGGTCCTGGCGCTTGCGCTGGCGCCCGCTGCTGCCGCGATTCCCTCTCGCGCCGGCTTCGCCCCGAGCGACCCCCTCGCCCCGAAGCAGTACTACCTGGCGCAGGATCACGCCTTCGACGCTTTCCCGACCGAGCTGCCCGTCGTGAACCCGGTCCGCGTCGCGATCATCGACTCGGGGATCGACGGCGGCCACCCGGAATTTCCACGCTCCCGGATCTGGCAGGCCCGAAGCTGGGTCGGAGGCAGCCCCTTGAGCGACGAAGAAGGCCACGGCACCTTCGTCGCGGGAATGATCGCCGCCGCGATCAACAACAACGAGGGTATTGCGGGCATGGCGTTTCCGGCGCAGCTCGTGATCGCCAAGATCGCCCGCCCGGACCAGTCGATCGACGTGCGCGACGAGGCCGATGCGATCCGCTGGGCGGTCGACGTCGGTGCGCGCGTGATCAACCTGTCGATCGGCGGCCTGCGCGATCCGTTCAATCCACGACGCGACACGTTCTCCCGCGTGGAGGCGAGCGCGATCAACTACGCCGTCAGCCGTGGCGCCGTCCTGGTCGCGGCGGTCGGCAATTCCGACGACGCACCGCAGTCGCCGTGGCCGTTCGCCAGCTATCCGGCAGCGCTGCCGCACGTGCTTGGCGTGAGCGCGCTCAGTCCCACGGGAAACGTGCCGCAATTCTCGAACCGAGACCGCATCTACAACGACATCTCGGCGCCGGGCCAGGAGATCTACTCCACGCTCCCCCGCGCCCTCACGGCGACCCGCCCGCTGTGCCAGAACCAGGGGTACTCGGACTGCGGCCCGGACGAGTTCCGGCACGCGGCGGGAACCTCATTCGCCGCGCCACAGGTCACGGCAGCGGCGGCGGTCTTGTTGGCGCTCGACCCCGCGCTGCAGCCCGACCAGGTCTTGAACCTGTTGGAGCGAACGGCGACCGACATGAATGCCTCGGACGGTTGCAAGCAGTGTCCGCTGCAGCGCGATACGTTCAGCGGGTGGGGACGGCTCGACGTCGCGAAGGCGATCGGCGCGCTCGACGGAGTACTGCCCCCGCCGGACCGGCTGGAGCCGAACGACGACGCGGGCGGCTCAGCCGCGAGGCTCGGCACGAAAGTCACGTCGGTCAAGGCAACCATTGACTTCTGGGACGACCAGATCGACGTGTACCGCCTGTATCTGAAGAAGGACCAGAAGGTGAAGCTCACGCTCAGCGGCCCCGAAGGCTCCACCTCGAACCTGCTGCTCTGGAAGCCCGGGACGAAACACGTGAACGACCTCCGAAACCAACATCTCCGCGCCGCCCAGGCGATCGGGCCCGGGCCGACGCACGGGATCGGCTACAAGGCGCCGGTGAGTGGCTGGTACTACGCGGAGGTCAAGCTCACGGCCGGGGGCTTCGGACCGTACGAGCTGACGATCGCGCGCCGCTAGGACGGGGCAGCGTCGAGGAGCTCCTCGAGAGGAACCTCCCGGAGGACGCGCGCAGGATTGCCGACAACGACCATTCTCGGCGGCACGTCCTTGACGACGACCGCACCTGCGCCGACAAAGGCCTCCTCCCCGACCTCGATCCCCGGGCACAGAACGGCGCCCCCGCCGATACGCGCACCGCGCCGGATCGTCGGTCCCTTGCGCAGCTCGTGTCGTCCTTCCGTGCGGCCCATGAAGTTGTCGTTCGTCGTCTGGACACAGGGGGCGATGAAAACGCTGTCCTCGATCGTCGAGTGCGCCGTGATGTAGGCCATTGCCTGAACTTTCGTGAGCGCGCCGATCGATGTGTCGTTCTCGACGAGCGCACCGCGGCCGATCACAACGTCGTCGCCGATCTCGCACCGCTCTCGGACGCACGCCTGGTCACCGATGATCACTCCCGCGCCGAGACGAGTACCGGCGAAGACGATCGCTCCGGTGGAAACGATCACTCCCGGCCCGAGCTCGAGCGGCGGCAGGTCCTCCTGCTTCGTCGTGGAGCGCGGCCCCAGGGTCGGCGGCTTGCCGACGACGGCGCCGTCCAGGATCCTGCAGCCGTCGCCGACCACCGTCCCCGGATAGACGATCGCGCTCTCGGCGATCTCTCCCTTCATGCTGGAACGGTTTCGAGCGACGCCTGCAGCTGCTCCAGCGTCCGCACCACCACGAGACCGTCGCGCGCCGCGCGGAGCGGATCGCCGCGACCGTCGATCAGCCGGATGAAGTGCTGACATTCGAGCCTGAGAGGCTCTGTCGTGGGGATCCTCGGCGTGTAGATGTCGCCGGTCCGGGTCTTCCACTCGCCGTAACGCGTGCTCGGTTCCTCAGGCGCCTTGTCGTACACGGTGACCTTGCGTTCGAGCTCCATGTCGTCGAAGACCGCCATCTTGTCGCGTCCCACGACCGTGATTCGTCGGATCTTGTGCGGATCGAGCCAGGAGAGATGGAGATGGGCGATCTTTCCGGAGGCGAAGCGCAGGTAGCAGAAGACGATGTCCTCCACCTGTGGGTTGAGGAAGGCGTGTCCGTGCGCCCAGACCTCACTCGGCTCCTCGTCGATGAGGTACAGCAAGACCGACAGATCGTGCACGCCGAGGGACCAGAGCGCGTTCTCGTGCGTCCTGATCGTGCCGAGGTTCTGCCGGTTGCCGTAGACACAGAGGACGTCTCCGAGATCGCCGGAGTCGACGATCTGCTTCAACCTCTGCACGCCCGGGTGGTAGAGCAGCAGGTGGCCCGGCATGAGGACACGCCCGCGCTCCTCGGCCAGCTCGCAGAGCTCCTCCATCTCCGCGCCGCGCATGGCGGGAGGTTTTTCGACGAACACGTGCTTGTCCGCCTCGAGGGCGCGCCGAGCGAGGTCGTGGTGCGTCGGCACCGGCGTCGCGACCACGACCGCATCGACGGAATCGTCCTCGAGCACCTCGTCGAAGCTCGCGGTCACCCTCGCGCCGGGGTAGCGCTGCGCAAGGTCGGCGCGGCGTTCGCCGTCGAGATCGCAGAGCCACGCAAGGTCCGCGAGATCGTCGAAGTTGCGAACGAGGTTCTTGCCCCACTGGCCGAGGCCTACTTGGGCCACGCGTGTGGTTCGAGCCACCATCACAGCTTCCACACTTTCCCGTTGCCGGTGCCGTTCCTACCGGTTGCGTTCCGGAGGTCGACGACGATCTGCGCACGCTCGACCAGGTCTCCGTAGTCGATGGAGCTGTGCGCGGTGGCGATCACGACGCAGTCGTAGCGCTCGGGCGCGTAGTCGACGGACCGGAGCCCGTCGAACTCCGCGACGTGCGGATCGTGGTACGACACCTCGGCGCCGCCCTTGCGCAGCAGCTCGATGATCTTCTCCGCGGGCGACTCGCGCACGTCGTCGATGTCCGCCTTGTACGACACGCCGAGGACCAGGATCCGCGAGCCCTTGAGGGACTTCTCCGCACCGTGGTTCAGCGCCTGGGAGATCAGCGAGCGGCAGAAGAACGGCATGTTCGCGTTCACCTTCCCGGCGAGGTCGATGAACTCGGTGTAGAAGTCGTACTCGCGCGCCTTCCAGGTGAGGTAGAAGGGGTCGATCGGGATGCAGTGTCCCCCGAGGCCTGGTCCCGGTTTGAAGCTCATGAAGCCGAACGGCTTCGTCTCGGCCGCTTCGACGACTTCCCAGACGTCGAGCTCCATGCGCTCGCATAACTGCGCGAGCTCGTTGACGAGTGCAATGTTGACCGCTCGAAAGATGTTCTCCAGCAGCTTCGTCATCTCCGCCGTCTCCGGCGACGAGAGCGGCACGACGGTGTCGACCGCAGAGCGATAAAGCTCCACAGCGCGCTCCGTGCAGGCAGGCGTAAGACCGCCGACGAGCTTGGGCGTGTTCTTCGTCGTCCAGTCGGTCCTGCCGGGATCGACACGCTCGGGCGAGAACGCGAGGTGGAAGTCCCCTCCCGCCTTCATGCCGCTGCGTTCGAGAATGGGCTGGAGGGACTCGCGTGTCGTACCCGGGTAGGTCGTCGACTCGAGCACCACGACCTGGCCCTTGCTAAGGCGCGACGCGATCTCGGCGGCTGCGCTCTCCAGGATCGTGAGGTCCGGCTCACGGTGGCTGGACAGCGGAGTCGGCAGCGCAATGAGGATCGCATCGACCTCGCGGAGCACGTCGTAGTCGCTCGTCGCCGAGACGCGCCCGACATCGACGAGGACCTTGAGGGCTTCGGACGGCACGTCACCGATGTGGCTCTCGCCGCGGTTGATGCCGTCCACGACCTCGTCGTTCACGTCGACGAGGACGACGGTCTTACCGGCATCCGCGAACACCTGCGCGAGCGGCATGCCGACATATCCGGCACCCACGATGGCAACGTCTGCACTCATTCGCGCCCAAGGCTACTCACCGCCTCGAAGTCCGGCCGGCCTTACGGCCGAGCCATGATGACTTCGAGGCGTTTTTTGAGCGCTACACTTCGCTGCCGTTTCCGGGCCGTTAGCTCAGCTGGTAGAGCAGGGGACTCTTAATCCCAAGGTCGCAGGTTCGATCCCTGCACGGCCCACTCGCCGAGCGAAGTCCGGCTCGGCTACGCCGAGCCATGATGACTTCGCTCGGCCTCGCTTCAGATTCAGGCGGTGGGTGGCCGACGCCGGCCAAGCCGGCATCGGCGGTGGCGTCGTTTTTCGCTACGGCGTCCGCCCCTTAGATTCAAGAGCTCCAGATAAGGAAAACGGCCGTCCGCGGAGTACAGTCAGAGCACTCGCCCAACCCCGGGGGGTTTCTTGGCGACTCACGTCGAAACAGGATTTCTAGACGACGCCGAGCGGCGGTACGCCGAGGATCTCGCGCGGCTGCGGCTCCTGCTCGAGGCGTCCTCGAGGCTCCTCGGCTCGCTCGAGGTCGAGGAGATGCTTCCGGAAGTACTCGCCCTCGCCGGCCGGACGCTCGCGGCCGACGCGTACTCGGTCTGGCAGTACGACGACGGCACTGGGATCTGGAGCGTCGCCGCGCGGTCGGGTTTGTCGGACGAGTACGTCGCGAGGGCGATGGCGGCGATTCGTGGCCACACGGCCACTGTCTCTCTCGAGGCGCCGATCATCGCCGAGGACATCGAGCGGACCGAATGGCTGACTCAGGAGCACCGCGACGCGCACGCCGCCGAAGGAACGCGGTCGATGATGGCGCTCCCACTCCGTTACGGCGAGCGTATTCTCGGAACGCTCGCCCTCTACTATCGCGAGCCGCGCCGGTTCGACGAAGCCGAAAAGAGCTCCGCGTCGCTCCTGGCGAACATCGCAGCGGCGGCGATCGGGACCGCCGGGCTCTACCAGGCACAGCGTCGTCTGGCGGAGGACCAGCGCTTCGTCGCCGAAGCAAGCGAACTCCTCGCATCGTCGCTCGACTACGAGACCACGCTCGCAAACCTCGCGACGCTCGCCGTCCCACGCTTCGCCGACTGGTGCACGATCGACATGGTCGGAGAAGACGGATCGATCCAGCGGCTCACGGTCGCCCACGTCGATCCCGAAAAGGCGCGCTGGGCCCACGAGCTTGCCGAGCAGTATCCGCCCGACCCCCATGCGCCTTACGGCGTTCCGAACGTCATCCGGACACGAGAGCCCGAATTGTTCATGGAGATTCCCGACGAGCTGCTGCGCGAAGCGACTGCGGACACGCCCGAGCTCTACGACATCCTCGAAGAGCTCGGCTTGAAGTCGTCGATGTGCGTTCCGCTCATCGCACGCGACCGCGCTCTCGGCGCAATCACGTTCGTCTCCGCCGAGAGTGGTAGGCGGTACGAGGAATCCGATCTCGCGACCGCGCAGGACCTCGCGCGCCGCGCTGCCATCTCGGTCGACAACGCGCGGCTGTTCCGGGAGGCCGAGGGCTCACGGCGTGAGGCACAGGAGTCTCTCGCAGTCGTCGACGCCGTTTTTGCGGCGGCCCCTGTCGGCCTGGCGTTCATGGACACGAACTTCCGCTACGTCCGTGTGAACGAAGCGCTGGCGGCGATAAACGGGCTCCCGAGCGACGAGCATTTCGGGCGCACACTTCGAGACGTGCTCGGCGAGGAGCTCGCCTCGGAGATCGAACCGCTCCACCGCCAGGTGCTCGAGACGGGCGAGCCGATCCTCGACCTTCAAATGGAACTCGCGGGGCCCGCAACGCAAGAAACGCGTAACTTGCTCGTCAGCTACTACCCGGTCCTCGACGTCGACGACACGAAGATCGGTGTCGGCGTCGTGATCACGGACGTCTCGGAACTAGAGCAGGCCCTCGCGACCGCCGAGCGTGCCGGAGCCCGTTTGGCCGCGCTCGCAGAAGCCAGCCAGACGCTGGCGTCCACACTCGACTACGAGTCGACTCTCGCAAGACTCGCCTCGCTCCTCGTACCGAGATTCGCCGACTGGTACGCCGTGGACATCCTCGACGACGACGGGCTCTTCAGACGGATCGCAGTGGTGCACGCCGATCCCGCGAAGTCGGAGTGGGCCGCGAAGTCACGCGACCTCTATCCGCCCGACCTCGAGGAGGACGAAGGCACGGGCCGCGCAGCGCGCACGGGGGAGGCTGTGCTCTACAGAACGATCTCTGACGAGCTGCTCGCTTCGTCGACGAAGGACCCCACGCACTACGAGATCCTGCACGAGCTCGGGATGGAGTCGGCGATGGTCGTTCCACTCACCGCCTCCGGGCGCACCTTCGGTGGGCTCATGCTCGTGTCCTCCGATCCCGCTCGTCTCTACGACGAGGACGATCTCGAGTTCGCGAAGCACCTGGGGCAACGCGCTGCCGCCGCAGTGGACAACGCTCGCCTGTATCGAGCGGCCGAAGAACGCGCACGCGCAGCGATCGTCGTCCAACACGTCGCGGACGGCGTTCTGCTCGTCGATCAGGACGGGATCATCAGGCTCTGGAACCCGGCAGCAACACAGATCACCGGCCTCGCCGCTGCCGAGACGGTTGGCCGCCGCACGATGGAGGTCTTCTCGCCCTGGGAGACGATCGCGGGTCTCGCAACGCGCGGCGAGCCCCGGCCGGAGACGCAGCCGGTCGAGATCAACGGCCGCGAGCTCTGGCTGTCGATTACGGGTGTCGGTTTCGATGGTGGAACCGTCTTCGCGTTCCGCGACCTGACGGCGGAGCGCGCGGTGGAGAAGCTCAAGTCGGACTTCGTCTCCACGGTGTCGCACGAGCTGCGCACGCCGCTCGCGGCGATCTACGGAGCTGCTCTGACGCTCCGGCGCGAGGACGTCCCGCTCGGCGAACCGCAACGCACGGGGCTGTTGGAGGTCATTGCGAGCGAGTCCGACCGGCTGGCACGGATCGTCAACGACATCCTCTGGGCGAGCCGGCTCGAGTCGGGAACGATGCAGACCACGATCAAGAAGTGCGACGGCGTCGAGATCGCCCGCAGCGTCGTCGAAACGGCACGTCACTACATCCCTCCCAGCATCGAGCTCGTGATCAAGGCGCCGAAGAAGGCTCCGCTGGTCGCCGCGGACCCGGACAAGGCACACCAAGTCCTGACGAACCTCGTCGACAACGCGGTGAAGTACTCACCTGACGGCGGCAAGGTCATCATCGAGATAACCCTCGAGGGATCGCAGCTGCGCTACGCCGTTCACGACGAGGGCCTCGGCGTCCCGCCTTCGGAGCACCGCCGTATCTTCGAGAAGTTCTACCGCCTGGATCCCGACCTCACGCGAGGCGTCGGCGGCACCGGACTCGGCCTCTACATCAGCCGTGAGCTGCTCGAACGGATGGGCGGCCGCATCTGGGTCGAGTCGAGCGGCAGCGGCGGGTCGACCTTCGTAGCCGAGCTCCCGATCGCACCCGGCTAGTAAATCTGGCATTGCCGTGCAAGGGTGGAGGCATGGGCGCAGTGGTGTGGGCCGAGTCCTCGGACGACGATCGGGACGAGTCCGCTGAGACGGAGGCGCACGGCGACGTCGACGAGACCTTCGCTTCGCGGCGGCTCCGGCGCTGGCTGAAAGGGATGTTCGGCGGTGGCCAGGCGCTGGAGAAGCCACCCGAGGACGAGCGGGAGCCCTAGACGCAGATGCAACGAGGCGGCCCGTAGGCCGCCTCGTCGAAAACGCTCTCCTTTTAGTACGGAGGCGCGGCCGAAGGGCCGTCGTCCACGTACGTCGTCCGGCGGCGTGTCCAGTAGCCCGCGCCGCCCCAGGACTGCCAGAACATCAGGGCGACCAGAATGCTGACCAACCCGACGCCCATCAGGATCCAGCCGACCGCATGAATGTCGACCGCCCCGGACGTGCTGTTGACCGCGAATGCCAGGATTGCACCGACGGCGATCAGGAAGATTCCGACTCCGAGTCCCATCTAACCTCCTTGGTGATTCCAGCCACCAAGTTCCCTCCCGGGCCAAGGCGGAAACCGCTGCAGCACCGGGGCCGCGTCAAGTAGATTCGCGACGTCCGTGCGTAGGGGCTCGATCGTCCAGCTGATCGTGATCGGCGTCCTGGCCGGCGCCGTCGCGTCTGCCGTCGCGCTCATACCCGACTGGCTGCCGAGCTCAGCGTCCCGCGAGGCCGGCCGCATCGACTTCGTCTTCTGGTTCGTGACCGGAATCTGCATCTTCGTCTTCTCCATCGTCGCCGCGGTCATCGTCTACGCCGTCTGGAAGTTCAGGGTCCAGCCGGACGACGACTCCGACGGTCCGCCCATTCACGGACACACGGGACTCGAGATCCTGTGGACGGCGATTCCGACGCTCCTCGTGACGGCGATCGCGATCGTCAGCGCGATCGTGCTCGCCAAGGACGACGCTGCGGGTGCGAACCCGCTCCGGGTCAACGTGTATGCGCAGCAGTTTTTCTGGAGCTACGGCTACCCGGGTTACGGAAACAAGGTCTCGAACGTGCTGCGGCTTCCCGTCAATCGCTCGGTCGTCCTCACCATGCACGCGCGGGACGTAATCCATTCGTTCTGGGTTCCCGAATTCAGACAGAAGCAGGATCTCGTCCCTGGGATCCACGCGACACTGCACATCACACCGAACAAGGTCGGCACATACCCGGTCATCTGCACCGAGCTCTGCGGGCTCGGTCATGCGCTGATGCGCTCGCGAGTCGTGGTGATGGATCCGACCGCGTTCGAGCAGTGGGCGGCGAAGAAAGGCTCGTCATGACCACCGCCGTCGAGCACCACGACGCGAGTCCCGTACGGCAGGGCCTACCGCCGCCCCCGGGCGGCTTGCGCCGCCTTCTCTACCCCGGATTCCTGCGCGCCGCGTGGATGACGCCGCTCTTCTTCGGCATCGGCACTGCGATCGTCGTCCTCTGCCGCTGGTGGGGCGGCTGGCATCCGATCTGGTTCGGCGAGATCATCGTCCTCGTCGGCGCGCTGATAGCTGCACCGATCGGCTTCCTCTCGGGCATCGGGGCGTTCGACTACTGGGTGAGGTACTCCATCGGCGCGCCGACCGAGCCGGAGGACCACTCCGGGCACGGCGCCTACAGCTGGCGCGACTACTTCCGCGTCAACACCGACCACAAGGTGATCGGGATGCAGTACCTGGCCACGACGATCTTCTTCTTCCTCGCCGGCGGCCTGCTCGCGATGCTCGTGCGCGCCGAGCTCGCAAAACCCGGAATGCAGTTCTTCGACAACCAGACCTACAACGGGCTGTTCTCGGTGCACGCGTCGCTGATGATCTTCCTGTTCGTGATTCCGGCGTTCGCCGGCCTCGCGAACTTCGTCGTGCCGCTGATGCTCGGCGCGCCCGACATGGCGTTCCCACGCCTCAACGCACTCTCGTACTGGCTGCTGCCGATCGCGGGGATCATGATGCTCTCGAGCTTCCTGGTTCCCGGCGGGGCGTTCGCTTCCGGGTGGACGGGGTATGCACCGCTGTCCGTCCACCAACCCCTTGGGACGATCTTCTTCAACATGGGCGTCCAGTGGGCGGGCGCGAGCTCGATCATGACCGCCCTCAACTTCCTGGTCACGATCATCACCATGCGTGCGCCGGGGATGACGTTCTGGCGCATGCCGCTGCTCGTGTGGGCGAACTTCACGACATCGCTGCTCGTCGTGATCGCGACACCGTTCATCGCCGGCTCGCAGTTCTTCGTCATGTTCGACCGGGTCATGCACACGCACTTCTTCGACGTCGGCGGCGGCGGCTATCCGCTGGGGTACCAGCACATCTTCTGGTTCTACTCGCACCCGGCGGTGTACATCATGATGCTGCCCGGCTTCGGCATCGCCTCGGAGGTGATCTCCGTGTTCAGCCGGAAGCCGATCTTCGGCTACCGGTTGATGGCTTTGTCGCTGATGGCGATCCTCGTGCTCGGTTTCTCGGTCTGGGCGCATCACATGTTCGTGTCGGGCATGGCGCCGTGGCTACGCGTGCCGATGATGATCACGACGCTGATGATCGCCGTCCCAACAGGCATCAAGGTCTTCTCGTGGCTCGCGACGATCTGGGAAGGCAAGATCAACTTCGCCACGCCGATGCTCTGGGCGGTCGGGTTCGTCTCGATGTTCGTGATCGGCGGACTTTCCGGGATCTACCTGGGAGCCGTTCCGATCGACATCCACGTCAGCGACACGTACTTCGTCGTCGCGCACATCCACTACGTGCTCTTCGGCGGCTCGCTCTTCACGATCTTCGCCGGGATCTACTACTGGTTCCCGAAGATGACCGGCCGCCAGTACAACGAGAAGCTCGGAAAGCTCCACTTCTGGCTCACGTTCATCGGCTTCAACCTGACGTTCTTCCCGATGCACCTGATCGGGACGCAGGGCATGCCCCGCCGGGTCTCGGACTACGCACCGCAGTTCGGCAACTGGAACCTGTTCATCTCGGTCGCGTCGTTCTTCCTCGGCGCCTCGACGATCGTGTTTCTCTACAACATGGTCATCAGCATGCGCCGGGGCGCTCCCGCCGAGGCGAATCCCTGGCGCGCGCTCACACTCGAGTGGCAGGTCTCGTCGCCGCCACCGGTCTTCAACTTCGACGAGATCCCGCAGGTCGTGGGGAACCCGTACGAGTACGGCGTTCCGGGAGCACGTCACGCAGTTCTGAACGGCGACCGCGCCGCGACCGAGACAGAGGAGGTCAGGCACTGATGCACCTTCTCGTCGTCGCCAACGAAACCGTCACCGGACGCAGGCTCATCGAGGCGATCGAGCGCCGCAAGGGTTCGACCGATCTCAGCGTCACGGTTCTTGCACCGGTCAGCCAGCCCCAGCACGGCTACGTCGTCTACGAAGACACGCGCCGTGCGGCGGCCGGCCGACGACTCGACCGCACGCTCACGATGCTGCGAGACGCGGGCATCTCTGCGCATGGGCTCGTCGTGGAGTCCGATCCGGTGACGGCTGTGCACGACGCGGTCGCGCAACTCGAGCCCCCGGTGGACGAGATCGTTCTGGCGACGCATCCGCAGCAGAAGTCGGGCTGGCTGCGGAAGAACGTCGTGGATCGCATTCGCGAGGGGGCAGGAGGCATACCGGTCGAGCACGTCGTGGTCGACATCGCCGAAGAAACCGGTGCCAAGAACGTCCTCGTTCTTGCGAACGAAACGGTCGTGGGCGACGAGCTGCTGAGCCGGATCCGCGAGCGAGCCGCCCGCGGCGATGCGAGCTTCTTGATCATCTCCCCGCAAAGCGACCCCACACAGGCCGAGCATCCCGAGGCGGAGCGGCGGCTGAAACGGGCGCTCGCCGAGTTGCGCGGCGACGGCATCGACGCACATGGCCAGGTGGCGCACCCCGACCCGTTCACGGCCGCGATGGACGCGGTTCGCGAGGAGCGCGTGGACGAGATCATCGTGTCGACGTACGCACCGTCACGTTCCCCGTGGCTTCGCAAGAACCTCGTGCAGCGCCTACACGACGAGACCGGGCTGCCGGTCGAGCACATCGTCTTCCAGCCGGATCAGGTCCAGAAGGGCGCTCCCGTTTAGTGATGTCCGCCCACGCCGAAGCTCATCACGGCCCGCCGATCGCAAACCACAGCTCCCGCGTCAACGCGTCGATCCTCGGGATGCTGCTCTTTATCGCGTCCGAGATCATGCTGTTCGGCGCGTTCTTCACGGCGTACTTCTTCGTTCGCGTCGTCAACGGGATTCCGTGGCCGCAGCCGCCCTTCGAGCTGCCGGTGTTCGTCGCAGGAGTCAACACCGCGATCCTCGTGACCTCGAGCTTCACGATGCACTGGGCGTTGCAGTCGATCAAGCGCGGAAATCGCGCGGGCCTGCAGGCCGGCCTGCTGCTGACCTTCCTGATGGGCCTCGTCTTCCTGTTGACGCAGGCGCGCGAGTACTCACGCGTCGGATTCGCCCCGCACGACGGAGCGTTCGGAACGATCTTCTACTGCCTGACGGGCCTACACGGCGCGCACGTCTTCATCGGGCTCTCGATCCTGTTGTTCATGACGATTCGCGCCTTCCGCGGCCACTTCTCCCCCGAGCAGCACCACGGAGTGGAGATCGGGGGGATCTACTGGCACTTCGTGGACGTCATGTGGATCGTCGTGTACTCAACCGTCTACCTCCTCTGACCGTGCTCAACCCGCTCCGCAGCGAGGCCGAGGCATTCAGGTTTCTGATCGCGTCGATTGTGTACTTCGGGGCGATCGTCGTCGCCTCGGTCGCGGGTGGCAAATGGGTCGGGTTGGGAGTGTTCATCGCGCTGACGGCCGCGGTGCTCGGCTGGTGGGCGCGGGCGCGGCGCGAAGAGCGTCCGCCGAGGACCGAGCCCCGTCCGCACGCAGCAGGCGAGCGACGCATCCTCGTGATTGCAAACGAGACGGTCGGCGGCCAGACCCTCCGCTCGGCGATTCTGGAGAAGAGCCTGGACGTTCGCGAGGAGGTGCTCGTCGTCACGCCGGCCTTGAACTCACCGCTCAAGCATTGGGTATCGGACGAGGATGGCGCGCGTGCCGCGGCCCAGGAGCGCCTAGACGCCAGCCTCGCGCAGCTCGCGGCCGCGGGCGTTGAAGCGCGCGGCGAGGTCGGCGACGGCGATCCGATACAGGCGATGGAGGACGCCCTGCGTACGTTCGGAGCCGACGAGATCATCATCTCCACACATCCACCCGGCCGCTCGAACTGGCTCGAGCGCAGCGTGGTGGAACGAGCCCGTGAACGCTTCGCAGTCCCGATCACCCACATCGTCGTCGACCTCGAAGCGGAGCGAGAAGACGTCCGAGGCTGACAAGTAGGACTGCTCGCTAGGTGTAGAGAAGGAGCTGCGTGCAGCGAAAGAGCGCCAGCTTCTTGCCGGCCTCGTTCGTCACCGCTGCATCCCACACCTGCGTCGTTCGGCCCCCGTGGACGAGTCTCGACTCACACGAGAGCGTCCCCTCGACCGCGGTCCCGAGGAAGTTCGTCTTCAGCTCTATCGTCGTAAAGCCGGTTGCGCCGTCCGGTAGGGACGCGATGCAGCCGTAGCCGCATGACGAGTCCGCCAGGGCGACCACGGTCCCAGCGTGCAGGTAGCCGTTCGGTGCGAGCAGCTCGTCCCGCAGAGGGAGCCGCATGCGAACGTGGCCTGCCTCGATCTCGTCGACCTCGATCCCGATGAGCCCGGGGAGGCGGTTCTCCCCGATCCGGCGGAAGGTTTCGAGATCAGTCAAAGCCAGCTGGCGCCGTGGCGGGCTCGGCCCGGCACGGCTGGGTCGAGACGGCATTCGAGACGCGGCTTGAAGTCATCATGGCGAGCGCGGAGCGCGAGCCGGACTTCAAGCCGTTCACTTGCCAGCGTGCGCGGCGACGTACCTCGCGACCGCGTTGATCTGGGCGTCGGTGAGCACGCCCTTGAACGCCGGCATGATGGCGCCGCCGTTGATCACCTGCTTCTTCACGATCGGGAAAGGCGGCTTCAACAGGTCGAGGTTCGGCCCGGTGGTCCCGGTCGTTCCGGCGGCCTTCAGCGTGTGGCAGCCCCCGCACTTCGTGAGGAAGATCTGCTTTCCGTTCGTCCCGCTGACTGCCGCAGCCTGCGCGAAGCCCTGAACCCCGGCGTTCGCAGCGACGTAGGCGGCAACGTCGATCGCGTCCTGCCCCGTGACGAGGTTTGCGGGCATGTTCGCCTTGAGGAAGTCCGGATTGTCTTGACGTACCGGATACTGGCCGGGGAACTTGATCTGGTCGTGGACTATGTCCAGGATCGCGGATTCCTTGTAACCCTCGGAGCGGGCCTCCGCGAAGGCGGCGTCGAGATTCGGTCTGAACGTCCCCTGCGAGCCCGCGGCAGCGAGGATGTGACAGCCCCCGCAGGTGCTCTGGAAGATCTTGCCGCCGTTCGTCTTGTCGGCGGACTTGCCGACGACCGAACCGCCAGTCCCGCATGCAGACAGCACCAGGATGACAGCCACCCCTCCGACGGCGGCTGAAAGCCTGCGGATGGACACTACGCCGGAGGTCTGTCGGCCGACTTCACGTTGGCGACAGCCTCGACGCGCGTCGGGTAGATCGTGAATACGCGGTCGAGCCCGGTGATCTCGAAGATCTTCGTGATGTTCCGGTCGCTGCAAACGAGCGCGAGCTGCCCCTCGTTCGTGCGCAACCGCTTGACGCCACCGACGAGCACCCCGAGCGTGGTCGAGTCGATGAACGTCGTATCGCTGAAATCGACGATCACGTGCTTCCCGCCCTGGCCGATCACTTCGAGGAGTTGCTGCTTGAACTCGGGCGCGGTGTACAGGTCGACCTCCCCTGCAAGCGAGATCACGTAGGCGTCGTCTCCCAGCTGCTCCGTCTTGATGTCGAAGTTCATCGTCCCCCCGGGTCGCTTGGCGGGCTCTTCCCGTCGGCGCGGAGTTTAGTGCCCCTGCCAGTGATGCTGCCGAGGTTCCGGGTCGCGAGCACCAAGCCAGAGGCCGCACTCGACCGCAGCAAGGCTGGTCTGCCTTGCTAAGGGCGAGGGTGGACTCTGGCGCCGCGTGATCGCGGGCCGGAGCCCGGCGCGCATTGCTGGGAGGGGCACTAACCTCCGCCGGTTGACGACGACTGCTGCAACGTCTTGACCCGCTGGCGGATCTGGGCCGCCGTCGCCGGATCGAGCTTGAACTTCAGGAGCTTCTTGTAGGCACGGATTGCCACTGGTGTCTGGCGAAGCGTGTCGGCGGCCTGAGCCAGCGAGAAAAGGGCCTGCTGATCCGCCGGTCGCAATTTGACGATCTGCTGGTACGTGTTCACGGCCTGGGTGGCGGCGGTCTGGTACTTGGTCGATGCCTCCTGCAGCTGCGTGCTCGCCTTCCCGGACATCGCTGCCGCGATCGGGTCCTGCCCCAGGGCCTGCCCGAACTTCTGGGTGGACGAGGGCCGGAACGCGGAACCCACGCCAGCGTCCTGCTGCGCGAGCGAGGCGAGCTGGGCCTCGCTCAAGTAGCGGTCTGCCTGTCCGAGCTCGAGCTGCCCAAGATGTTGCAGAGCCGGAACGTCCTTGGGCTTCAGACTCGTGTACTGCGTCCAGGCTCCGATCGCCTCGTCGATTCGGCCCTTCTTCTCCAGCGCCGTGGCGAGATCTTTGCGGGCGACTGCGCTGAGCGGATGCTGAGTGACTTCGTGCTGCGCTTTCGAGACGGACATGCCGGCGGATGAGCTGGCCGAGGTCGAGGCCGCCCGAGCCCACGCCGAGGAAAACGAACCCGCCTCCGAAGACGAGAATCAGGAACACGAACGCCCACTTCGCCTGGTTGCGCAGGCGGGGGAAGAACATCGTGTTCTCGGCTACGCGCTGCGAGCCGCCACCGGCCTTGCGGGCGGCTGGGCGAGCATGGCGCGCCTCGCGCTGTGCGCGGCGGCGGTCAGCTCTTGCCAATCCATCCCTCCCTTCTCATAGCTCGCTTCCCCATCCACGTACGTCGCAACCACACGTTCGGGCGACCCGCCGAACACGACCGCAGCGGCGGGATCCTCGAAGGGTAGATACGCCGAGCCCTCGAGCGATACCACGACGAGGTCTGCCCGCTTGCCCACGACGAGCGATCCGACCTCGCGGTCGAGGCCGAGCGCTCGGGCGGAGCCGAGCGTGCCGAGCTCGAGAGCCTCGCCCGCCGAGAGGACATCCGGACGAGCAGCTCGGGACCGCGCCGACAGGACAACGGTTCGCAGCTCCTCGAAGAAATCGAAGGACGGTGCCGATGCGGGACTGTCCGTGCCGACACCGACGCGTGCGCCGGCGGCGCGGAGCTCGGCGAGCGGCGCCACGCCACAGCCGAGCGCGCCGTTCGAACGAGGACAGTGCGCGACGCCGGTCGCCGTCGAAGCAAGCAGGCCGATCTCGTCCTCGTCGAGCACGACGCAGTGGGCAGCGACGACGTTCGGCCCCAGGAGATCGTGCTCCGCCAACAGGTGCGTCCCGGTCTTCCCAGGCGAGGCGACAAGGAGATCCTTGTAGTCGCCCCAGGCGCCTCCCCCGGTGAGCAGGTACGCCACCTCGGCAGGGCTCTCGGAGATGTGCGTCGCAATCGGCAGGCCGAGCTCGGCGCAGGCCTCGTAGAGCTCGATCGAGACCGAGTAGGGAGCGTGTGGCGAGACGCCCGGCCGCACGCGCGTTGAGAACGCGTCGGCCGCTCGATCGCGGATTCCGGCGAAATGCTCGAGCGCCCGGGCCGGATCGGCGCCGAAGACCTCGAGATAGACGGTGGCGCGGAGGCCGAGCTCGGCACAGGCGACGGCAGCTGCACCGCTGTAACTGCAGTCGCCGACGGTCGTGATGCCGGAGGCGAGACATTGCGCGGCTCCGAACTTCGCGACGTCGACGTGCGCAGCCCAGTCGACCCGCGCCTTGCGCTGGATGTGGAGCGTGATCCATTCCGCGAAGTCACCGAGCCCGTCGCCGAAGCCCCCGTACACGGCGTACTCGAGATGCGAGTGCGCGTTCACGAACCCGGGCACGATGACGGCGTCGTCGTAGCGCGTGCCTTCGCCGAGATCATCGGCCTTACCGACGGCGGCGATGCGTCCGCCCTCGATCACGACGGCGCCGGCCTCGATCGGCGGGCTCTCGACGGGAAGAACCCAATCGGCGGAGAGAACTCGTCTCATGGATCGGTCACGCTGCTGACCGGTTCGGGGCGGGGCGCCCGTCGTTCCATCAGCACCGCGAGCCAGATCGACCCCTCGTACAACACGATCAGCGGCACCGCTTCCAGCGTCGTCGTCACAGGATCGATACCGGGGAGCAGCACGGCGATGACGGCGACGATGAAGTAGCCGAGGCGCCGGTTGCTGCGCAACGTCTTCGTCGAGAGAACCTCGAGCCGCACGAGCGCGAGCAGGAAGATCGGAAGCTCGAACACGAGACCTACGGCGAAGAGGACGGTCAACACGAACGAGTAGTAGTCCTTCGCACGGATCTGGATGTTGAACTGGTGCTGATCGAAGTTGGTCAGGAACTGGATCGCCTTCGGCAACACGATCCAGTAACCGAACGCGACCCCGGCCACGAGGAGCACCGTTGCAAGGAGGACAAAGCCGAACACCACACGCTCGGCATGCTGCTCGACCGCGGGAGCGAGGAAGCTCCAGAGCTGCCACAGGACGACGGGCAGTGCGAGCGCGAATCCGGCCATCAAGCTGACCTTCATCGCCGTCAGAAACGGTTCCGCGACCCCAAGGGTGATGGGATTGCCGCGCCCGGCAGGAAGAGGAGCGTTGAGCCAGTGAAGGAGATGCCGATGAAAAACGAACGCCACCGCGAAACCGACCACGAGCGCGCCGAGCGAAACGAAGATGCGCGAACGGAGCTCATCGAGATGCTCGACGAGCGTCGCCTCCTCACCGTGACGAAGGCGCCGCGGAAGCCGCTTCATGACGTCGTTCTAGACGGGGTCGCGCTCGCGCTCGCGCGCTGCGATCGTCGCGTCGGTCGTCTGCATGGGCAGCTCGGCCGGTTCGTCGTCGCTGTCCTTGCCGCTGACCGAGTCCTTGAACTCGCGCATGCCCTTCCCCATCGAGCGGCCGATCTCCGGGAGTCGCTTGGCGCCGAACAGCAGCAGCGCCAGCAAGAGCAGCAGGATGATCTCCCAGGGGCCGACGTT
>WNGO01000386.1_pt1 | contig 26805 bp, 18 predicted proteins | sample 5400511 | NCBI WGS metagenome assembly WNGO01 (sample SAMN13153380, study PRJNA577476) | soil metagenome | isolation source: 20 cm soil or saprolite under Garry oak tree replicate 2 | place: USA:California | collected 2016-06-15 | reverse complement strand
CCCGCGTCGAGGGGCAGCCCGCGCGCCCTGCCGAGGTACACGCCGAGCAGCGCCAGCGCTGCGATCTGCGAGGTGAAGGCCTTGGTCGACGCAACGCCGATTTCGGGACCGGCATGCAAGTACACGCCCGCATCGGCTTCGCGCGCGATGGTGCTGCCCACGACGTTGACCAGCCCGATCACCCGCGCCCCGGCGGCTCGTGCGGCACGCAGGGCCTCGAGCGTGTCGGCGGTCTCCCCGGACTGGGAGATCGCGACCGTCAACGTGTCTGCCAGCGACAGCAGGCGGCGGTAACGGAACTCGGATGCGTACTCCACCTCCACCGGCAACCCCGCCAACTCCTCGAGCAGGTGGCGGCCGACGAGACCGGCGTGCCACGAGGTGCCGCACCCGACAATCACGACGCGGCGCAGACTGGCGCAATCCGCCTTGGTGAAATTGAGTCCGTTCAAGCGAGCGTCGCCGTCCGCGAGCAGGAGCCGACCGCGCAGCGTGTTGCGCACGCTCTCGGCCTGTTCGACGATCTCTTTCAGCATGAAGTGGTCGTACCCGCCCAAGGCGAGGTCGTCGAGGTCCCATTCCACGGCATCCACGGTGCGCGCTTGCTCGCGTGCGTCGCCGTCCACTACGCGGTACCCATCGGCCGTGAGCACCGCGATGTCGCCATCGGCGAGGTGGACCACCGAGCGCGTGTGCGCCAGTACGGCGCTGGCGTCGGACGCGACGAAGTATTCACCGTCGCCGACGCCCAGCAGTACGGGTGATCCGCGGCGCGCTGCCACGATCTTGCCGCGGTCGTCCGCACTCACCACGGCGATCCCGTACGTCCCCTCCACGTGCTGCAACGCGGCGGCCACGCGCTCCTCGAGGGTCTTCCCGGGCGACTCCTCGATCAAGTGCGCGAGCGTCTCGGTGTCGGTTTCGGTGGCGAACCGGTGCCCTGCCCGCTCAAGCCGCGCACGCAGCACATCGGCGTTCTCGATGATACCGTTGTGCACCAAGGCGATCGTGCCGGTGCAATCGGCGTGGGGATGGGCGTTGGTGATGTTGGGGGAGCCATGCGTCGCCCAGCGTGTGTGCGCAATCCCGCACTGGGCGTGCACGGGAGCGCGACTGACCAAATCGCGCAACGCCGCCACGCGGCCTGCAAGCTTGCGTATCTCCACACCTGCGCCGTTGAGCACCGCCACGCCGGCGGAGTCGTACCCGCGATACTCGAGGCGTGCCAGGCCCTCAAGCAGGATCGGGACGGCTTGTGCTTTTCCGATGTACCCCACGATGCCGCACATCTCAACCGTCCTCTCGTCCGAGGTCTAACAGCGGAGCGCCGCGGCCGGTGAGTCCGAACCGATCGAGGCGCCCCAGAATGGTGTAAATCGCCGCGCCGAAGGCCCCATCATCGAGCAGGCTCCCGCACTCCGGGCAGATGAGCGCGGCGACGGCGACCCGGGCGGCAAGGCCCAACGAGGACGGCGACACCGACGGATCGCGGCCAGCGTCCGACGCACAGCGGGAGCAGGACATACCTCCGACTGACTTCAATTTTGGGGCCCGCATGCCGCCGGGGCCGCCGAACCGCCCCCTTCCTCCTCGTGGGCAAGCACTTACCGTGCCGCACCGTGCCTCCCCCAACGCCCCATCGCGTGGCGCGACCGCGACACCGGAGACGCTATATGTCGTCGCGCCGCAGCGAATCAAGAAGCCGCCACGGCCTCAACTTTGCAAGACTTGTCGTTCAGAATGGCGAACAACAGATCAGACCCGCAGGTGCTCCTGCTCACCGCCGAACCCGAGCGTACCACGACGCTGCGCAACTGGCTCGCGACGGCGCGTTTCACCGTCACGACTGCGACACCGGGTAGCGTCGAGGTGGGTGTAGGTGCGGCCACGGAGGAGCCCGACGTGATCGTCATACACGTGACGGGACCGGGTCCCGCCACCCTGGCGATGTGCCGCGACGTGCAGGACGCCCCTGCCACGCACCTGACGCCCCTGCTCGTGTGGTCGGAGCAACCATTCACGCACGAAGAGCGTCTTGCGGCGCTGCAGGCCGGCGCTTGGGAATGCGTGGCGCCGGGCACGAACCGCGATGAAATGCTCGCGCGCCTGCACACGTTCGTGCGTGCCAAGCGGGGCACCGAGCGTCCACAGGGAGACGGTCTCATCGATCCCGCCACCGGGCTGTACAATCGTCACGGGCTCGCCCGGCGGGCCCGCGAGCTCAACTCGCAGGCGTTCCGCGACCACTCGGCGCTCGCCTGCGTGGCCTTCTCGCTGGATATCCCGGCTGCATCGATGGAGGACGCCCGGACCGCCGCGGTCATCGCGCGGTGCGCGCAAGCCCTGAGCACACGCAGCCGATTGTCGGACGTGATCGGGCGCCTGGGGCCGCGGGAGTTCGCCATACTCGCACCGGCCACGGGACCCGATGGCGCGGTCACGCTGGCAAACCGGATGCTGCAGGGGCTGACCGCCGCGCTCGCCGCCGATCCGCAAGCGCCACCGGCGCGGGTGCGGGCTGGTTACGACGCCGTCGCCAACGTCGCATACCAGCCGCTCGATCCCACCGCGCTGTTGCTCCGCGCCGCCACCGCGCTGCGGGGCGCCCGAGAGGCAGGTGGCGCGGAGTGGCTGAAGCGCTTCGACGACGGCGCGAGCCGACGCGACGCGCGCTAGGTGTCCTGTAGGCCCCTGCGACAAGCACCCCTAGCGCGCGTTCAGCGTGAGAACACTCGCGACCCAAGGCGTGTGCGAGTTGAAATACCACGTCCATTGCGGTCGCGCGGTGGTCGCGGTCGTGGCGGTGCTCACCATGTACTCGCCGTCACCCTTCAGGGAATCGTCCGACATCGTGCTGATGTTCATGAGGTCGGACGGTCGCTCCAGCCCGGCCAGTCCGGAGAGCGTGACCGCGTAGACCAGGGCACCCGGCTGCACGGTGATCGCGCCGGGATCGACGGTCGTGACGTCGGACGCCGTGTCCGAGGCTGACGCGTGTTCCCCCAGCGCCTGGGCGAAGGATGTCTGCACGCCACTATACGCCGAGAGCAGGGCGCCGCCGTCAGTCACCGGCTCGGACAGGTTCGCTTCAACAACCAGCGCGTCGTGGGACCCTGGTTGGGTTTCGGGGAAGTTCTGCACGTTGGTGGCGACGTAGGTCGCCAGCGACATGCCGCCGTTGGTCACGTATTCCACGAGATTGTATGTATTGCCGACGGCCGTGCCGCTCGACAGCCGGTCGGTGACAGATGTGATGACGTTGGTCGATCCCTTCCACATGAACGTGGCGATGATCGCGTCCCCCAGGCTGGGGTTCGTGGGATAGAAGCCCTGACCGAGCGTCGAGCCGCTCTCGTTCAGTGTGCCGTCGAGCACGAGCATCTGTCCGGGAGCTGGCCTGAGCGTGAGTGCGCTCGCCAACCAGGTGTGGGGGTTCTCGTCGTAGAACCAGGTCCACTGCGGCTCGGCCGAGCCGCCGTCCGTCTGCACCACATACTGGGCGTCACTCTTCATCGCGCCATCAGAGAGCTGGCTGATCGGTCGCCAGCCATTGCCCTCGCTGACCCCGAACAGGCCATTCGATAGGGAGACGCCATACACGAGCGATCCCTGGTCCGCCGCCATCGCGCCGGCATCGGCCGTCGTCTGCCACGAGCCGCTGCCACTGGTTGATTGGTGCGCACCCAAGGCCGTGCTGAAGTCCGGCTCCACACCGGTAAAGGTCGAGATGACAACGCCGCCGTCGGTGATCGGCTCGGAGAAGTCCGCCTCCACCGCGAGGATATCGCCTCCGTTTGTGTCCGTGTTGGGGTCGGAGAACCCTTGGATGTTGGTCGCGACGTACGTGGCCATGGAGATGCCGCCGTCGGTGACGTACTCGACGAGATGGTACGTGTTGCCGACCGGGGTCCGGGCGGCGTCGGTCAGACGGTCGAACACGTTGGTGATGGTGTTGGTCGAGCCGACCCACATGAACGTCACGACGAGCGTGCTGCCCAGGTGTGGGTTGGTCGGGTTGAACCCCTTGGCGAGCTGTGTCCCGCTCTCACTCAGCGTGCCGTTGAACCGGTCGAGTCCGGGATGGCTTCCTGTGGTGATGGCGAAGCGGGGCGGGTAGGGATCGGCGGCATCGCGACAACTGACCACGAGCAGGGCGGCAGCGAGAGGTGCCGACAACGCGACGAACGACGGGAGCTTCTGCATGGTAGCACCTCCTTTTTCCGTGCCGACGGCGGGGTGGTAGGAATGCGGCACCCGTCACGGCGAGGTGTGGTGGATCGCGGAGCGCCTACGTCCGAACGCAAGTCTCAAGCCAAACCCAACGCGACTTCGGTGGGCGCACAGGCGAACGGTCTTGAGCACATGAATCGGGATCTCCAGCGCGCCAGCGGCCCGGGCGGCCGCAGGTGTTGCGGTGTGCGCTCCATAATTGCCGCGAGCGTGCACTGTGGCGACTTACGAAAGTTGGCCGTGGCGCCGTCGCCACGAGAGAAGATTGGCCGTTGATGGGTGGGGTGGACGTGCTTCGCGTCGCGCTGTGGAAGGGCGCACGCCAAGCGTGCCGTCTTCGGTAGCCGCCGGGCGCACCAGCCAGGGAGCGCCTAGTCGGGACGCCTCACGCTGACGTGCCGCTGTGCAACAGGGTCGACATGCGTCGCGCGACGTCGTGAGTGAAGAGGTGCGCGCGACCGTACTCCCAGCGAGCGCCGCGACAGGGCAGCACGTCGGCACCGAACCCGGTCTTGACGCGGTACAGAGCGTGCGCCGGGTGGTCCGTCGCCGCCGCGTTCGCGGGAGAGCCACCCAGGCTGTAGTGACGGCAGCCACGCTCGATCAGCAAGGACATGATGCGCCACTGGAGCCACACCGACGCCGCGACGCGATAGCCGTCGGGCGTGGAGCCGCCCAGCACGTAGAACGCTCGATCCCCGGCCCAGCCCACGAGCGCGCCCGCCAGCAAGTTGGGCCCGTCCCACGCACTGAACGTGTCCAGCCCCCAGGGGGCCGCGGGATCCGGTCGCGTCGTCAGCACTTCATCCGGCACGGCGATCGGGAATCCGCCGCTCGTGGTCGCTTGACGGTCCGCCGCCGACATCTGCACGAGCCACAGCAGAGCCCAGGCGTCGCGGCCCGAGAGCGACCGCATCGTCCAGCCGGCGCGCTCGCCGTTGCGCGCGGCGCGGCGGTGGTGCTCGTGGAAGCCCTCCGCCAGCATGGCGCCATCGTCGACGTCGTCGAGCGGCATCAGATACTCCTGCCGCGGCTCGTGCCCCGGTGCAGGCAGCGAGGGCCCCGGCTGCCAGCGCGCGTCGAAGGAGTCCATGACAACCTCCGCGGCGCCCCGCTCGGCAAGGGTCTCAGCCAGCGCGATCAAGGCCTCGTCGCGCCGCCCCAGACAGATCAGCGCGGGCAGTGTCGGCAGGTAGATGTGCCGCGGCACGCGACCCAGCCGGCACGTCGCTTCAGTCGCGAGCGCAATGCCCGCGACTTCGCCGCCCAGCAACAGGCGTGCGAACAGGGGGACGCCACCCGGCTTGCTCACCGCCAAGCCCAGCGGCGAATGAAAGAATCCGCCGCCAAACCGCATCAGGTGCGCGACCCAGTCGGGCGGACACTCGGTGTCGACCACCCATTGGAGTTGGCCGAAGGCGCGCGGCGGGGATGCGCTCATGTAGCCTCTGGCGTCAGCTGACGGCCGCGGGGCCCGGCGCGATGCGGCGATGATCCTGCTCGTCCCCCGACTCATAACCGGGCAGGTAGTAGGCGTAGTATCCGTACGCAGGATCGTCTGGCACGTCGTTCAAGACTGCGCCGAGCAGACGCACCGGCATCCGCTCGAGCACCTCCAGCTTCGCGGCGGTCACGTCGCGGTGGCTCACGCCCGTCCGGAGGATGACGACTAGGTTGCCAGTTGCCGTACCGAGCACGAACGGATCGATGCCGGCGGTGAGCGGCGGGCTGTCGCACACGATCACGTCGTAGTTGGGTCGCAGCAGCGCCAGCAAGCGCGGCATCCCGGGTCCGTCGAGCAGCTCGGGCGCTTCGCGCGCGCGCAGTCCGCAGGCGATCAAGTCGAAACCGTACTGGGTGCGTTGCAGGATCTGATCGAGCGGCACGGCGCCGCGCAGATACTCAGCGAGGCCCGGGCGGCGCTGGCCGGCACAGCGGCGATGTTGCACGCCGCGCCGGATGTCGGCGTCGATCAACAGTGTGCGCCGCCGGCCGCCGGCGAACATGCAGGCCAGGTTGGATGCGATCAGCGACTTGCCGTCGCCGGCGCCCGGACTGGTCAGCGCGAAGACGACGGGCCCCGCGGCGCCGTAGGCGTATTCCAGATTCATCCGGATGCCGCGCAACGCCTCCAGAAACGCGGGTTCATCGTCCGGCAGCAGGGCCGCGTCGCGACCCCGGAGGTTGACGTGCGGGACCGTGCCCAGGATCGCGAGACCCATGTCGCGCGAGACTTGGACCGGGTAGCGCACACTCGGATCGATGCGATCGAGCACGACGGCCGCAACGATGCCGATCCCGAGGCTCGCCACAACTGACATGAGGATGATGCGCCAGGCCGTGTTGCGAGATGGATGCTCCGGCACGGCAGCCGGATCGAAGATGCGGACGTCGGGTACCGTCGTCGCCTCGGCGACCTGCGACTCGTTCAGGCGCTGCTGCAAGTTGGCGAACAGGGTGGACTGCAGGTCGTAATCGCGGCGCAGCCGCGCGGCCTGCATGCTGCGCGCCGGCACGGCGCGCAACCGCTGGCCGGCACCAGCCAACCGGCCGTCGAGTTGCTGTCCCCGCGCGTCCAGCGACGTCACGAGGTCGCGCGCCAGTTGCGGTATCGTGACACGCTCCAGCGCCGACACTTCGTCGGCCAGGCGGGCGAGCGGCGGGTAGGCGTCGGCATAGCGGTACCGCAGCGCGCGGAGCGTCGCGGCCTTGGTGGTCCACTCCTTCACGACGTCGGTGAGCGGCCCGTTGTGCTCCACCGCGGGAATCGCCGCCAAGTGATCCACGTCCACGGCGCCGTCGCCCGCTGCCTTCAGCACACGATTGATCGCGTCGCGGTCGCGGGCCAGGCCCTCGCGCTCGAGCTGGACCTGGAAGAACTCGGTAGCCACCGCGCCGGCTGCCAGGTCGGGCGACGAGGACCCGCCGGTATCGCTGGCACCGCCGCTGCGCGTGTCCGCCGGGTCGCCGGGGAGCGTGATGGTGCGCTCGCGGAACCCCTGCAACGCCCGTTCGGCGCGATCGAGACTCTGCTGCGCGTAGGTGACCTGCTGCCCCAGAATCTTGGTGCGCTCGGTGAGCTTGAGCCGCTGCATGTCGGCGGCGACCGCGACGTAGCGGGCCGCAAGCGCGTTGACGATGGCCGTCAGACGCTGCGGGTTGGGTCCGGAGAGCTGCAGGGAGAGGAAGTTCCCCTCTTCATCAATGTGCGCGTCGAGGCCTTGGGCGAGCCACTGCGCCGCTTCCCGCGGTGAGGTCAGGCTGAACACCACGCGGCGATTGGCCGCGATCGAACCCGCCGGCGGCGCCCAGCGGAAGCCGAAGCGCGTGCCGATCGAGTCGCCCAGCTTCCCGCGCTCCAACTCGGTGCCGTCCGCCGTGCTCAAGACGTAGGCGCCGCCCGTCTCGTCCGTCTGCAGCTCGTACGTTCCCGGACGGAACTGCGCCGCGACGTCGAACCCCCGCCCCGCGACGGAGTCGGCCGGCGCCTTGAAGCTCAGGTACAGCCGCAGGTCGCGCGCGACGCTGTCCAGCACCGAGTACGAGCGCAGCAACGCGACCCACGCCTCAGCCTCGAAGTTCTGGCCGGGGCGGATCGGCCCGCGGTCGGACGCGCCGTAGTTGCGCCGGTCGCTTTCATCGATCCACACCGTCGCCTCGGCGACGTACTTGGGTTTCACGAAGCGCGACGCCACGAACCCTGCCGCGGAACCGGCGAACGCCACCAGAACGATCAGCCACCGGAAGCGGAGGAGGACGCGCCACAGCCGACGCCAGTCCACGCCCTCCTCGGCGTCGTCCTGGCGGAATGCACGTCCGGGGCCGAGCGCATCACGCTCGATCCCCCGAGGCGGCGCGGATGGGACGGGAAGGTGCGAATTGCCAGAGGGCATGTGCCCAGGTGCTTCGCAAGTCCGATACCGCGCCACACGCGCCGCCTGTGCCGCGTAGCCGCCCCACCAGTGAAACACCGTGCCGCGAATCGGTGCATAAGGGGCGCCCCGACGTGCACCTTGGTGCAACAATCTCCGTCTTTTCCGCGGTGCGAGGCCGCGACAACGTGGCCCGATCCCTGCATAAGGGGGTGACGCGGACACGCAGTGCCGAACCCCATCAGAAATCGAACGGGAGCAACCCATGAGCGCGACGTCGATGCCAATGACCCCATCCAACGCCGCTCGGAGTCAGGGCCGCGATACCGCAGCGTTGCTATCGATCTCCCCGGAAGCCCGCGCCAGCATTCGTATCCTCGTCGCCGACGACGAGCACACGTTGCGCGAGACCTGCGCCAACGTGCTGCGGCTCGAGGGCTATCAGGTCACGGTGTGCGGGCGCGGCCAGGAAGCGTTGGACGTGCTCAAGCGTACGCCGTTCGACATCGTGTTGGCTGACCTGTTCCTTGCGCAGGTGGATGGCCTCACGCTCCTGCGCACGGCATTGGCTACCCACGCCGAGACGCTGGTCATCGTCATGACGGGGAATCCGAGCATCGAGTCGAGCATTGAGGCACTGCGTCAAGGTGCCTGGGATTACTTGCCCAAGCCGTTCTCCGCAGAACATCTCCAGATCCTCATCGGGCGCGCTGCCCATACCGTCCTGGTCGCGCGTGAGTCCACGGAGCAGCCGATAGAGAAGGAGCGTCAGGACGGGGCCATACTCATCGGCGCGTCGGGGGCATTCGCACGGGCTGTGGAGTTGGCTCGCCGGGTCGCATCGACCGATGCATCGGTATTCATCACGGGGGAAAGCGGCAGCGGCAAGGAGATGATCGCGCAATTCATCCATCGCCATAGTCGTCGCGCCAGTCGCTCGTTCGTCGCCCTCAATTGCGCCGCTCTCCCCGAACCGCTGCTCGAGTCCGAGATGTTCGGGCACCGGAAGGGCGCCTTCACGGGCGCAGTGCGCGACAAACCCGGGCTCCTCGAGACCGCCAACGGCGGCACGCTGTTCCTCGACGAGCTGATCGACATGCCTAAGACCATCCAGGCCAAACTGCTGCGGGTGATCCAGGACGGCGTGGTGCGGCGCGTGGGGAGCGAGACGACCGACGCTCTCGTCAACGTGCGGTTCATCGCGGCGACCAACGGCGATCCCGAGGCGGCGATCAAGGCGTGCGAGCTGCGCGAAGACTTGTATTACCGGCTGCGGGTCGTGCCGATCCACATGCCGCCGTTACGCGAGCGGTCCGAGGACATTCCGCTCCTCGCCGAGCACCTGCTGGCGAGCGCTTGGGCGCGTCACCGCCGTTGGGACGAGCCGCGCCCACGGCTCACCGAGGGTGCCCAGCGCGCCCTCACTAACCATAGCTGGCGCGGCAACGTCCGGGAGTTGCAGAACGTGATCGAACATATGGCCGTGCTGGCCGAGTCGGGCCGTGAGATTCAGGCCGACGATCTACCGCTGTCGGGCGAGCAGGGATCGCCGGGCGTAGAACTGGCCACGCCGTTGTTCACCCCGATGCTACATGACGAGGGATATCACGATGCGCGCGATCGCGTGATCCGGCAGTTCGAGCGGCAGTATCTGACCGCGCTCGTGGCGCGGGCCGCTGGCAACATGTCCAAGGCGGCGCGCCTGGCGCGCGTCGACCGGACTACGCTGTACCGTCTGATGGAGCGTCACGGCCTGCAGCGCAACGCGGGCGGATCGTGGTTGACCGAGCGGCCGGCGGGCGCCGAGCTCACCGGTCCCGAGGCCGTCGCGTGACATTCGTGTCGGCACGAGCGGAGCGGCGCACCGAGCCACGGCAGCTCGATCCCCGACCGCTGGAGTCGGGAGACCTCGCCGCACACCTGGCAGGACCGCGTGGGCTCGAGATGGTGGTCGAGATGGCGCACGACCTGCGTTCGCCACTCAGCTCCATCCTGGTGCTGGCCGAATCGCTGCGCGACGGCCAGGCCGGCACCGTCAATGAGGCTCAGCGTCGCCAGCTCGGCCTGATCTATTCCGCGGCGCTGTATCTGTGCTCCGCCGCCAGCGACCTCACCGAGCTCGCGCGCGGCGGCGACCGGCTGCAGGAGCCCGTCGCCGGGCCGTTTTCGGTGCGAGACGTGCTGCTCGCAGTGCGCGACATGGTCCGGCCGATGGCCGAGGAGAAGGGCCTGCGGGTCGAGCTCGAATTCCCTTGGCCCGATCAGCGCGTGGGATACACGCGGCCGCTGAGTCGAGTGCTTCTCAACCTCGCCACTAACGCACTCAAGTTCACCGAGCGCGGTCACATCGCCATCGGCGGGCGGTCGACCGGCCCCAGTCGCGTGGAATTCTGGGTCCAGGACACCGGCCCGGGTATCAGCGCGGCGTCGCTCGCGAACCTCTATACGCCGGTGCGCCGGTCGGCATCGCTCGAGGTGCGCCATCATTTCTCGAGCTCCGGACTGGGGCTCGCCATCACCCGCAAACTCATCACGGCGATGGACGCGCAGCTGCACTGCGACACCACACCGGGCGTCGGCACGCGGTTCCGCTTCGAGCTGGAGCTGCCGCCGAGCGGCGACGCGCCATGAGCCCGCGTCCCACCCCCGTCCCCGCGCCGCAGCGCGACGCCGCGCCGCGGGCTGCGCGCACGCTCCGCACGCCGCTGCGGTTCGCGCCGCGCTCGGGGTCGACTGCCACGTTGACCCGGCCGCTCGCGCGGCCGCGCGTGGCGCAGCGACTGCCGTATTTTGTCCCGGAGGGGGCGCGCCGCTGGCTGAACGTTGCGGTCGCACTGGTGGCACTGGTGGCGATGTTACCGCTGATGCTTCTGATCGCCGCGCTGATTCGGCTCACGTCGCGGGGACCGGCCATCTACCGGCAACGGCGCGTCGGCCTGGATCGCCGGGCGCCCGGTCCGACGGGACGCGGGCGGCGGCTCGTCGATTACGGCGGTCAGCCCTTCACCATGCACAAGTTCCGCACGATGGTGCTCGCGCGCGCCGGCACGGGCCAGGTGTGGGCCCGCCCCGACGACCCGCGCGTCACGGCGGTCGGGCGCGTGCTGCGCAAGTTTCGCCTCGATGAGCTGCCACAGCTGTGGAACGTGTTGCGGGGGCAAATGAACTTGGTCGGTCCCCGGCCCGAGCAGCCCGATATCGCCCTTCAGTTGCGCGATCAGATCGACGGTTATGCGCTGCGCTCCCGGGTCAGGCCCGGCATTACTGGATGGGCACAAGTGAACCTCCCGTACGACCGGTGCCTCGATGACGTGCGACGTAAGGTCGCACTCGACCTCGAATACATTCGCCGCCAATCAACGCTGCAGGACCTCCAGATCATGCTGCGGACGGTTCCGGTGATGCTGGGGCGACGCGGCGGCTGGTAACGCGGCCCGCCGCGTCGGCTCCCACACGGCGTCACGCCGACCGACCAACAGTCGCAACCAGGCGTACAACACCGCCACGTTCGCTGCGACGCCCCACGTGACGACAGCCAGAGCCCGTGGTAACGCGCGACGCGCCGGCCACGTCCATCCGACCAGCGCCAAGACGCCCACAACGACACCCGCGGCCAGCAACGGGCGCGCCCATGGCTCCGCAGCGGCACGCCACGCGAGCGCCGCCGCGGCCGCCACCGCCCCCAGCGGCGCCAGCCAGCGGCACAACTTGTGGCTGGCCAGCATCCACGCGAACGCACCGTAGCGCAGCGGATTCAGCAGGCGGCGGTACGCTACCAAGGTGGCCAACCCCCGTGTGACCGTCCGAACTTTGCGTCGGTACTCCTGCCGCAGCGAGGGCGCGCGCGGCACGACGCAGACCGCCTCGGGCACCGAGACCGACCGATAACCCCGGGCCCGCGCCCGCAGCGCCGCCGCGAAATCACGGCTCAACCCCGGCGCCACGGCCTCGCGATGCAGCTCTGCACGGATGGCGTAGAGGCAGCCGGACGCCCCGACGATGCCGCCCAGCCGTGTCTCGAGGCTGCGAATCCACATCTCATAGCCGACGTACCCGGCTTCGGCCCGGTTCGCCTCGGTCTCGTTGACCGAGACACTCACGTCGCGGCCCGATGCCACGCCCACGCGCGGGTCGGCCAGCGCTGTGATGAGGGCGCGCAGTGCCCCCCGGTCCACCCGCACCGAGGCGTCGGTGTTGACGACGATCGCACCGTTGAGGCGTCCCAACGCGGCGTTTTCGGCGGCCGACTTGCCGCGTCGCGACGGCAGCCGAATCAGCTCCACGCCGCGCGCGCCATACAGCTCCACGATCGTGTCTGTCATGTCTGTCGATGCGTCCGATACCACGACGATCTGGCGGGGGCCGGGATAATCGAGCGCCAGAATGTGCTCGAGGACCTCCGCGATCTGGGCCCCCTCGTTGTACACGGGGAGCACGATGGCGACGGCCGGCCAGCGCACGGGCCCGGGCCCAGGGCCCGACGCCCGCCGGCGCGTCGCGAGCCAGAGCAGCGCGGGGTAGCCGGCGTAGCTGTAAACCCAGACGCCAAGCGCGCCGAGCAGGATGGCGACGATCACAGTCAGCTCGCGCGCAGCGCGGACCCGCGCCGCGCCTGCGTGTACACGTCGCGATAGCGCTCCACCCACGGTCCCACCGCAAACTCACGCTCCAACCGGCGGCGCGCCGCCGCCGCACGCGCGGCCGCGCGGCGCGGGTTGCCGAAGACGCTCCGCACTTCGGCCGCAAGTGCCTCGGCGTCGTCCGTAGCGACGAGCGCGGCCTCGGCCGACGACACGACGCGCGGCACGCCGCCCACCCGCGTTGCGACGATCGGCGTTCCCGCGGCCATCGCTTCGAACAACACCATCGGCGTACCCTCGGTACGCGAACTCAGCACGAACACGTCGAATGCCGCGAACAGGCGCATCGCTTCCGGGACCACGCCGTACCACCGCACCTGGCCGTTCAGGCCCTGCTCCGCGGCCCGTTGCTCGAGCACCCCGCGGGCACGCCCGCCGCCGAGCACCGCCACGGTCAGCGGCAGGTCGCGCAGGCGGCCCACGGCGTCCACCAGGACGTCGGGGCCCTTTTCGAAGCTCAACCGGCCCACCCACCCCACGACGAATTCCTCGTCCGGAAGGCCCAGACGGCGGCGGGCCGCGATGCGATCGAGCGGTGTCACAGTCTCTCTCCATGCGTTGGGGACGACGAAAACTCGGCGGGGCGGCACGCCGGACTGACGCAGACGGTCGCCCACCGACTCGGCGACCGCGACCACGCCGTCGAAGCGGCGATAGGCGTGCAGCTGCAGCCACTCGTAACAGCGATTCTTCCAGTCGCCGCCGGTGAAACCGTGCACCGTGCTCACCAGCACGTGGCCGCCGGGCGGCAGCGGCCCGGCTGCGGCGATCAAATCGGGACGATAGCCGTGCGTGTGTATCACGTCGGCGACCAAGCGCTTGGTCAGCGCGGCGATGGCGCGGCGCTCGCGCACATAGCCGCGCGGCGGCACGAGAATCGGGTGTACGCCCGCGACGCGCGCGGCGTGCGCCGCGGCGAGGAACGGATGGTCGAAGCCTCGGTCGGTGAGCACCGCCGCGATGTGCACGTCGCACCCGGCGTCCTGTTGCGCCGCCCCCAACAGCGTGACGACGCGCTCCAACCCGCCGATCTCTCCCGGCGCTAGGACGTGTACCACCACCGGCCGTCGGTCGGTCATGCGTACTGCGGCGCGGCGGCAGGGACGGCCGCGGCCGACGCGAGCAGCGCCTCGGCTACGACTTGTCCCACCACCGCCGCGCCGCGCGGCGTGTAGTGAAACATGTCGAAGTAGTGGTCGAGGCTCGGCGTGAGAACGGGACGCAGATCGACGTGCGGGATGCCGAGTTCGCCGGCGATGGTGGCGGCGTGCGAGTCGATCTGGGCCATCACGTCCCTCAGGACGTCGACGCCGTAGAACGTGTCGACCTTTTGCCGCCACGCCTTCCCCACCGAGCCGTGCCAGAAGTACGCGATCTCCTCAGAACTTGGCGGGCGGTCGAACCACGGCTGCCGTACGACGAGGACGCGGTCCGCGTGCGCCTGCCCGCGGCGTAACAAGCGGCGGAAGTGCTCGTCGAACGCGCTGAGCATCACGCACGGGTCGGGCGTCGTGTGGCGCGTCTCGCGCGCCTCCGCGCGCATCCGCCGCGCGGCGGACAGCCAGGCGCCCGCTTGCTCGCGGATGTCGAGCGGCCGCAGCCACCGGCGGCGCAGCCGTCCCGCGAGCGCGAACAGCGCGCTGCGTCGCGGCGTCCATCCGAACCGCTGCCGCGGATGGGACGAAAAGACGTCCTCAACTTCCGGCTCGGGCCCGAGCGTCGGCGGCGCGCTCTCCTCGAGCCAGCGCAGCATGTCGCTCGCGCCCACCATGATCACCAGCGCATCGACCCGCCCGTAGCGCGGCAGGACGTGCTGGAGGATCAGATCGAGCTGGCGCGAGCCGATCCCCGATCGCGCGATGTTCCCGACGTGCACCCGCCTGACGCCGAGGCGGCGGCGGGCCGGGTGCGTCGAGAGCACGCGCTCCACGACGCCGGGCCAGCTCGTGTACTGATCGAGGGCGAGGCATTCGGCGGAGCTACCGCCGGCCACGAGGATGCGGAACAGTCCGTCGCGATCGGCGCCGACGTCCCCGCCGCGCTCGCCGTCGGCGTTGACCTCGAATCGCACACGCGCCTCGACGCTCGCGAACGCGTCGGCCTGCTGGCGCAGCTCGAGTCGCATGCCGGGCGGCCAGACGTAGTAGCCCGCGTAGCGGCGGATCCACCAGCGCCCGGCGACTTCCAGCGCCGCCGCCGCGACGGCCGCCACCGTCACCACCTGCCACACCGTCATGCCCGTCCCTCCGCTTGCGGAGCGGCCGCAATCCGCGCCCGCAGGTCCATGTAGGGGTCGCGACGATAGACGAAGAACACCCAGATCACGGCGAAGACCGCCACCATCGCGACACCAGCGCCCACGAGCTCCGGGAGCGTGCGCACGTCGAGCGTGTCGCGGCACCACAGCAGCAGCGCCAGCACGGGCACACAGCCGAGGACGGCGCGCGGCACGACGTACCGCAGGTAGGCACCGATCGGCGTCCCCATCTCGCGGCACGCCTGCCACAGGATCAGCACCGCGAACAGCACGTTGGGAATGGCGGTCCCGAGCGCGACGCCGGCGAGCCCCAGCGGGCGCGCGAGCGCGATCGACAGACCGAGGTTGATCACGCCGGCCACGAAGAACCCGATCGTCGGCAGGCCGGGCTTCCCCAGTCCCATGAGGATCGGCAGCGCGACGCCGCGGACCGGGAGGAACACGAGGTAGGAGATCATCAGGATCTGCAGCACCTGCCCCGCGGGGCGCTCGAACGAGGGATCGATCCACCACGCGATGAACCGCGGCCCCAGCACCAACAGGAACAGGCCGGCCAGCAGGCTCAACGACAGCGCGATCTTGGACCACTTGAGGAACACCTCGCGCAGCTCGCCGTCGCGGCCCTGCGTCTTGAGACGCGTCGCCAGCGGCATCACCACGGCGGCGATCGCGAGGAGGAACTCCATCAAGTAGACGATGAAGCTGTTGGCGACCGTGAAAAACGGAATCGAGCTCACGGCCTGGAATTTTCCGATCACCAGCGAGTCCGTCTCGAACGAGAGGCGCGACCCGGCGTGCAGTACCAGCACGTACACGCTGAATGACACGATCTTGCGCACCATGCCCCAATCGAAGTCGGCGAGGCGCACGCGCACGCCCGGATAGCGCCGCAGGATCAGCCACGAGCAGAGCGCGAAGTCGACCACCAGGCACACGATCTGGATCAGCGCGAGGACCGTCAGCGTCGGCCAGAACCAGAGCCACGTGAGCGTGAGCACGATCCGCAGCAGCACGCCCGCGAAACGGATCGCGTTGCGCGGGGCGAAGTCGTCGTTGGCCTGCAGCAGGCCGTTGGGGAGCATGCCGATGAAGCCGATGGCCACGTACACCACCGTCAAGGCGAACGCCCAATGGGCATCGGCCCGCCCGCCCGCCGGGATGTCGTAAGTGACCGTGAAGAACACGTACATGCCCACGCCCACCACGATCGCCGCGACGCCGAGCAACAGGTAGAGCGCCGTGCAACTCCCCACCGCTTTGTTCAGCTCGCTCACATTGCCGTCGGCGACGTGCTGAGCGAAGTAGCGCACCGAGGCCATCGGGACGCCGAGCATGAGCAGGGCGAGATAGCCCGTGATCGCGGTGATCAGGTTCCAGGTGCCGTAACCCGCGTCGCCCAGCCGGTGAATCGTGAACGGCGTGAGCAGGTACGCCGAGGCGATGGTGGCGATCGTCACCATCCAGTTGGAGCTGACGCTCTTCAACATGCGAGCGCTCCCGCCGGACTCGGCTGGCCGAGAACGGCGGCGGCCTCGCTGATCGTGGCGAAGGACACCTTGGTGATGCGCGACAGCCCCTCCACGTAGGCCGCGATCGCCGCGTACATGCGCGTCACGTCGGTCGCCGTGGCCCCGAACGGGCTCAGACCCGGCGTGAGACTGGGACTGTGCCACGACACGTGGAGGTGCGGGGCGCCGTGGTCAAGCAGGCGCCGCGATAACGTCAGCATGTCTGCCACCGACGTCAGCTCGGGCGAGAGTGTCAGCCGTTTGACGATGCCGCTGCGCGCGGCGAGCCCCGCGAGGTGTAGCCACCGCCAGGGCGCCGCCTCCAGCAGCCGTCGCGCCGGGTCCCAGAATTCGAACGGCCCGCGGCTAAACCCGCAGGAGAGCGGGATCTCGAGCAGCGTGCTTTCGGGCGCGGGGTCGGTCACCTCGCGGTCGGGAGCGAGGAAGTACGGCGCGACGGGGGCCCCGATGAAGTTGGGGCCGTCGTCCATAGCGCCGAAATCCATGTACGGACTGACGCTCGAGTCCACGTGGTAGCCGCCGGCCAGCAGCGCACTGATGGTCTCCCGCCCGAACCCGTACCGGCCCGCGCGGAAGCTCCGCGGCGTCAAGCCGAATGCGTCCTCCAGCGCTGCAGTGAGGCGCGTCAGCTTGGCGCGCTGCAGCGCCGCGGGCAGGTTGTTGAGCATCGAGTTGCGCGGCACGAACGCTTCGTCGAGCGGCGGCGTGTTCCAGGGGTGCAGGTGCGCGCCGATCTCGCCGCGGCCGCCGGCGCAGGCCTCGCGCAGCGTGTCGGCCGCAGGCGGCTGAATGGCGACCTGATAGCTCGTGAAGTACGTGGGACGCACACCCAGCCGCTCGAGGAACGGGGCCAGCGTGCGCAGCTCGGCGATGTTGTCCACCGTGGACCCGCTGCGGCTGCGGTACCAGTTGTCTTCTTCGGTGTCGATCGAGACGATGACGATCGTTTCACGCATGGCGACGCCGCTCCGCCACCCAGTCGAGCGCGCGCACCAACCCGCCGCGCCACCCCGAGCGGAACACCACCACCTCGCGCGTCACGCGCTGACCGCCGGTCCAGTCACGCTTGTAGGGGTCTTCGCCGCGCAGAAAGTCGAACCACCGGAACCCGCGCTCGATGGCGCGCCGAATCATCATGCCCATGAGGACGGCGCCGACGCTCGCGCCCTCCCACTCGGGTGCGCGACCGCTCTGGTAGAAGTACACCGTGTCCTTCGAGGAGAATCCGTACCACGCCGCGGCCGGTTGTCCCGCCACGTCGAGCGTCGTCAGCCAGAGGCGTCCGCGCCGCGCCATCTCCCGCGCGAAAGCGAGCTGCAGCTGCGCCACGCGCGGCTCGCGGAACGCACCGGCGCCGCTCCAGCGCTGCTCGTGTAACCGCACCAGGTGCGCCCACCCTTCGCCGACGCGGTCGGCGTAGTCCGTGAACGTGACGGCGTGGTCCCGGAACAGACCGCGCTCCTTGCGGCGTACCGTTTGGCGGCGCGACGAGCTGAGCGAGCCGAGGTACGCTTCCCATGAGTCCGGCAGCGCCAGGCGCGGGCAGGGCCACAACGGGCGGCGCCGCACGCGGTGGCCCCGCTCGACCAACGCGTCGCAGAGACGATCGATGTTGGGCGCCGGGTCGGCCACGTTGTCGAAGATCGCCACCTGCCACGGCTGCGCCTCGAGCGCCGCGGCGAGCGCCGCGACATCGGCGTCGGGGGCGGCCAGGAAGTCCAGGTGATCGGGACAGCCGGCGTCGCCCGCCGACCAGGTCAACGCCGTCACGGAGGCGCGGCGCCACTTCGTGTGCCGCAGCGAGAGCGGCAGAATCGCCGCGAGCGCACCCGCCGCGTCCCGCATCAGGAACGCCTCGCTCGCCGCCACGTCCGCCGGCTCGGCGGAATCCGCCCAGGCGCGATGCCACGCCCAGCCGCTGAAGGGCGATGCCGCGGAAGACAACTCGAGCAGCGGGTCCCACGTCTCAGGCCCCAACGCCAGTGCGTCCCCCAACGACATCCGCTCCACGGTAGCCCCGCCTGCCGCAACGGCCCGAGCCAACGCCAGCGCTACACTCTGCACTACCGTTCCCTCCTCGTTGCGCGGATCACCGCCGACAGGTCAGGAGTCCTCTGCAAGAGGCGCGCGAGCATCACCCGATTCAACAGCGACGCCTTAACTCCAAGTATCACAATCGAGTACGAGCTTCACCCGGACGTGCGCGCGGTGTGCGTACCACCCCATCCGCTGCGCGAGCGCTACAGGGGGAAACCCTCGGTTCATACGGCGGACGCCACGGCACCACCTGTGACCGGGCCGCCGTGGGCTGTGCGGGACAAGGCTGCGAAACGGGTCTTGAGTGCGAGGAACGGCCGCTCGATCACGTAATACGATCCGGACGCCAGCAGGATGCTCGCTCCTACGCCCGCCACAAACTCGCCAACCCGGCCGCCGATCGGGACGTGATGCCCGATCCCCAAGCCCCACTGATGCCAGAGGTACAGCGGATACGAAAGCACGCCGAGGTGGCGGGCGACCGGGGATTCGAGCCACGACCACGGACGCAACGCGTGCAACTGGAGCATTTGCACGATGAACACGGCGACCAGCACCGCGTCGACCGTGAAGCCGAGCGTGTAGTGGTAGAGCTCGCCGAGGGCGCTGCGAGACAGCAGCAGCAGCGCGATCGTCAGTAGGGGCGCTGCGCTCGAGCGCGCGAGGCTCAGCGAGAGGGCCTGAAAGCGCGGCCGGGCGACGACGGCAGCCAACAGGCAACCGACGGCGAGGTTGTCGAACCGCGTATCGAACGCGTTGTACACATACGCGTGATCGACGTGCAGCCCAAGGACCAGAATGCAGCGCCACGCCACGACCATCGCAATCAGCACCGCCAGCGACCGCGTGACCCGCGCCGCACCACCCCGGAACAGTAGGACAAGTAGCACTGGCCACAGTAGATAGAACTGCTCCTCGATGCCCAGCGACCACGCGTGCGCGATGGACGTGGTGGGATGCCCGTGCAGCGCGTTGAAGTAGTTCACGACGTAGAAGGCTGCAGACGGGGCCAATCCCGGGAGCCACGTCTGTCCGCGGACGTGGTCAAACGCGAACGACGCGACGATGAACGCATAGTAGGCCGGGAAAATGCGAAGCACCCGCCGTGCGTAGAACTGCCGCAGCGATATCCCCCCCGTCGCGGCGTGTTCCTTGAGCAGGAGCCACGTGATGAGAAAGCCGCTGAGCACGAAGAACGCACTGACCCCGAGGTCGCCGGGGACGGCACCAAGGCCGAAGTGGTAGGTGATCACCACGAAGACAGCGATCGCCCGCAGCCCGTCGAGGGCCGGAAGCCGAGACCCGGCGAAGGCGGCAGCCAGGGGCGAGGCGGCAGGAGGAGCGGTGCTGGCCATAGCGAAGGTGGGCGGCGCAAGACTCACGCCAAGCGCCATGTTGCGCCTACACCACAGGCGTGACAGACCTGCCCGCGCCGCAAGCCGGCGGGCCGTGAGTCGGGAGCACAGCTCGGCGGCGCCCGCGTGGCGCCAGACTTGCGCTTGTTCGACCGCATGTGCGGGATCTGCGGAGTTGTTCATCGTGAACGGGAGCGCCCCGTGGCAGAGGCGCTGGTCCGCGAGATGTGCACCGCCTTGGAGCATCGCGGTCCGGACGAGGAGGGCTTGTGGGTACAGGGGCGCGTCGGCCTCGGCATGCGCCGCCTCAGTATCATCGACCTCGCGGGCAGCCAGCAACCGATCTTCAACGAGGATCGCACCAAGGCGATCGTCTTCAACGGCGAGATCTACAATTACCAGAAGTTGCGCCGCGGGCTCGTGGCGCGGGGCCACGACCTGCGCACCCACGGCGACACCGAGACCGTGCTGCATCTCTATGAAGAGCTCGGGCCCGAGTGCGTCACGCAGCTGCGCGGCATGTTCGCATTCGCCATCTGGGACGCGACGACCGAAACACTGCTGCTCGCGCGCGACCGCCTCGGGATCAAGCCGCTCTACGTCGCGACCGGTCACTGGGGCATCGCGTTCGCGTCGGAACTGAAGGCCCTGCTGGCCGCGGAGCTGACGCCCCGCGAGCTCGACTGGAGCGCGCTGGACGCTTACTTTCAGCTCGGCTACATCCCGGCGCCGGCGAGTCCGTTCCGCGACATCCGCAAACTCGAGCCCGGCCACTGGCTGCAATGGCGCGGCGGCGCGGTGACCATCCGGCCCTACTGGGACCTCCCCGCCACGCCGGCGCCCGCGCCGCGCGACGTCGAGCACCAGGTATTGGAGTGGATCGACGACTCGGTCGCGGCGCACCTGGTGAGCGACGTACCCGTGGCGGCGTTCCTGTCGGGCGGCCTGGACTCATCGGCGGTGGTGGCGAGCATGGCCGCGCTCGCGAGCCGGCACGGCGCCGAGGTGCCCCACGCCTTCACCGCCCGCTACCGCGGATCCGACGCCGCACGGGCCGACGAGACCGGCTTGGCGCGCAAACTCGCCGATCGCTACGGCGTGCGGTTGACGGTCGTCGACATCAGGCCGGACATCCGGGACGTCGTCGAGCCCATCGTGTACGCGCTCGACGAGCCGCTGGCGGACGACTCGGCGATTCCCACATGGTCGTTGTCGGAAACGGTCGGCGCGGCATACAAGGTCGCGCTCACGGGGATCGGCGGGGACGAGCTGTTCGCCGGCTACCGCCGGCACGCGGGGTTGTTGGCGGGCGAGCACTACGGCCGCCTGCCACGGGCGCTGCGCGGCGCCGCGGCCGCCGTGGGACACCTTCTTCCGGACTCCCTGGGAACGGAGATGGACCGCGTGAAGCGCTTTCTCCATGCCGGAGCGGGCGCCCCGACCGCCACGGCCGAGCGATACTTCGATCTGCAGTGCCGTGCGGCCGACGGACTGCGGGCGCAGCTCTATCGCGGCGACGTGCGCGGCGCGATCGCCGGCAACGCGGCGCGCGAGCGGTTTCGGGCGATGGACGGGGGCGCCGCGCGGTCGGGCCTCGCGAACGCGCTCTATCTCGACTACAAGGTGTACCTGCCCGACGACATTCTCGCGTTGTCCGATCGGTTGTCGATGGCCCACTCGCTCGAGGTGCGGGTGCCGCTCGTCGATCACGCGCTGATCGAGCGTGTATTCCCGTTGCCCGACGATCTGAAGATGCGGCGCTGGCAATTGAAGTCGTTGCTGCGGCGCGCCCTGCGCGAGCGCCTGCCGGCGGAGCATTTCCGCGCTCCGAAGCGCGGCTTCGTTGGTCCGACGGCTGCGTGGCTACGCGGCGAACTGCGCGGGATGCTGCTGGACGAGCTGTCGCCCGACCGGGTGGCGCGGCTCGGGTTTTTCAATCCCAAGACAGTGACGCGGCTGCTGCACGAGCATTTCTCACAGCGGCACAATCACGAGGGTATTCTGTGGGCCTTGCTGTGCTTCTCCACCTGGCACCGCCTCTTCGTCGAACACGCGGCGCCGGTAGGCCGGGTCAGCGCGCGAGCCGCTGGCGCCACCGGTAGCGCAGGAAGTCGATCAGCGTGGGCAGGGTGAAGTAGGAGTTCTCCGGCACCGCGTCGATGCGGCGCAGCGGCACGCAGTCTCCGGCATCAAGACGCCGGATCGCTTCGGCCTGCAGCGCGCTCTGCCGCTGCATGCCCTTCCATTCCAACGTGGCGTGGCTGTCTGCTCCTGGCACCACCTCCACCTGGCCCTGGTGCAGCACCGGACCGGTGTCGATACCGTCGTCGAGCAGGAACACGCTGTACCCCACCATCTCCGGGCGGCCGTGCAGCAGGGCCCAAAACGTCGAATCCATGCCGCGGTACCACGGGGTGATGCCGGGATGGCCGCCGATCACGGCGACGGGCGCGAGCGCGCGCACCTTCGGCCCGACGATGTACTTGGTGTGCACCACGAAGATGTCGGGATCGAGACGCGCCAGCGCCGCGAGGGTGTCCGGCCGCGAATAAGAATCGGTGTGGATGGCGGGGACGCTCCCCAGCGTCGTGCGATCGGCCGCTTGGTCCACGAGCCGCGCGAGCGCCTGGGCATCGTGGCGGCCGTTGCGGGCGCGGTCGTAGAAACGCCCGAGCACCTGACCTGCCGTGTGGAGCGCGCCGTGCCGTGCGGCCCAGCGCCACAGAAACCGCGCCCGCGCGGCGAGCCCCGATCGCGCGCACCACACCACGCCGACGAGGTTTACCCCTGCACGCGCCAACGTCGCGCACGTGTTGCGCTCGAGCGGCCCGTCCGAACACAACGCCACGACGCGGTGCGGCCGGCGCGGGCCGGGCCGGATGAAATCAGGGTTCGAAGAAATGCTCACGCCCGGCGGTTTCTCCCAACAACGCCCGTCGTACCTTGGAATAGATGCGCATCCCCAGCAGACGCTTCGGAAGCGCGAGGATCGCGTCGCGGGCCCGCTCGCGGCGCAGGTCACCCGACAGCCAGCGGCCGAGCGCTGCAAGATCGGTGCTCGCTCTCACGCCGACCCGCGCGATGTCACGCCGGCCCAGGGCCGTGGGGTTCGTCCCCAGCGTGGATGTAAAGATATGATCGTAGCCGGCCGCTTCCGCACCCTGGATGACGCGCCGGCTCACCGCCCCGCCGGGAAGGCTCAGCCAGCGCACCGGCCGGTCCAGCAGGTCCTCCAGCCGCCGGCGCGAGTCGCGCAGCTCTGCCCGGATTTCGCCCGACGGCAGATCGCTCAGCATGCGGTGCGTCACGCCGTGCGACCCGATGGTGAAGAGCGTCGGGTCCAGGGCCCGCCACTGCGCCTCGCCGGCGAAGTACCGCCGGTCGATCATGTCCGTGGCGACGAAGAAAAACGCCGGCATGCGGCGCTCGGCCAACGCCGGCGCCGCGCGCTCGACTGCGCCCCGCCAGCCGTCGTCGAACGTGAGCACCACGCCGGGATCGCCGGGCGTCCGCCGCCCCGCCAGGCAGGTCCGCACCGCCGCCGCGTCGAGGCACCGAAGCCCCGCACCCTCGATCACGTCGAGCTGCGAGCGAAAGGCGCGCTCCGACACGTGGTACATCGTGGCCGACCGGCCGAGGCGCCCGTAATCAAACGTCTCACCGGGGTAGACGTCGTGGTAGACGAGCGCCACGAAGCGAGACGGGGTCACTTCAGGATTGTGAGTCATGCGTGGCACCCCTTACTGACAGAACCGTGCCGCGGGCGCCGCCCCCTAGTGTTGCGCGAGTGTGGCGCATTGCAGCGCGGCGCCCGCGCGAATGTGGCGAGCAGGCGACAGCCGGGTGTCCCCCGATAGCGCATCACTAATGGCGCCCGTCTTGCAAAGCCGTGCTCGCATGATCGCCCCGCAATCCAACGGAAAACTCCGCGTCGCCGTCGTGGGGGCTGGCAGAATGGCGCACCTCCACCTGCGCGCCCTCGGGCGTGTCCCTACCCCCCACACGGTCGTGGCCGTGTGCGACACCCAGGAAGCGGCAGCGCGGGAGCTCGCCGGCCTCGCCGGTGCCACGCCGTATACGTCGCTCGCGAGTCTGCTCGGCGACGCGCGCCCCCAACTGGTGCACGTGTGCACGCCTGCGGGCACTCATTTCGAGCCCGCGCGGGCCGCGTTGGAAGCCGGCGCGAACGTCTTCGTCGAGAAGCCCTTCGTCGAGACCGAGCGCGAGGCGCGCGACCTGCTCGCGGCGGCGCGCGCGCACGGCTTGATCCTCTGCGCCGGCCACCAGCAAGTGCGGGACCCAGCCTACCTCGCGCTGATGCGGCGCGTCCCCGAGCTCGGCGACATCGTGCAGGTGGCCAGTCATTTCACGTTCAATCCCGCCGGCGTCAACCAGGGACCGCGCGCGCTCGCGGCCCAGATGCTCGACATCCTGCCGCACCCGCTGTCGAGCCTGATGGCGGCGCTCGATCGGGTGACCGGGGACCGCGCGACGATCGACGTGGCCGCGGTGCTGGCCGAGCCAACCGAAGTCGTCGCGCTGCTGCGCGCCGGCGACGTGGTGGGCCAGCTGACGGTGAGCCTGCGGGCGCGGCCGATCGCATCGACCCTGACCGTCACGGGCCGCGGCGGCGCGCTCACGGCCGACTTCATCCGTACCAGCGTCACCGGCGCCGCCAACCCCGGCACGAGCCCGATCGAAAAGGTGTTCAATCCGATCGTCGAAGGGTGGCAGATGGCGGCGGGCGCGGTCGCGGGCGTCAGCCGGCGGCTGATCAGCGGCGGCAACTACCCGGGCGTAGCCGAATTGATCGGCGACTTCTACTCGGCGGTCGCGCGCCGGTCTCCGTCGCCATTCGCACCCGACCACCTGCAGCGTTTGACAGCCGTGTACGAAGTGTTGGCGACGCACGTTCGGGGCGCCGTCGAGCGCGTCGTGGTACAGCGCCCGGCGACCGCCGCGCCGTCGCCCACCGCGCCGCTCGCCGTGCTGACGGGCGCCCGGGGGTTCTTCGGTAAGGAGATCGCGCGCGCGCTCACGCTGCGCGGCTACCGCGTGCGCGGCGTCACGCGCTCGCCCGACAGCGACGACGTGAACGTGCATGAATGGCGCGCCGTGGACCTGGGCCGTCCGGTGCCGCCCGACGTATTCGCGGGCGCATCCGTCGTGATCCACGCCGCGGTGGAGGCGGTGGGCGGCTATGCCGGCCACCAGCGCAACACGATCGACGCGACCCGCAACGTGCTGACGGCAATGCAGGCGGCGGACTGCCGCCAGCTCGTGTATGTGAGCAGTCTGTCGGTGCTGCGCCCGCCGCGCACGCCGTGGGAGCGACAGGACGAGCGCACGCCGCTGGCGGCACCCGACGCACGATGGTTCGGCGCGTACGCCTGGGGGAAGACCGAAGCCGAGCGGGTGGTGAGTGATGAAGCGCCCGGGCGCGGCATCGCGACGCGCGTGCTGCGGCCCGCGGCCCTCGTGAGCCGTGGCAATCCCGATCTGCCGGGCCTCGTGGGCCGGCGGCTGTTCGGCCGCTGGCACCTCGGCCTAGGTCGACCCGGCCTGCCGTTCTCGGTCTGCGACGTGGGCGACGCCGCCACCGTCGTGGCGTGGTGCGCCGAGCACTTCGACACCGCGCCGCCCGTCGCGAATCTCATGGACGACGCCATCCCCACCCGCGGCCGCTTGCTCGAGACGTTCCGCGCGAGCGGTTGGCGCGGCCGCATGGTGTGGATGCCGATCTCCCTGTTCGCGCTGTTGTTCACGGCGGCCCGCCTGGCCATCGGCGTGCTGACGCTACGCCGGCCGTCCCGCTTCGCGGTGTGGGGGATCTTCCGGCCGCGCCGCTACGACACGTCCCTCTCGGCTCGCCTCCTGGCGGCCGCGCGGTCGTGGGCGCCGTCCGCGGAGCGGGCGGGCGAGCACGCCCGGCGCTAACGGGCGGCGGCGTCCACGACCCAACAGCCCGCACCACTGCAGGGATTCCACCAGGAACGGCCCCGGGTCCCGCCAGCGCCACACCTCGGAGCGATCGTGCTTGAGGTCCACGCGCAGGAAGTCGAGGACGGCGCGGAGCCGCGACGGGGCGCCGGGCTCGAGTTGCAGCCGCTCGTCCGAGCGGGTGAGACGCAGGTAGAGGTGATCCACATCCCCCCAAAACCAGCGGCTGCGGACCCCGACCCGATAGTTGGAGACCGGGGGCACCGTTTCGCCGGCCGCGCACCGCGCCAGCAGCGCCGGAAAATCCACGCCCGCATCGATGGCGAGCTGTAACGAGCCCCAGAACCTGCCGTTCACTTCCATGATCACTTCGCGACCCGTCGCGGCGTCGCGCTTGCACTCGATCATGGCCACGCCTTGCCAATCGAGCGCGTCGAGCAGCCGCAACCCGGGCTCGACGAGCCGCGGCTCGAGCGGAATGCTCTCCCGGTACACGCTCACGCCGCCGCCCGGCGGCTTCTCGCGCAGGCGGCGGTGCGCGAACATCGCGACAACTTGGCCGTTCCACCGCAACGCAAAGAAGCCCTCGCCCGCGCCTATGACCCGGCGCTGCAAGAGTACCGGATAGGCCGCGGCGGGAAGCGAAGCCAGCGCATGGCGGCAGGCGGCCGCGTCGGCGACGGGCGTGACGGGCAGCTTGCGACGGCCGCCGTTCACGCCGATCACCGACCGGTGCGGCTTGACGAACGCCGGAAAGAACGCGGCATCCGGCAACGCGCCGCCCGCTTCGGCAAGGCTCGCGAGGACCAGCGTTTCGGGCACGCCGAAGCCGCACCGTTCGGCCAACATCCGCACGCCTGCCTTGTCGGACGCCCGCCGATAGGTTGCCAGGTCGGGAAATGGAAGGGCGATGTGCCGCGGCAGCGCGGCACGGTGCTCGAGGAC
>WNGO01000945.1_pt1 | contig 26836 bp, 20 predicted proteins | sample 5400511 | NCBI WGS metagenome assembly WNGO01 (sample SAMN13153380, study PRJNA577476) | soil metagenome | isolation source: 20 cm soil or saprolite under Garry oak tree replicate 2 | place: USA:California | collected 2016-06-15 | reverse complement strand
GCCGACTAGCGCGCTCGGGCTAGTTCGTTAGATTGATGCCTAGCCCACGCCTGACTCGCCCGGTCTATGGATTTCCGGGACCGCGCGTAGTGCATTGGATGCAGCGCTGAAAAATTCGTCCCGCGCCCAGGAGTTAGGGCATCATCCGCAACCGACGGGTGTGTGCGTAAACTGCGCATCGGCGTCGTCGACCTCGTAACCAAGGGGCCGACGCGGGCGCTGTACGCGCGCGTGATGCACGCCAACCTGGCGAGCATCATGCCTCAGGTCGTCGGTGTGTGGTGCGAGGCAGAGGGCCACCAGGTCACCTTCGTCTGCTATACCGGGTTCGAGGATCTCGTGGCCGAGCTCCCCGCCGACGTCGACCTCGTGTTCATCGGGGCGTTCACCGAAGCGGGATTGCTCGCCTATGCGCTCAGCAACCTGTTCCGCTCGCGCGGGGCAGTCACCGTGCTGGGCGGCCCGCACGCGCGCTGCTACCCGGAAGACGCCCGCCGCTATTTCGACTACGTGCTCGGGTTCACGGACCGGGCGGTCATCCGGGACGTGCTACAAGATTGCGCCCGCCACCGGCCGCTGGGCGTGCACCGCGCGGCCCCCCGCCAGCCGACGGCACTCCCCGGCGTACGGGAGCGCTGGAAGTTCATCGAGCCGACGCTGCGCAAAGCCCCGTTCTTCAAGATCGTGCCGATGCTCGGCTCCCTCGGCTGCCCCTACACCTGCAGCTTCTGCATCGACTCGGTGGTGCCGTATCAGCCGCTCGACATGCAGGTGTTGCAGGAGGATCTCAGGTTCCTGCGGCAAAAACTGCGCCGGCCACGCGTCGGCTGGCACGATCCCAACTTCGGCGTGCGCTTCGACGAGGTGCTGGACGCGATCGAGGCGGCAGCGCCCCCGGGCTCGATCGACTTCGTGGCGGAGAGCAGCCTCTCCCTCCTCTCAGAGCCGCACGTCCAGCGGCTGCGACGTAACGGCTTCAAGGCCATCTTGCCGGGGATCGAGTCGTGGTACTCGCTCGGCAACAAGTCGAAGACCGGTAAGGCGGAAGGGCTCGGCAAGGTCGAGCAGGTCTCCGACCACGTCAACATGATCATGCGGCACATCCCTTACGTGCAGACCAACTTCGTGCTCGGCCTCGACTCGGACGCCGGGCCCGAGCCGTTCGAGCTGACCAAGCGGTTCGTCGACCGCACGCCGGGCGCGTTTCCGGGGTATTCGCTGTTGTCGGCGTTCGGGCGCGCGGCGCCGCTCAATCTCGAGTACCAGCGCACCGGTCGCGTGCTGCCGTTCCCGTTCCATTTCCTGGACAACAACCACGCGATGAACGTGAAGCCGAAGAACTACGCGTGGCGCGACTTCTACGACCACGTCATCGGCCTCACCCGCTACACCTTTTCCGGCCGCGCCATCGTGCGGCGCTTCCGCGCGACGAACGCCGCGATTCCGCGCTGGATGAACGTGGTACGCGCCGTGTCATCGGAGGGGTTCGGCCGGATCCGCTACCACACGGAGCTGCGGCGCCGGCTCGATGCGGACGCCCCGCTGCGCCGGTATTTCGACCAGGAAACGACCGAGCTTCCCGAGTTTTACGTGGAACGCGTCCGGCAGGATTTGGGCCCGCTGTGGCAGTGGCTCCCGGAGGGAGCGCTGTACCACGACCACCACGCCTATCTCAAGTCGGAAGAGCCCCGGCCGCTTCAGCCCGTCAGCATCAGCTGAGCCGACACTCGCTGGCGCTCAGGCGCCGGAGAGGAACCACTCCTCCCACGCTACCCGGAAGATGCCGTTGCAGCGCGCGCAGCGCAGCACTTGCGGATTCCCGGCGAGCGCGGCCCGGTTGCGGCAGCTGGGACACACCGCGTACTTGTCGGCCCACGTCTCCGGCAGCCGCCTGGCGTCGCGCGGACGGGGCACGATGCTCCACGCCTTGGGTGGCGCGGTCCGCAGCTTGACGGACCCCCGCGGCAGCGCGACCGGCTTGCGGTTCACATCGACCACCGCGTCGCTCGGCGTCAGCTCCGCGACGCGGTACCACGCCCCACGACGTACGCCGTAGTTCCCGTCCTCCGCCAGGCGGGCCCACTGCACTTCGGACATGCCTGCGCTCTTGGTCATGGCCAGGAACCCACAATAATCATCGAGACAGAATCCCGGGAGTGTGGCAGCGGCGCAGCAGAGGCGTGGCGGGAATCCAGTAGCGGAGTCTCGCTGCCCCGTGGTGCGCCGCAGCCACGGTCAGCTTCACGCCGACCGTAGAATCGCACGTTGCGTGCCGCGCCCTACAGTCGAGTCGGCGGGGTGACTGCGGTCGGCAGCGCCGGGGCTTCAGGCTCGGGCGTGAAGTCCTCGCCGGGATTGATGAACAGATCCTGCTCGAAGCGATACTGCTTGTCGTACAGCTGGCGGTAACGGCCGTGCCTGGCGAGCAGCTCGGCGTGCGTACCACGCTCCACGATCTCGCCCCCTTCCATCACCAGGATCTGGTCGGCGCTGCGGATGGTCGAGAGCCGGTGCGCGATCACGAACGTGGTACGGCCGCGCCGCAAGGTCCGGAGCCCGTCCTGAATGGCCGCCTCGCTCTCCGAGTCGAGGCTCGACGTGGCCTCATCGAGGATCAGGATCCGGGGATCGGCGAGGATCGCCCGGGCGATCGAGACCCGCTGCCGCTCGCCCCCGGACAGCTTCACCCCCCGCTCGCCCACGACCGTGTCATACCCCTCGTCGAAGCGGCGCACGAAGTCGTCGCAATGCGCGATGCGCGCCGCCGCTTCGATTTCAGCCCGCGTCGCGTGGGGCCGCGCGAACGCGATGTTCTCGGCGATGGTGCCGTCGAACAGGAAGTTGTCCTGCAGCACTACCCCGAGTTGCCGGCGGTACTCGGCCAGCCGCACGGTGGCCAGGTCGCGGCCGTCCACCACGATCCGCCCGGCGCGCGGGCGGCTGAATGCCAGCACCAGACCGATCAAGGTGCTCTTCCCCGCCCCGGAGGATCCCACGAGCGCGGTCGTGGAGCCCGGCGCCGCGTGGAACGACACGCGCTTCAAGACGTCCCGTTCCGGCACGTAGGCGAAGCTCACGTCCTCGAACCCGACGTCGCCGCGCACCTCGTCCAATGCCGCGCGCGCGGCATCTTCCGAATCCTCGGTCACGAGCTTGCGGATCTCTCGGATGCGGTCGAGTCCCGCGAATGCTTCGGTGATCTGCGTGCCAATCGACGCGATGTTGATGAGCGGCATCGCCACCAGCCCGACGAAGATGGCGTACATGAACAGGTCGCCCAGCGTCATCGCCCCGGAGAGCACCGAGCGCCCACCTTCCAGAATCATCAAGATCCCGATCGCTCCGATGATGATCGTGGCGAATGAACCGACGCCCGAGATGCCCGTCATGGTGGCGGCGATATTGCGAAACAGCGTGTTGGCGCCGCGCGTGAACACCAGTCGCTCGCTCCGCTCGGCGTGGTACGCCTTGACGATCCGGATCCCTCCCAGCGTCTCGGCCAGGCGCCCCGTCACCTCGGCGTTGATCTTGCCGCGCTCCCGGAACAGCGGCCGCAGCCTGGTGAAGGCCAACGCCATCCCGGCGCCGAAGCAAGCCAGAATGAGGATCGCGATCGCGGTGAGCCGCCAGTTGAGGACGAAGAGTGCCACCAGCGCGACCGCGCCCGTGAGCAAGCCCCCGACCAGTTGTACCAGTCCCGTCCCGACGAGATTGCGGATGCCCTCGGCGTCAGACATGATCCGTGAAATGAGGATGCCGCTCTTGGTCGAGTCGAAATAGCTGACGGGCAAGCGCAGCACGTAGGCCTGCACGGTGCGCCGCATGTCCGTGATGGCCCGCTGCGCCGCGACGCCCAGGATCTGGGACAGGCCGAATCCGGTCATCGCCTGCACCAGCGTCGCCGCACCAGTCGCGAGCGCGAGCGGCAGCAGCAACTCCGGGCGGTGCTGGCCGATCACGCGGTCGATGACGTACTTGGGCGACGCCGGCAGCACGAACCCCGCCACCCGGTTCACCAGCAGCAACACGAGGCCGAGCGACAGGCGCTTGCGGTGCGCGTAGATCAGCGCCCGGGCTTCCTGCCAGGCGCCGGGCGTGATAGCGGCTTTTTTCGGTCGGCTCGCGTCGTCGGCCATAGGGGTGGGAATCTAAACGCGCCCCCAGGCCGCCGTCAGCCGCGGCTACAGCCCCCCCAGGAACCTGAGGAGCGCGAACCGCTCGCCGGCCGATAGTCTCAGGAACCGGCCGCGTGCCCCGGCCGCTTCTCCGCCGTGCGCCGCGATCGCCTGCTCGATCGACGCAGCGCGGCCGTCGTGCAAGAACGCCGTTTTGAAACGCAGCCCCATCAAGGGCTCGGTGCGGAACTCCGCCGGTTCGGCCCGGCCGAGGCAGATGTCCGCCAGGTCGGGGCCCATGTCGTGCAGCAGCAGATCGGTGTACGGCCGCACGATCTTGAGGCTCAACGCCGCCACGCGGTTGGGACCAGTCACCAGTACCGGGAAGTGACACGAGGCGCATCCGATGCGCAGGAACACGAGCGCGCCCCGCTGCTCCACCACGCCGCGTGGCAGCGGCCGCGGCGGCGCAAGCAGGCGCACGAATGCGTCGGTAGCGTCGAGCGCCTCCTGTGTCAGCTCCGGGTCGGGAGTCGGGTCGACCCCCGGGGGAAACGCCTCACCGCGGACCAGCTGCTCGGTTGGCTCCGCCGGACTGGTGATGCCCATCTCGTTCACAAACGCCCCGGCGTTGAACTCGGACAGCGTCGCCAACTGCGCCTTACGGCCAAACCGGCCGAGCCGGCCGTCGGCGGTGCGGTTGGGGCGCCCGGAGATGCCGTCGCCGTTGCGGTCGAAGGGGTCGGCGAGCGCCAGGATTTCCGCGTCCGGGACGGCCTCCAACAGCCCGAACCCCAGGAGGCTCGGCGTCGTGCGGAGCGCCGTCGCAGTCGCCTCGGGGAGCGGCGGCTCTTTGTCGATCCCGCGCGCCGCGCGCAGCGCCGGGGTGACGCTGTCCTGGATGACGGGCCCGCCGATCGCGCTCAAGTCGTCGCACACGGGTGCGTTGAACGCACTCTGATGCGTCTCCAGCTCCTCGCCGACGCCGCCCGTGACCGGATCCTCATGACACTGGCTGCACGCATTGTTGTTGAACAGGGGGCCGAGCCCCGTCTCCGGGGTGAACTCGGTCTCAAACACGCCGCGGCCCCGCTCGAACAGGGCGCGCTGGTTCAGGGTCAGGAACGGCAAGGGACTGCCCGGCTCGCTCGTGGCGACGTCGAACGCCGCCGGGTTAGTCTCGGCTGGAGCCTGGTCGCCCCCGGATGCCGGTCCGGCGGGCGACGGCTGCTCGCAGGCCGTCACGAAGGCAAGCAACATCAAGGCGCGGCGGTGCGGGGACATGAGACCTCCCGTGCACTAGCCGTGTGCCATGATCTCGCGGTCTCGAATCGGGCGGGAAACGGACCCCAGGGCGGCGAAACTGGCTCACGCAGGAAGACAGTTCGCCCAGGGCGCGCCTCCAGTATACACGTCCCGGCTGAGCATTTGGGTGGCTGGGGCTCACGTCGCGTTGGGTCACACGTCCTCCTCCAGGCGGCGGGATTCCCGGATAATGAGGCGGAAGACCGCCAGAACGGCGGACTCGGCAAGCGGGCCGGGGTTGGCGTCCACCACATCTTTCAGCACCGCGCGCTCGCGCGCCGGCGCGCGCACCGGCAATCCGGCGGCGCGTTTCGACTGCGCGATCCTCAGGACGAGCCGCGCCCGCAGATTCAGCAGGCGCACCAGCACCCGGTCCAGGTGATCGATGTCCTCTCGCCAGCGCTCGATCATGCCTCCCCTCCATGGTGAATGGACGACAATAAAAAGGCCCCCGAATCTCTCGGGAGCCGGAACGACCTCGGGTGATCTGAACCTACGTCAGCTGATCACACACGCGCGCGCCCACCGCTCCCGGGAAAGCCCGTTGAAGCGGTAAAACGAAAATCGGGTCGAGTAGGTGTGACGCATGGCGCTCACGAAACCTAGGCCCTGGGCGGCGCCGAGGGAAGGGTGAAGTAGAACGTCGCGCCTTCGTTCGGCTTCGCCTCGGCCCAGATCCGCCCGCCGTGCCGGTCGATGATGCGCTGGGCGAGCGCGAGCCCCACGCCCGTCCCCTCGAACTCCTCCACATGATGGAGCCGCTGGAACACGCCGAACAGCTTGTCCTTGTAGCGCATGTCGAACCCGGCGCCGTTATCCCTCACATAGTAGATGACGGTATCGCCTTCCCGGTGCGCCGCGATGTCCACGCGCGGGTGCGTGCGATGGCGACTGAACTTGAAGGCATTGCCAATGAGGTTGACCACCACCTGGCGCAACAGCGTCGCGTCCCCCGTGATCGGGGGCAACGGCTGCAGCGAGACCTCGACAGCCACGCCCCCCGCCGTGCGTCGCAGCTCGTCCACCACCGACTGCGCGAGCGCCGTGAGGTCCACGGTGGTGGTGACGAGCTGCTGCCGGCCGGCGCGGGAGAAGTTGAGCAGCGCATCGATCAGCTGACCCATGCGCTGCGCGTTGTCCCTGATCACGCCGATCAGGCGCTGGCCATCGGCATTGAGGGCCGGCCCGTAATCCTCGTGCAGCGCCCGGGCGAAGCCGTCGATGGCCCGCAACGGCGCGCGCAGGTCGTGCGACACGGAGTAACTGAACTTTTCGAGCTCGGCGTTGGATCGGGCGAGCTCTTCCTCGACCCGCTTGCGCTCCGTGACGTCGCGCACGACGGCCAGGCCGCCCACGACCTGGCCGTCGTCGCCGACCAGCGGCGAGTACTGCGCCTCGAGCACGACGTGGGCGGCGGACTCGTGTGCGCTGTAGCGGCCGCCTTCCGCGTTGACCTTGCGGCCTTCCAGCGCCGTGGCGTAGTGCTTGTCCTCACCGGTGTCCTTGAAGAACGGGAACACCTCGAGCGCCGGACGCCCCATGACCTCCTCGGCCGTCACGCCGCTGATCCGCGCCATCCCCTGGCTCCACAGCGTGTAGCGGCATTCCCGGTCGAAGGCGAGGATTCCGTCGGTGCTGCTGCTGATCAGCTGCTCGGTGAAGCCCCTCTGGCGACGGATCTCCGCTTCGGCCCGCCGGCGCTCGGTCGCGTCGCGCGTCACCTTCGCGAAGCCCACCAAGACCTGTTGCGCATCACGAACCGGCGTGATCACCACGTTGGCCCAGAAGCGGGAGCCGTCCTTGCGCACCCGCCAGCCTTCGTCTTCGAACTGCCCGTCTCGCCCCGCCCGCTCGAGCTCCCACTCCGGCTTTCCTTGGGCCACGTCCTCCGGGGGATAGAACTTGGAGAAGTGCCGGCCGAGAATCTCCTCCGCGCGGTAGCCCTTGGTCCGTTCGGCCCCGGCGTTCCAGCTCATGACCCGACCCTCGCGATCGAGCATGATGATGGCGTAATCCTTCACGCTGTCGACCATCAGCCGGAGCCGCTCTTCGTTCTGCCGCAGGACGGCCTCGGCGCGGCGCCGCTCGGTCAAATCGCGGGTGAGCTTGGCGAAGCCGAGTGGCGTTCCCTCGGCATCGTGCAGGGGCGTGATAATCACGTTCGCCCAGAAGCGAGAGCCGTCCTTGCGGACCCGCCACCCCTCGTCCTCCCACTGTCCCTCGACCAAGGCCTGCTGCAGCGCCCGTTCCGGTTTGCCCGCCCGCACGTCCTCGGGCGGATAAAACCGGGAATGGTGCTGTCCCACAATCTCTTCGGCGTGGTACCCCTTGAGCCGCTCGGCTCCCGCGTTCCAGCTCACCACGCGTCCTTTCGGATCGAGCATGAGCAGCGCGTACTCCTTCGCGCCCTCCACGATCAGGCGGAACCGCTGATCTGTCTCGCGCAGCGCCCGCTCCATCTCGTGCCGCTGGGTGACGTCGCGGGTGACCTTCCCGAAGCCGAGCAGCTCGCCGTCGGCGCTGCGCAGCGCGGTGATGACGACGCTCGCCCAGAAACGGGACCCGTCCTTGCGAATGCGCCATCCCTCGTCAAGCCACCGCCCCTCCGCCGCGGCCACCTGCAGCTCGCGTTCCGGCTTGCGCGCCTGCACGTCCTCCGGCGGATAGAACCGGGAGAAGTGCTGTCCGATGATCTCCTCGGCCGAATAGCCCTTGATCCGCTCCGCCCCCATGTTCCAGGTCGCCACGCGTCCTCCGACGTCAAGCATGAAGATCGCGTAGTCCTGCACGTTCTCCACCATCAGGCGGAACAGATCCTCGCTCGTGCGGAACGGGGCCGCGAGCTCGGAAGGCGGGGAGTGCGAGGTGGTGCGCTTGCGGGGACTCACAGCGCTAAGGTAGGTTCGGAGCAGGCGGTTGGTCCAGCCCGGATGACCCCCTCACACCCGGCCGACCCGGAGCGACAGTGTCCAGCGCACCGGTCGGGGTGCTGCGTCGGCGCCCCAGGCGTGAGCGAGCTCACGCCGGAACGCCTCGAGCGGCCCCGACCCCACCGCCCGCTCGAGCGCCCAGACTGCCGACCAGGTCTCCACGTAGCCCACCAGATCCGCACGCGTCCAGCTGGCCCGCATCTCGAGGCCGGGCGCGCCGATCTCCGCTCGGGCGGCCAGTACGAGCCCAAGACCTGGGAGTAAAAGTGGTCGATGACCGGATCGACGACGTGATCGACGCGCACCAGCCCATAGGTCACGAGGGCAACAACCCCGCCGGGCCGACCCACCCGCCGCACCTCCGCGTAGTACGCCGGCAGGTCTAACCAGTGTGCCGCCTGCGCGGCCACGGCGACGTCCACGGTGCCGACGGCGAGAGCGCACGCCTCGGCCCGAGCGACCACGTACGCAACGTGCGGACGAGGCGTCGCGTGCGCGATCTGCTCGGCACTGGCGTCGGTGGCCATCACGCGCGCGAAGCGGTCCGCCAGCAGCACGGAGAGCTGGCCGGATCCGCACCCGGCATCCCACGCGAGGTGCGACCGCGGAGCGATCTCCGCAAGGAAGTCGGCCAGAGCGGTGGGATAGATCGGCCGGTACGCGGCGTAGGCGGCCGCGGTGGCCGAGAAGTGATCCTTGAAGCTGTGGCGGCCGGTCACAACGTTCGCTCCCACGTCTGTCCCACCAGATCGTGCCCGAAACTGTGGTGGCGTTCCTCACGCACCAGGTGGAAGCCGGCCTGCTCGTAGATGTGCCGGGCGGCGTGCAGCACGTCGTTGGTCCAGAGCATGATCTTGCGATAGCCGGCCCGGCGGGCGAAGCCGAGGCATTCGTGGACCAGACGCGCCCCGATCCCCAGACCGCGCGCGTGGGGCTCCACCAGGAGCAGGCGCAGCTGGGCCACACGGTCCGACCGCCGGACGAGGAAGACCGAGCCGACGACTTCGCCCTCGCGCTCGGCGATCCAGCAACGCTCCCGCTTGGGGTCGTAGCGCTTGATGAACTTGGCGACGATCTCGGCGACCAGCGCCTCGAACCGCGCGTCCCACCCGTATTCCCGGGCGTACAACACGCCGTGGCGATACACCACCCAGCCCATATCGCCAGGCCGGTGGCGGCGCACTCGGTAGGCGGCGGGGCGCGGTGGCGGGGGCGGGGGCCGGGGCGGCGCGCCGAGCAGCTGCTCGATCGCGTGCATCGAAGCCACCAGGCGCGTCTGGTCGGGGGCGGGCAGCCGGTCAAGCAGGGTCTCGATCTCGCGGCGCGAGGCGCCGTCGAGCCGGGCGAAGGCGGTGCGCCCTGGCGCCGTGAGCGCGAGGACGTGTTGCCGGCCGTCGGTCTTGGAGGGCGTCCGCTCGAGCAGTCCGCGCCGTTCGAAGCCCTGCAGGATCCGGCTCAGGTAGCCCGCATCGAGCCCCAGCTCTTTCCCCAGAGCGGTCGCGTGGGTGGGCGTACCCGTGCCGAGCTCGTACAGGACGCGGGCTTCGGTGAGCGAGAAGGGACTCTCGAGCAGGGTCTCCTGGAGGAGCCCGATCTGGCGCGTGTAAAACCGATTGAAGCGGCGCACGGCGGCGACGCGCGGCGGGGAAGCGGTTCGGACCACAACGACCCCTCAACGAAGGGCGATACTAGAACGTGCCTTATTGTTTGACAAAGTCAAGTAATTAGTGGAACCGCGTGGCGCCGGTGCAATCCGCAACGCCGCGTCGCTCCACCCATTGTGCCGGGCTGAGCGCCCCGCTAGGATTGCCCCCGCTGCCTAATCCCGCGAGAGCGGGAACGGGGGACCCACTTCACCGGGGCGCATCGCCAATCCTGGCGTAGGGCACTCTTCGGCCCGAGCCCGTCAGCTAACCCCGTCGGCATCGAGGAGGAACGATGCTGTCCGGGCTCAAGCGCGTACTGCTGGGCCGTCCCCGGGATGTCCTGGATCCCGGCGTGTTTCACAAGGTCTCGCTCGCCGCGTTCCTGGCGTGGGTCGGGCTGGGCGCCGACGGTTTGTCTTCGTCGGCGTACGGGCCCGAGGAAGCCTTCAAGGCGCTCGGCCCGCACGGGTACCTCGCCGTCGCGATGGCGGGCGCCATCGCGCTCACCGTCTTCATCATCTCCTACGCCTACAGCCGGATCATCGAGCACTTCCCGTTCGGTGGCGGTGGCTACGTCGTGGCCACGCGACTGCTCGGCCGGACCGCGGGGGTCGTGTCGGGCTCGGCGCTCGTCGTCGACTACGTGCTCACCATCGCGATTTCAATCGCCGCCGGCGTCGATGCGGTGTTCAGCTTCCTGCCGCCTGCGTGGCAAGGATGGAAGCTCGCGGTGGCGGCGGCCGCCATCGGCGTGCTGACCCTGCTGAATCTCCGCGGAGTGAAGGAGTCGGTCGCGATTCTGGCCCCGGTCTTCCTGACGTTCGTGGTTACCCACGCCATCCTCATCCTCGGCACGATGGCGAGTCGCAGCCACGAAGTGCCCATCGTCCTGCGGGACATTCACACCGGCTTCTCCCAGGGGCTGCGTCCACGCCCCGTCGGTCTCGGCCTCGCAGGACTGCTCGCGCTGTTCATGCGGGCGTACTCGCTTGGCGGCGGGACCTATACGGGGATCGAGGCCGTCTCCAACGGCCTCAGCATCATGCGGGAGCCCAAGGTCCAGACCGGGAAGCGGACGATGCTGTTGATGGCCGTCTCGCTGGCGCTCACGGCCAGCGGGATCATCCTCGGCTATCTCCTGGTGCACGCCACGCCGGAAGCGGGGCGGACCATGAACGCCGTCCTGGCCAACCGGTTCGCCGGCGACTTCCATCTCGGACGCTGGGCCATCGGAGCCGATTTCGTCCTTGTCACGCTCGCGTCCGAGGCGTGCCTGCTCTTCGTGGCGGCACAGGCCGGCTTCATCGACGGCCCGCGGGTCATGGCGAACATGTCCACGGACTCCTGGCTGCCACACCGCTTCGCCCAGCTCTCCGACCGCCTGACCATGCAGAACGGCGTGCTGCTCATGAGCGGAGCGGCGTTGCTCGCGCTGTGGTACACCCGCGGCGCGGTGGACCGTCTCGTGGTGATGTACTCGATCAACGTGTTTCTCACCTTCTCGCTCACCGAACTTTCGATGTGCCGGTTCTGGCTGCAGCGACGCAACCAGCAGCACGACTGGCGCAGGCAGATCGTAATCCACGTCGCGGGGCTGGTTCTGTGCGCCACCATTCTCACGCTCACCGCGTACGAGAAGTTCGCCGAAGGCGGCTGGGTCACGCTGGTGCTCACTGCCGGGTTGATCGCGCTGTGCTTCGCGATCCGCCGGCACTATCGGAACGTGCAGGCCAATCTCCAGCGACTCGACGCCATCCTCCCGGCGGTGCCGGCGACCGAGCCGGGCACCGCGCCGTCGCTCGAGCCCAGGGCGCGGACCGCCGTGCTGCTGGTCGGTTCGTACGAGGGGCTGGGAACTCACTGCCTGCTGTCGATCCAGCAGCTGTTCCCGAACGTCTTCCAGAATTTCGTGTTCGCATCCGTCGGCGTGATCGATTCGGCGACGTTCAAGAACGTGGCGGAGGTCGAGGAAATCCGCGCGCAAACGAAAGCGGTACTGGCGCGCTACGTCGCGACCGCTCGTGCTCTGGCGCTGGCCGCCGACTCGCGCATGGTGGTCGGTACGGAGGTTGTGGCCGAAGGCGTGGAGCTGTGTAAGCGCATCGCGCAGGAATTCCCGTACTCGGTGTTCTTCCTCGGCAGGCTCGTGTTCGAAGAAGAAACCTGGGTGCACCGCATCCTGCACAACGAGACCGCATACCAGATGCAGCGGCGCCTCCAGTTCGCGGGCCTGAACGCCATGGTTCTCCCGGTGCGGGTGCTCCGCTCCGCGGCGTGAACGCGGCCGCTTTCCGCGTTATCTTGCCCAACTCGCATGTCGGTTCCAACTCCCGTCTGGTCGCGCCCCGACGACGCCGTGCGGCAAGCCCAGCTCGACGCGATGAAGCGGCGGGCGACAGGCTTGCTGGCGCTCGCCGCCGCCATCTTCGGCGCGGCCGCCGCGCTCGAGACCCGCTACCCGTGGCTCGGCTACGTGCGCGCCACGGCGGAGGCGTCGCTCGTCGGCGGCCTCGCCGACTGGTTCGCCGTGACCGCCCTGTTTCGCCGGCCCCTCGGGCTACCGATCCCGCACACCGCGATCGTGGCCACGCGCAAGGAGCGGATCGGGCGCATCCTCGGCACCTTCGTGCAGAACCACTTCCTGTCCCGCGACGTGATCGCCGCCAAGCTCCACACCATGTCGCTGGCGCGCCGGGCCGCGGTCTGGCTCAGCCGGCCCGAGAACAGCCGGCGGGTCGCCCATCAGGTGGCGGGCGGCATCGCCAAGACGCTCGAAGCGCTGCCCGACGACGAGATGCGGCCGCTGGTGCATGACGTGGTGACCGCGCGGCTGCGCACCCTGCGGGTCGCCCCGACCCTCGGCAAGACCCTGTCGCTCGTGCTCGCGGGCGACGCCCATCAGGATCTGTTGAGCGAGGCCGTTCGCCTCGCAGCGCAGGCGGTGCACGACAACCGGGAGGCGATTCGTCGTCAGGTCCGTGCCGAAAGCCCGTGGTGGGTCCCCGGCGCCGTGGACGACAAGATCTACGAGAAGATCGTCGGCGCCATCGAGCTGCTGCTGCGCCGCATCGCCACCGACCCGGGCCACCCGCTGCGCGTCGCGTTCGACGCCGCGCTGCGCGACTTCATCGACCGGCTGCAGCACTCCCCCGACGCCATCGCGCGCACCGAAGCTCTCAAGGAAGACTGGCTCGCCGAGCCCGGCGCGGCCGAGCTCTCGGCTCGACTGTGGGAAGCCACTCGGCGCGCCATCGTCAAGTATGCCACCCAGCCCGCAGACGGTGGGGGCAGTGGGGCAACGCGGGAGCGGCCGCTCGACCGCGGAATCAGTACGTTCGCCGAGGCGCTCGCCGCCAACGACGCCCTGCTCGACGAGATCGATGCCGTGGTCACCGACCTGACGGTGCGGGTGGTCGAGCAGTACCGGCAGGAGATCGGCGACTTCATCGCCCAGACCGTCGCCGGCTGGGATCCCACGGCGACTTCCCGGCGCTTCGAGCTCGCGGTCGGACGTGACTTGCAGTTCGTCCGCATCAATGGGACGTTGGTGGGTGGCCTCGTCGGCCTGGCGATTTACACCGTCTATCACCTCTGGCATTGAGACGCCCATGCGCCGCTGCATCGTCCTCACGCTGCTCCTCACCGCCGCCCCGATCGCCCTGCTCGGGGCCCAGAGCACTCCGTTGCAGGCGTTCCGCGGCAACATCGCGGCGATCCATGCGCGGGACCGCGCCGCGTATCTCTCACACTACCTGCACACGCCGGCGCTGGCGCGGGTGGGACCCGACGGGCTGCGGCAGGGCTACGAGGACTTTGCCAAGGGGCGAGACGCCGGCTGGCCCGACACGCTGGTCGCAACGCACTTCCAGATCGTGCCCGTGTCGCCCGACGTCGCCTACGGTGTGTATCGCTACCGCGTGGTGGACTCGAGCGGCAGCGCCCGCGGGGTGAGCGAGCGCGTCTTCCTGCGCACGCCGGCCGGGTGGAAGGTCGCGGTGACGACGGCGTTCCCCACTCCCAACGTCGCGCCTCCGGCGACGGCGCTGCTCGCGGCCACGCTGGTAGATCCCGCCGCCGCGGGCCCGGTGCGGGGCGCGGTCATCGTGCTGCGGGACGGCCGGATCGCCTGCGCGGGATCGCGCGCCGCCTGTCCCGTGCCGGCCGACGCCGACACCGTGAACGCCGCCGGCAAATGGATCATCCCGGGCCTGATCGACACCCACGTGCATTTCTCCCAGACCGGCTGGGTGGACGGGCGACCCGACGCCCTCGACCTGCGGGACCGCTATCCCTACGAGCGGGTCGAGGCGGAGCTGCACGCCCGGCCGGAGCGCTTCTACCGCTCCTACTTGTGCAGCGGCGTCACGTCCGTGTTCGATGTGGGCGGCTATTCCTGGACGCTCGAGCTGCAGCAGCGCACCGCCTCGAGCACCACGGCGCCGCGGGTCGCGGCCGCGGGCCCACTGCTCTCGACGATCGACTTCTGGCTCAACCTCCCCGACCAGCGCCAGTTCATCTATATGGCGGACGAGGCCACGGTGCGGGCAGCGGTGCGGGCGCACAAGGCGTGGGGCGCAGCGGCGATCAAGGTGTGGTACATCATGCCGCCGCAACCTCCCGACACGGCCCGCGTGTCGGCGCTGGTCCACGCCGCGGGAGACGAGGCGCGCAAAGTGGGGCTCCCCCTCATCGTGCATGCCACCGGGCTGTGGGAGGCGAAGGACGCCGTGCGGGCCGGAGCGCGCGTGCTCGTGCATTCGGTGTGGTCCGGCCCCGTGGACGACGAGTTTCTCACGCTCACGCAGCGCCAGGGCACGATCTACGTCCCGACGCTCACCGTGCCGGACGGCTACCGCCAGGTGGCGGCGCGGCAGTTCGAACGCGATCTCCAGCCGCTGGCGTGCGTCGATCCCGCGACGCGCGTGAAGGCGCTGGCGACTGACACGGTCGCGCTGGCACGGCGCCCGAGCGTCGCTGTCGTGACGGAGCGGGCGGCCGGCACCGCACGCAATCTGGCGCAGGCGCAGGGGAACCTGAAGCGAGTCCACGACGCCGGCATTCCGGTGGCCCTCGGCACCGACGCCGGAAACCCGCTCACGCTGCACGGGGCGTCGGTCTTCATGGAGCTCGAAGCGATGCAGGCGGCGGGGCTCAGCCCGGTGGACGTGCTCCGCGCCGCCACCCGTACCGCGGCGCTGGCATCAGGACTGGACAGTACGGGGACGCTCGCCCCCGGCTCGGTGGCCGACCTGGTGGTGCTCGACGCCGATCCCCTCGCCGACATCCGCAACGTGCGGCGCATCGCGTTGGTCGTGCGTCGCGGCGAGATCTACACCCGGCGGGAGCTGGAGTACCGCTAGGGAAGCTCTGCATTGGTGTCGCGAGGCCGGGGGTGGGGGCGTCGCACGCGTCACACGCGAGGGCGCTCGGGCGGCACATCTGCCTCGGCAGCACGGGCGATACCAGAGCTTCTGTGCCTGCCGTGCGCCCTCGCGTGTCAGCGTGCTAGCCCCCACCCCCGGCCTCGCGCGATTTGTGCAGACCGTCCCTAGCGCCCTCCGCGGCCCGCCCGGCCCCCAACCGTCTTGAGCGTCTCAGGGACCTTGGCCCATTGGTCGGCCGTCAGCAGGCCGCGGGCGCGCTCCAGGGCGCGCCGGATGTGCTCGCGTCCCTCGGCCAGCCGGGGACGCAGCCGCGCGAACAAGGTCGCGGGGTCCGGACGCTCGCCCGCCCCCTGCACCGCCGCCTGCAGCGAGTCCGACACCGGCCGGTTCTCTCCGTCGAGTGAATCGGCGATCGCCTGCAGCCCGGCGACCTGATCGGGTGAGAGCGCGAGCGAGTCGCGGAGCTCGAGGATCGCGCTGATCGGATTCGGCAGAATCCGCGCGACTCGGGCGGCGAAATCCTGGGCGTCGCCTCCCGCGAGGCCGGACAGACCTCCCCGTCCCCCCGCACCGGCACCGCGTCGGCCACCGAACGCGGCGCGCAACCGGTCGCGCGTCCGGTCCGGGCCGACCGCCATGTGCACCTGGAGCGCGACCTGGAACGGGACGATGACGCCGCCGTTCGCGCCGGCGGTGGCCCCGAACCGGCCGTTCACGGCGTAGCGGTACTGCAGCGCGCCGGGGTCGAACCCGCGCACGTAGAGCAACACCGGATCGGGCGCCGCCGTGAAGCCCCAGCCGTGCAGGTTCGCCGCGCCGTGCAGCCACTCGTCCAGTCCGCCCAGCAGATTCACGGTGATCAGCGACACGGTGAGCCGCCGGTCGAGGCCAAAATATCCCGGCCGCCAGTTGACCTGCAGGTCGAGGGACGGCTGCCAGGGCCCCGTGCAGGAGTTACGCGCCGCCACCCGGCCGACCTGGGTCTGCAAGCAGCTGCGCGCGCCCGGCGAGGCGCCGGCGAGCAGCGCCCGCATCCCGTTCGCCACGGCCGTGTCGGCCGTCGCCACGGGATCGAACACCAGCGCCCGATCGTTGCGCGCTCCGTCGCCGTTTACGTCTGAGCCCACCAGCGGCGTGAACGGCACACCCGAGGTGAGCCGGCCGATGGCGGTGACCTCGAGCGCGGCGGTGATCGGGTAGGTGACGGTGCCGAGGAAGGAGTGGCGCCGCTCGAAGCTGCTGGTCGCCCACTCGCGGGCGTTGGGATCGCCCGCGGTGGTGGGCGCGGAGAACCCTTGCGACGCCGCGCAGCACGAGAACGACGACTGATCGCGCGCGTGCGTGAGCGTGTACGACAGCTGGAACGTCGCGCCGCGCGCCGTAAAGCCGCCCAGCCCGACCGTGAGCTGACGCGAATCGGATTGCAAATCCGAGCCGATCGCGATCACCTGGCCGAACCGTGGATCCACCCGGGACTGCTGCAGGCTGAGCGCGCCGGTTGTGGGGACGATCGAGTCCGCGGGGACGTAGACCGGGCGATTGGCTTCGTCCGGCAGGGTGAACCGCGGCGCGGCGACCAGGTTGAGATCGCGGAACCCGTACTGGCTGCGACCGCGGGCGTAGCTCGCGTCCACGGAGACGGTGTAGGTGCCTCGCACCCGACGCTGGACGCCGAGCGATGCGCGCCACGCGTGCGGCGCGGCGTACGCCGGGTCGAACGCCGTCACGTTGGGGTGCGGAGTGATCGTGACCGTCGTGGCCGTGTCGACGCACTGGGCCGGAATGGTCGCCGGATCTTGCGCGTACTGCGTCCAGTCGGGCGTGGGAACCGCTCCGCCGACGCACACGAGCTGGGCCTCGGCGTTCGACAGACCAGGAGCCGCGAGGGCGGCGGAGTAGAGCGCGCCCGGCGTGAGGCTGCGGAAATCTCCCACGCCCCCACGCACGATGGTCCCGGGCGGCTCGCCGAACCTCCCGGCGCCGCCCCCGCCCCCGCCGCCGACGGTCCAGGTGAAGCCGATCCGCGGCGATGCGTGCAGCTCCCGCGGGATCCGGTCGGTGCGGAAGCCGAACAGCGAGTCGACGGCGGGGTTGTACTGCGGCGCCCCGGTGAATCGGGCCGCTTCCAGCCGCGCGCCGTAGGTGAGCTGCAAGCCGCCGCCCGCGCGCCAGATGTCGCCCAGATAGAGTGCGCCGTTCCACGCCGTCCCCGCTTGCTCGAGCGGGGCGAGCGTGCGGGTGAACTGCGCCGGCTGCCCCGCGGCGAGGGCACCGAGCGATTGAAACACGAACGTCCCGTATTGGTTCGCGGCCTGCATAGCGCGCTGGCGCGCTCCCTTCAGGTAGAGGCCGAGCTTGAGCCGATGCCCTGCGGCGGCGGACAGCCAGGAGACCTCCTCTGTCACTTCCCCGCTCGTCGCCTCCGTCTGTTGGGGGAAGCCGGGGTTGCCTCCGAACGCGAGGGTCGCGATGCCGCGGCCTCCTCCCGGCGCGCTCCCCGAGAGGTTGGAGCCCACCTGCACGCGGCCTTCGGGCAGCTCGAGAAACCCGCTCGCGTCCGAGCGATCGGTGGACACGTAGGCTCGAACTTCATTGATGAACCCGCCGCCGAAGTGCGACGACAGCGACGCCATCGCGCCGCCGGCGCGCTGCGCGCGGGTGCCGCCGGTCGCGGGGAGCGCGAGCGGGCTCACGCGGGTGGGGTCCTGCGAGCTCCAGCGCCCGTCCAACCGCACCATCACCGTCTGCTCGTCCGAGAGGTTCCAGTCGAGCCGCAGCAGCGCGACGCTGTTGTCCGTGGCGCGGTCGCCCGGCAGCGCGGGCAGCGTCATGGGGACGCCGGTCGCCCCCGCCAGCGCGAGAAATCGCGCCGCCGAGTCGGGGCTCACCCCGAGCCGCTCGAGACTCGGCGGATCGGCCGACATGAGCGTGGGCAGCGCTTGACCGCGCCAGCGCCCCTGCAACGAACCGAACACGAACAGCCGGTTGGGCACGATCGGTCCCCCCATGCCGCCGCCGAGCTGGTTCTGCGTGTACCCCTGGTCGAAGGGCGACTCCGTCACGCCGCCCCAGGCGAGGTCGCGGTCGCGTAGCGCGTACGTGAACGACCCCTGTGGGACATTGGTGCCGCTGCGCGTGGTCGACGCGACGAGGCCTCCCGAGAACTGGCCGCGCGCTACGTCGTAGGTGCTCGTCACGACGCGGGTCGTGCGCAGCGCGTCCTGCGGCACGTTCCCCGAGCCGAACGAGAGGCCGTCGAGCGTGACGTTGTTGGCGGTCGAGCGCTGGCCCGCGACCGAGAACGCGGCGCTGGTGGAATCGGTCTCGCCGATCCCCACAACGCCGGGGGCGAGCGTGGCGAGCGTGTTCAGGTCGGAGGCGTCGATCGGCAGGCGGGCGATGACCTCGGGCGCGAGGTTGCGCTCGGTGGAGCCCGGCGTCGGCCGCTCCACGCCGCGCTGCGGGGCGCGCGCGCGGACGGTCACCGCGTCGAGCGCTACGGCTGCCACCTCCATCTGCACGTTGGCCACGAGGCGATCCTCATCTGCCTGACGCGCGATAGCGACCCGCGCCGGGGCCAAGCCCAGGTAGCGCACGAGGAGCTGGTATTGGCCGCCGCCGTCAGGGAAGAGGATGGTGAAACGTCCGCGCGCGTCCGTGGTGCGCTGACGCGACACCTGGGTTTCGAGAGACGTCGCCTGGACGATCGCACCGGGCAGCGGTTGGTTGTCGGGGCCCGTGACAGTACCGGTGATGATGTCAGTCGTGGTGCCGACTTGAGCCGCGACGGCCGGCGCGCCGAGCGCGACGAGAGCGACCAGCAGCCAGCAGGACGGGCGTGGCATCACGGCGCGGGCTCGGGAGAAGTCCACGAGGTATACGAAGGGGGCCGGAAGCCTGTTGAGCTACTGCGGCTGTGGCGCGCTCGCCGCGGCGTCGTACACGCGCCGGAAATCGCTGGTACGACCACGACCCCCGTCGACGCTGACGATCACGTATAGCTGTTTGCCATCCTGCGAGCGAAGGTAGTCCTCGGTCACCTTGCCACCGCCGGAGACTTTGCGCTCCACGACGAAATCGTTCCCCTGCCAGTGGGCTTTGATCTCGACATCCCCGCCTCCCTCCACGGACTGCTTGAGCTTGCGGCCATCGCCGTACAACACGAGGGCAGCGCCCGTGTCGGACGTGAAGGTGAGGCCTGAGTCCGACGCCACGATCGTGAGGGCGGCGGGCGGTCGGAACGCGAGGTCCATCGTCTGACGCATCCGCTCGCGCTGCTCGTCGGTCATGTCGGTGCCCCGCCCTCCCCGGCCCCCGCGCCCAAACCCGCCACGCCCCCCTCCGAAGCCCCCCCGCCCGCCACCGAAACCACCGGGGCGATCGCCGCCGGGGCGATCGCCGCCGACGCTGTCGCGCCGTTGCATCATGGAGCGTGGGTTGTCGCTTTGCGCGGGGTTGTAGGTCCAGTGACCGGAGAGATCGGGCCGCTGGACGGCCGCGGGTAGTCTGGTCGCGCCACCGAGCAGGGTCGCTGCGGCAAGCACCATCGGGGTTGTCGCATTCACATCTGCCTTCTCTCGATAGGGAAGCCTTCAGGCGCGACGGGACGTCGAGCGCCTCGAGGGAGTACGAACGAACCGGCTGGTTGGCTGAGTGTCGGCGACCGCCGGCGCTCAGGGGTTGGCGCCGGGCGCCAGGTACTGCTCGTCCCAGGCGATCCCGAACACCCCGTGGCACCGCGGGCACCCCAAGTCGGCGGGATGACCCTTGATCGGCGCCCGCGCGCTGCACACGGGACACACCGCATATCTGTCGCCCCAGCCCTTCGGCACGTTGCGGGCGTCGCGGGGACGCGGCACGATGGACCAGCGAAACGGACGCCGGAAGACGGTTTCGAGCAGGCGCCGCGGCACCGGCACGGGCTCGGGCGAGACCTCGAGCACGGCCTCGACGCCGGTCACCTGGACGACGCGGTACCATCCCCCGCGTCGCAGCCCGCAGTTGACGTCCACGCGAAGACGGGCCCATGCCACCGGCAATTCTTGCACGGGGCGCTCCATGCCGGTCTACATAGAGCATGCCACGCCGGAGGGCCGTGACCGACGCTACGCGCGTGCAGGTCGTGCAGCGCGCCGTCTTGTGCAGTCAGGTCAGGGCCTGCATCATCAAGGACGATGCGGCCTGTCAGCCACACGCTCATCAATTCGATCCGCGCTCCAATCGACCGCGTGTTCGCGTTGCTCACCGACCCGGGGCGCATCGCGCAGTGGCTCCCGGGATGCGACGGCGTCCAGAGCGCCGGTCCGCTGCGGAAGGGCGCCCGGTTCACGGCGCGTTTCGGCGCGCGCCAGACCGAATTCGAGATCGTCGATTTCATGCCACCCAGTACGTTTGGTTGGGTGGAGCGAGGCCAGCGCAAAGGCTGGAAGACCTTCTTTCGCCTGGACGCCAACGCCGGCTCCACGGCTGTTACGATTCGGGACGTGTGGATGCCGCAGTCCTTTGCCGGGTGGCTCCGCGGGCGCTTCCTGGAAAAGCGCAGGGTGCAAAATCAGCTCAAGATCATGCTGGATAACCTGGGGAAGCTGGCCGGGTCGTGACGGTGCAGGTTGCAAGAGAGCGGGCGAGACGCACGCCGCTCGCGCGCGAACACCCCGCCGACGGCGCGATTTCCGACACGCTCACCGTGGCACAGCCCGTGCAAACCCGCCAGGCCATGAGAATCAATGCTCCCCGCCTCCACCGAACTGTCGCCCTGGCGCTAAGCGCGCTCGCCCTCGCGGCGATCGCCCCGCTGCGGCTCGCCGCGCAGGGTAACGAGCGACTCGGCCGGGCGACCGACCTGGTAGCGTCCGCGTCCGCCGAGCCATCGCACCTCGAGCCGGCTCGCGGCATCCTCCAAACACTGGTGGGGACCTGGCGATTCGAGATCTGGTTCGCCGGGAACTACGGCGGCGCCCCTGATGCGTCGGGAACGCGCGTCGTGAAAGCGCTGTTCGACGACCTGCGCCTCGAGTGGACCGAACAGCTCGACCACAGCACCATCGCCGGACAGGGCGTACTCGGGTTCGATCCGGGAAGCGACCGGTTCTTCAGCTCCGCGGTGTACAGCGCCGGCGCCGCGCCGGAGTTCCTGACGGGGACGCTCGACGCGGCCGAGCCGCTCGTCACGTTCAGCTCGATGCTCCCGGCTCCCCCGGCGGGCCCGGGCCAGCCGGTCGGCCCGGCTTCGATCATGACGATGCTGGACCGGAACCACTTTGCATGGACGGCGCGGGACCGGGCCTGGCGGGCGATGTTCAGCCGTCAGGAGTGACGCAAACCTTCGACGGGTTCGTGGCATCGAAGCAGCACGAACCCACGAGGGAGGTCTCATGTTGCGCTGCCTGTTCCTGGCGTCGCTGATCGCCGCCGCGATCGGCGGATGGGCCGTGATCACCGTCGAGCAACTCCCCGACTACGTCGTGGCCGGGCAGCCGGTCACGCTGGCGTTCACGGTCCGCCAGCACGGCGTCACCCGGCTTAGCGGCTTGAAGCCCAGCATCGAGGCTCGATCGGGCGACGTCACCACGACAGCGACGGCGTCTCCAGGACGAGAGACCGGGCAGTACGTTTCCACCCTCAGTCTCCCCCGCGCCGGAGAGTGGACGATCACGATCCACAGCGGCTTCCTGGACCGCCAGGTGACGCTGCTCCCCCTCGCGGCCGTCGCGCCCGGGGCCGCCGCGCCGCCGTCGCCGTCCGAGCCCGAGCGGGGCCGGCGGCTGTTCGTGGCCAAAGGGTGTGTCACTTGTCATGTCCATCGCGAGGTGGCGGGCAGCGGCGTGGTCGCGGTCGGCCCCGAACTGACCAACCACCCATTGCCGACGGACTATCTGAAGGAATTCCTCGCGAACCCGGGCGTAGGGCCGCAGAACGGCACGGCCCGGATGCCCAACCTCGGGCTCGAGTCCCAGGAGATCGCGGCGCTCGTCGCGTTCTTGAGCGCGGAGCGACACGCGCTCCGCTAGGGAAGCACTGCATAGGTGACGCGACGTCGGGGGTGGGGGCGTCGCACGCGTCACACGCGGGGGCGCTCGGGCGGCACATCTGCTCCGAAGCACAGGCGATACCGACGCCTATGTGCCTGCCGTGCGCCCCCGCGTGTCAGCGTGCTAGCCCCCACCCCCGACATCGCGCGACTTGTGCAGAGCTTCCCTAGACGGGCCGCGTCCTACGGCCCGACCGGCAGCCCGCTCGGCACCGCCGTCGGCGTGAGCGAGCTCAGATCTCGCGCCGCGGGATCGGTCAGGGACTTGAGGAACGCCACCAGGTCGCGCTGCTCGGCGTCGGTGAGGTCGAGCGAGCGCCGCAGCCGGAAGTCGAGCGTCTCGAGCACGGCGCCGATCGTGGCATCGTCGCCGTGGTACAGCGGGCGCAGCTCCGGCGCGAGCTGGGCGACGTCGTACGTCCGCAGCGCCAGCGTCACGTCGTTGTAGTGGCGCACTACGGCCTCGAGCGTCGGGAACGCGCCGTCGTGCATGTACGGCGCGGTCAGCTCGACGTTGCGCAGCGGTGTCACCCGGAACGCGAACCTGTAGAACGATTGGTCCTTGAGGCCGCCGCGCCCCAGGTCGAGCGGGGCCGCGTCACCCGTCCCCGGCCCGAGCTGCGGCACGCCGGCGTTCGCGAAGCTCGCGCCCCCGAGGAACGGCCCGTTGTGACAGCTCGAGCACTGCGCCTTGCCGAAGAACAGCAATGCGCCTCGCTTCTGCGCTGTCGTCAGGGCTGCGTCGTCGCGGTTCAGGTAGCGATCGAACGGCGAGTTGGTCTCGGTGAACGCCTGCATCTGGAACGCAGCGATCGAGGCGGCGGCGTGCTGGAAGCCGAGCTGGCCGGGCGCCGTGCCCGGAAACGCGGCGGCGAACTTCGCCTTGTACGCGTCGAGCGCCAGGAGCCGCCGCATGATCGCCTGCCAGATCTCCACGAACTGGCTGTCGTCGTATTGCGCCAGCTCGTTCGGATTTCCGAACACGTCCACGTCACCGCGCTCACCACGCATCTCGCGGCGGTTGGTCACCGGGAACATCGCCTGGGCGGCGAGGATGTTGGGCACCACCGGGAGCAGCGTGCCCGCCGGCGTCACGAACCCGCCCCCGCCCGGGCCCGGGGGCGGAGGGCCGAAGCCGGCGCGCGCCACCTGGCCGTCCCAGAACAGGTAGAACAGGCCGAGCCCGCCGTTCAGCAGGGAGGGCGCGTTGCGGGGGACGAACTGGCGCCCCGGGCCGAGCGTCCGCGCGGGACCGCCGCCCGATCCGCCGGTGCCGATCGCGAGTGACAAACCGTCGGCGGCGTGCTGCGACGGGAGATGGCACGTCGCGCACGCGATGTCACGGTTGCCGCTCAGGATCTTGTCGAACATCAGCGCCCGGCCGAGATCGACGAGCGCCGGATCCTGAGCGGGCATCGGACCGATCGGGATGGTGCCCCAGCGTTGCAGGGATTGCCGGAGCTCGGCGTCGAGCGGCGGCGGCAGCGTCTCCGGAGGCGTGACTCCGTCGCAGCCGGCCGCGAGCCCGAGCAGGCCGAGGCAAATCGTGCGGATGACGCGCGTCATCATCGTGCCTCCTGGCTCACCGCAGCGGGAGCGAGATCGAGATTTGGTGCGTGGTGGTGCTGACCTCCTGCAGGCTGATGGGCCCGCTCGGCGCGACGAGGATGCTGCCGCCCGCCAGCGCGAGAGCGCGGTCGACGACCCCGAAGGAGCCGGACGGGGACGTCACCCCCGGGCGACCGGTCCCCCGCGTGACGCGACCGCGGTAGCGGATCTCCAGATCCGGGAATCGGAGACTCACACCCCAGGTGGGGGTCCACTCGAGCCACGCCTCCTGCAGCGCGTGTCCGACGGCCTGGAGGTTATCCGACTGCGTCAGGTGGTAGTGTACCGAGCGGACCATCAAGCCGAGCTGCAGCGCCGCCGCTTTGCCGAGCTGTCCGAGCGCCACGTCGCGGCTGACGCCCATGCGCAGCAGTCCATCCGAAAAACGGAAGTGGTTCTCCACAGTCTTGCCGCCCACGGGGATCGTATCCCCCGTCGCCGTGAGGACGGGCGAGGCGGCGTCGGCCCAGGTGTAACTCCAGATCGGCTCGTAGATCGCGTCGATGCCGAACGTCAGGGGGCCGCGGGTCTTCGACAGCCCGAGACCGAGGTTGTAGGCGGAGGAATGACCCGGGTCGCGCGGGATGGCCGGGACGTTCGCGAGTTCGTACTCCGGGAGCTTAGGGTGCGACATCCGGTTCACGGTCGCGAGCCAGCCGATGCGCCAACCCGACGCCGCCAGCGGGCGCACGTACTCGACGTGCGCGCCCCAGGTGTTGGTCTGGTCGTGGTTGCGCTCCAGCCGCGTGCGCACCGCGATCTGTTGCGTCGCGGGATTCCAGACCTGGTCCAAGTACGCGACGTCGTCCGTCATGCCGAACCGGTTATGGAGCACGACTGCGGCGAGCGAGCGCTCGCCCGGCCATTCTTGGAGCAGCCCGAGCCGCAGATCGAGCGCGTGGCCGAACTGCTTGAGCCCCGCGTTGCCGGCGAACAGCAGATCGACGCCGTCCACCCCGGTGAGCCGCGCCCACAACGCGCTGGCTGCGAGCGAGAGCCCGGTGCCGGGCGCGCGCCGGCCGAGCATCGCGAACACGTACTGGTTGCCGTACGAGTCCTGCCGCGGCGGCACGGAGACCACGGTCGTTTCCGGCAGGGCCCCGCCCGGAAGAGGTGGGAGCGCCTGGGTCACGAACCTGCCCTGATCGAACGGTGGTTTGCTGGCGTCGATTTGCTGCAGCGCGAGCGAGAACGCGCCGAACCAGGCGCCCGACCCCGCGTTGATCGCGAGCGGGAGGGTCCGGCCACCGCCCGCCCCCTGCGAGATGCCGTAGGCGGTGGGGGCGCCGAAGAAGCGTGCCGCCCCGAGCCGCGCGCCTTTCGCCGGGTTGAGGAAGGGGTCGAGCAGCGTGTCCGGCAGGGCGATCGACACGCTCGCCATGCCGAGGTTGTTGGACGGGAAGATCTCGAACTGATCGCCCTGGGCGATCGGGACGGTCTTGATCGAGATGAGCTGCGCTGCGGCTGGCCCGGCCAGAGCCAGGAGCAGACTCGAGAGGCGGACGGCCCGCTTGGTCATAGACACCTCGCTCGGAAGGGATCCCTACAAACGGGATACCTCGCGAGCCGAGCGTGGCGTCACGTCGCTCGAGCGGCTCTGATGCGTGGCGTGCGTGCTACAGCGGGCTACGAACCGGCAGAACTCAGCGAATCGCTTGGATCACCGGGACCCGCGCTGCGCGGCGGGCGGGGAAGAAGCCGCCCAGCACCCCCATGACCACGGCGAAGACCAGTCCCGCCAACAGCAACCCGGGCGTCACCCGGAAGCTGAAGGCGATCTCGCTGAAGCTCGCCCAATTGGTGGTGCTCGTCACGATGCCGTTGATGGGCAGGGCGAACAGGCACCCGACCGCGCCGCCGGCGGCGGCGATGATCGCGGATTCGACCAGAAAGCTCGCGAGGATACTGCGGGGGTGAAATCCCAGGGTGAGGAGCACGCCGATCTCGGGCGCCCGGGAGGCCACCGCGGCGTACATGGTATTCACGGCCCCGAAGACAGCGCCGATCGCCATGATGCTGGTGATCAGGTACGCGAGGATCCGGAGGATGCGCCCCAGCAGCTGTGACTGCTGCACGTAGAAGTCCGATTCCCGATGCACATCGACGGTCATGCGCTTGTCGCCCTCCAGCAGGCGCTTGGCCTCTTCGAACGCGCCGGGATCGCTCAGCCGCAATGTGACCGACTGGAAGACCTGGCCGCGGAACACGGGCATGAACTGCTCGTTCTCGCCCCACACCTCCGATTCGAACGCCGAGCCCCCGGCTGTGAAGTGGCACACCACGGTCCAGTCGCGGCCGGCAAAGCGCAGCGTCTCACCGATGCCGGTATGGGGGAACCGGGCCACGAGGCGCCGGCCCACGCAGATCTCCGAGCGTCCGGTCTCGGGTTTGCGGCCCTCCACCACGCGCACGTTGGATCGCACGGTCCAGGCCTGGTCGCCGACGCCACGCGCCACGACGTTCGCCACCTGCGTGGTATCGAAGATTTTTGGCAGCGGGACGAGGACGTACACCTCGGGACTCACCAGCGGCTTCCCGTCGGCGCCCGTGGCGACGTGGGGCGCGGCGGCGAGAATGCTCGCCACTTCCCGCGACAGGCCGCTCGACAGCTCGGAGTCGGCCCCGCGCCGCAGCACCAGCAGGTTCCGGTCCGACCCGGTGCGCACCAGGGCCGTGCGGAAGCCGTTCGCGAGCGCCAGCATGCCGATGAACACGGCGACCACGAGCGCGATGCCGAGCGCCGTGAAGGCGGTCGACACGGGACGTTGCAGCACACTGCGGACGTTGTAGACGAGCGGGATCTTCATTCGACGTGCCG
>WNGO01000425.1_pt1 | contig 26843 bp, 33 predicted proteins | sample 5400511 | NCBI WGS metagenome assembly WNGO01 (sample SAMN13153380, study PRJNA577476) | soil metagenome | isolation source: 20 cm soil or saprolite under Garry oak tree replicate 2 | place: USA:California | collected 2016-06-15 | reverse complement strand
TAGTCTGTTGCGGCACGGCTTTCCACGGCTTGACGGTTAACGGAAATGGAGTGGCGGGCAGCAAGCCACTAGTCGTAAACCTGAACACGGTTACAGCGGAAGTGGCGTTTTATGATTTGTCGGCCGACTTTCCGGGGACCGGGCAGAACGCGATATCGGTATCTACCGTCAACAATACGCGGGCCGTGAGATTTTTTAATACATACATTTCTGGATCACAAACGGACAACACTACTGCAGATATTTCCGTTACTTCGACAGGCGGTCCCGTAGATTTTTTTGGAGTAAGTTGCAACAATTCCGGAACCAGCACGGCATACTGTCTAGATATCGCGAGCGCAGCGAACGTCTCCGTTCACGTTTACGGCCTGCAGCAAGTAGTGGGCGGATCCTCTAACTGCATCAATGACCATTTTCTGTCTGTGACGTTGCCTTGCGATTCTCAGGGCAACGTTGCGGCCTACGTGCTAGGTGCGTCAAACTTCCAGCAAGTAAGTCTAGGAAACAAGCTCCTAATTGCTCAGGCCAACCCAACGATAAGCTCCGGATTCAATGCGGGGACGATTGGCGCATCCTGCAACGGCCCTTCAAGCTGCAACGTGAACGTAGGGGTGGGAACGGCCGGCAGTACGGGGGTGATAGGGTTGCCCACATCGACGGCTGGCTGGAATTGTTTTGCAAGCAATCAGACTCGCGCGGACGTGGTGCTTATGACCGCGAACAGCACGAACAGTGCGACGTTCACCAATTTTGGTACGACTTTTGCGGCAACCAACTGGACAAACAGCGACAACGTTATTTTCAGTTGTTTTGCGCGATAGCGGCGGCTCTACAGTTCGAGAGGCAGCGCGGGAGGCGAATAGATGAAGAGTAGTAGAAAGAGATTCCGCATCGGGCAAACCGTGCAATCGGTCTACGATGCCACGCACACATTTGTCATCGACAGGAGCACCGTACCCGAGCGCATCTTCCACGAGAAGGGCTCAAATCGCTGGTGGACTCGAACCGAATTACAGTACCTTGGAGCGCCGGAAAATCCTGCCACGAGCCTACGCCTTAACGGGAAAGCAGAATGCGCCGAAAATGCGCCGCAATGCGCCGCGGGCATCTCTGGCGGCCTGCAGATTGTCTCTGGACCCTTCCCGGGCCTGGAGGAGCAAAAGTGCCTGGAATGCGGCCTCGAGTTCCAGCCAACGCGCCCCTGGCAAAAGTTTCACACCGAGGAGTGCCGGCGTGCGAATGGGTGGCGGGCGCAAAAGCAGGCGAGGCTACAGCGTCAGGCTTTGGTGGCAACGGCGTGACTTTCGATGAGCGGGCGGACATAGACGTGTGCGAATGCCAATGCACTGAATTTCATACTGAAGACTTGTATAATCTGGTTTTTCCTCCAGACATGGACGTGGAAGGGCAGTTGTGCATGGTCTTCCAATGTTTTTTGGATGACAGCAAGGACCAAGATCAAAGCAAAGTGTTCGTCTCCGCTGGTTTCTTTGGGACCATCGAATATTGGAGCGATCTCCGTGTGGCTTGGTCGAAATGTCTAAAGCACTATGGACTTGAGTACTTCAAAACCTCCGAATACAAAATGCTGAGAGAGCAATTTGCAAGATTCAAGACCGCAGCTTATCCAGCTCCAACGGGAAGAGAGAAAGCCAATGAAATCAGAGATTCGCTCTTGGAGATTCCTAGGAACCTAAGCGGCATCAAGGGAATCGGTTGCATCATTCCTGTTGAAGACTACGCGAAAGTCTGTGCCAGACCAGAAGCCAAAGAATTTTTCGAGACTATGCCGTATAGGCGAGCGTTGGAAGGAATCTTCGGCGAAGTCTGCCGCGCCATTGAAACCCTACCCGGCAAGCACGCTGTCGCTTTTGTTCACGATGATGGAGAGGATTTCGATGAACTGCGCCGTTACTACAATGAGTACAGGGCGATAAATCAGAGACACGCCAGAATTATGAGCGGATTTCAACCGCTGGATGACAAGCGGCACCCGCCCCTCCAGATGGCGGATGCCATAGCTAATTTCACGCAAGAGAAAGGAATTGAATGGCTACAAAATGGTCGCCAAACCCTGACTTCCGCGTGGCCGTTCAATGTCTACCGCCTTGGTATTTGGACCGAGGAGTACATGCTCGGCTTGCTGAAGCTTGAATTGAAGCGACGGGGAAAACCGATTCCCGCCGATCTACAATCAGAAAAATATGACTAGCGGAAATGATGTGCAATGATGAGATCGCCCGAAACACGGAAGCGCGAGAGCCGAGAAGAAACATTTGCCCGCGAATACATCCTCGACCTGAATGCTACGCGGGCGGCTATCGCTGCAGGGTTGGCGCCTAAATCGGCTGCAGTCGAGGCTTCCAAGCTCCTAAGAAAACCTAAGGTTCAAGCGCTCATTGCTGAACTCACAAAAGAGAAGTTCGGAAAGCTGGACATCAGCGCAGAGCGTATCCTCCAGGAGCTTGCCCGCCTTGCATTCATCGATCCGGCCAAGCTGTTTGATGAGGCGGGCGAAATTAAACCAATTCACGAAATAGACGAGGATACTAGGCGAGCTATCGCTGGCCTCGACCACGAAAAACTCTTCGAGCATTTCGCCAAGGGTCAAGCAAAGCATGTGGGTGCCACGATCAAAATCAAGCTGGCTGACAAAACACGCGCTCTCCAACTCCTCGGGCAATACCGCAAATTGTTTACCGAGATTGTGGAACACACGGCCAGCGAGGAATTGGCTGCCTTGATAGCGGAAGGTCGCAAAAGGGCTGCGCAACGATGACCATCAGCGCGATAAGTCTAGACCGGGAACTGGCAAGGGCTGTCTCCGAATACTACGACGACCCGCTGGGATTTGTGTTGTTTGCTTACCAGTGGGGCAAGCCTGGACCGCTGCGCGAACATCCGGGACCGGATGAATGGCAGGCGCAATTTCTGGAAGAGGTAGGGAAGCAGGTCCGTCAGCGCAAGTTCGACGGCGCAACGCCGGTGATGCCGATACGATTCACTACGGCATCAGGCCACGGCATCGGGAAAAGCGTGTTAGTGGCCTTTCTCGTGGACTGGATTATGTCCACGCGGCCGCACGCCAAGGGTACGGTTACGGCGAATACCTTCCAACAGTTGAGCACGCGCACGTGGGCAACGATTCAGACCTGGACAAGACGCTGCATCACGGCGCATTGGTTCACGGTCACCAACGACCGGATGTATCACAACGCTTTCAAAGATTCATGGTTCTGCTCGGCCCAATCGTGCAAAGAGGAAAATTCGGAAGCATTCGCAGGCCAGCATGCCGCGGACTCCACCAGCTTCTACATCTTCGACGAAGCCTCAGCCGTACCGGACAAAATCCACGAAGTAGCGGAAGGCGGCCTTACTGACGGGGAGCCGATGTTTTTCCTGTTTGGGAATGCCACACGCTCAAAGGGTACATTTCACCGTGTTACCTTCGGCTCCGAGCGGAAGAGATGGATTGTTCGCTCCATTGATTCACGCAAGTGCCGTTTCTCCAATAAAGAGCTGATTGAGCAGTGGCGGGAAGATCGCGGCGAGGATTCCGACTTCTTCCGCGTTCGCGTGCTGGGATTGCCTCCACGGGCTGATGACGCGCAGTTCATCGACATGGACCGCATCAACGCTGCACAAAAGCGTGAAGTGCATGTCCTTGGCGATCAGCCCTTGATTGCCGGCGTAGACCTGGCTTGGGGCGGTGATGATGAGAACGTCGTGCGCTTCCGCTGTGGCAATGACGCCCGATCCATCAAACCTGTTCGCATCCCCGGCGAGAAAACCCGCGATGCTTCCGTGATGGTCGTCAAGCTAGCAGAAATGCTGGATGGCACCTATAACGGGCGAAAAATCCACACCATGTTCATTGACTCGGCCGGCATCAGCGGAGCGGTCGGAGCCCGACTGCGAGAGCTCGGCCACGCCAATGTGATCGAGGTGAACTTCGGCGCCGATTCCCCAGACTTGCACTATGGCAATATGCGGGCCTATATGTGGGGCAAGATGAAAGAGTGGCTGTTGGTTGGCGCGATCGATGCGGACTCGAGGCTAGAAGCCGATCTTGCCGGCCCGGGGTACTTCCTCGACGGGAAAATCCGGGTGCGGCTGGAATCGAAAGACGATATGAAGAAGCGCGGACTCGACAGCCCCGATGACGGAGATGCGCTGGCGTTGACGTTTGCGCGAACTGTGGCCGCGCCCAGGAAACAAGAATTTCTGGACCCAAGGGTTAGAACTGGTTGGTTGGATTCGGGAAATGCCAAATGGATGGAGTGACTTTTATGTCATCACTCAATTACGTTGCTGCATATTGCAAAATTTGTTTTAAGCCGTACAAGGTGTCACCGGAAAGGTCCATAAGGCAAATGACTGTGTGCGGGGAAACGGTGAGCGTGTCAAGGTTGCACGAAATCAACTGTACCGAGAAAGATTGCAAGGGTACGCTCGCGCGGATACCGGAATATGGCGAACCGATCTCACCTTGGGCGCCTCAAGGATTTTGGCCAATGTCTCCGGATGTTGAGTGGATGGCATGAGCCAAGAAAGCGTGGATGGGTTAGGTCATTTTTTCGTGCGAGGCAGAAAATGGAAGCGCTTCAACAAGAAATCGTCAGGCTGTTGGCAGAAGGCCCGCTGACGACTGGCGACATAAAGAATCGACTGAATAGTCAGCCGGCAGGGTGGGACGTGAGCCTCGACGACGTTGACAAAGAGCTGCGTCGGCTTGAAGCCATGCTAATTGTTCAGCGCCTTTGGAGGATAAATCAGGACGAAATTCAGACTCCCATTCCGGGCCGGCCTGTCCCGCGTGATGACTCCCATTGAGCTAAAACGTTCCCTAGGGTTGCGCCGCATGTTTCTTTACCTTGCGCAATTCTCTAAGAAGAGCGCGGACTCTTAGCAACCCCAATAAGTACTCATCATTCAGATTCCGAATCACCTGCCACTGATACAGCATACCGATGACGATCAGGAAGAGATTGAAACCAATATAGTACCGATTGACAAGACGGGGAGCGAACCAAGCTGCAGCTAGGCCGCTCCATCCTAACGCCTGAGAAGGGAATGCTTTGCTAGAGGAAGTTCGGCCATCGCGCTCGGCACCTCAGGTGAGGCGAGGCTATAACACAATCAAGTGCTATGCAATTAACGGGAACAGTACCCGTCTAATAATTGGTCTTGTCCTTGCGAATGCCCAGGAAGCGGCATAACGCTCTCCAGAAAGGGCGAACACAGTAAGCTATCTGCAGAATCAGGGATATTCTTGCGTACAGCCAGAACCAAAGTATGCCCGATAATTCAGGACGTCGCATAGCAAACCAAGTTGTATAAATCCCAATGAGCAGGGGGATGATGTAGAGGAAGTGTTTGGCTTGGAAGCGTTGATACCCCACTTCTGACAGGCTTTTCTCTGGGTATAACCGAAGGTATGTAAAGTAGTCCAACACATTCTTGTGCGTATCCAAATCGTAGAACTCAAACTCTTTTTCCATCCCTAGCTTTTTCGCGGCTGCGTCTAGTTTTTTCCTCGCGGGGCTGGCTGCATTCACAGACCCAACGAGTGCCAATGAAAAGAAGGTCACAATGAGCGGCGTGATCGCCCAGAATCCTTTGGCTTTGACTGTCAATCCCAACATCTGAATAGTGACACTCGTACCTTCACCGACGATGTACCAACCCCAGACGCCTCCCAGATAAACCATGAGAGTTGTGAGGTGAACTTTCTGCGCCTTGCCAATTGATTGCAGGTTTGCGTAGTGAAGATCAAAGACGCGAAGATTCAACGTAGAGTCATCCATCGCGCACCAAATCCTAGCAGAACTACCAGCCCGAACGGGTGTAGAATCCCCCCTCCTGCCTCTACCGCATTTTCAATCCTCCTCCGCACGAAAAACAACTCTTTCTGGAAAGGCGGGCGGTCAGTTTTGGAAAGCCTGCAACTGCCAGAGAATCAGTCCGCAGCTACGGCCATGGAAACAGGGTTTCTCGAAAGGGCTGTGCCGTGGTGGTTTTTGGAAAGCTCCTGATAGGCGCGGTAGGCCGTCCCGACTCCACAGCCAAGCTGCTTCGCTATCTGCGGCCAGGAGCGGCCGGCATCGCGCAGAGCGGCAACCTTGTGAGCGTCCACGATTACCCGCGGCCGGCCGAGCTTCTTGCCCTTGGCGCGTGCCGTCTCGAGGCCTGCCTTCACCCGTTCGGAGATGCGGACACGCTCCTGCTTCGCAACGGTTGCGACGATGGCGATTACCGCGTCTTTGAAGATCCCGCAGGAATCGAAATACTGCTCAGTGAAACTGCGATAGCCGACGCCGTAAGACGTGAGCCGGTTCAAGTGCTGGAGGGTTTCCAGCACACCCTCGCGGGAAAGACGGTCCAGCGCCCAGAACAAGAGTACGTCGAACTTGCGCTGGCTGGCATCCCTGAACATGGCCTGAAACTCGGCGCGCTCATCCGTCTTGGCCGTCTCGTGATCGATGAACTCGCGGTAGACGGTCCAGCCCTGCAGAGCGGCGAACTCGCGCAGTTGGCGCAATTGGTTCTCCACTTCTTGGCCTTTGTCCTTGGTGCTCACCCTGGCGTAGATGGCTGCTCTCATTCCTCACCTCCGTTGCTGTCAAGACTTGCTCCCGCGCTTCCGGTTCTCGTTTGCTTCCTTGAGGGCCTTGAGTGTCCCAGGTTGCCGGCCTTGCGTGCCTGGCTCGATGCCCGCCTTCTTCCTGTCCCGGGCGTCCCTCTGACGATGAATTTCGAGATGCGCATCACACTCACGGACGGAATGGTGGGCCAGCGGCTCCGAGCATCTCTCGCACTTACCTGCGGCGATGTGCTTTTCGCGGCAACGCTTCTCGATAGCACTACGGCCGGCCCGTCGCTGCTCATCTGTTAGGTACTTCCGATCCATCCGCACGATCCAGGGGCTCGGCATCGCGCCGTCTTCTTTCTCTTCCTGACTGCGGCCTTGGTCGCGAACTTGTTCCTTGGCCCGTGTCAGAACTTCGTCGAGCTTGCCATCAGGCTCAAACAGTTCTCCGCCCTTTGCGGGGAGAATCGCGCGCCTAGCAGCCTCTAGCAAGTCTTCGCGGTGCTCAAGCAGCCATCGAGCCACACCTGCTATTTCCCGCTGCGCCACAGCCTCTTCCATTTCAAGCTTGGCGTGTTTCAAGGCATTCGATGAACGGCTGAGGGAACTTAGCTCCAGCTCGGAGAGCGTCATCAGAGAATGCTTTAGCAGAAAGTCAAGATCGGGCATTCCCCTCGTAGGAGCTACAAGCGGCGGCGTTGCCGCCGTTTTCTTTTCGATAGCCTTGGTCATAGCAGCCTCCCCTCGCGGTGCCAAAGTGCGCCGCGAACTGCACGCATCCTTCTGTCGTCGGTAATCCATGATGCGGCGTAGAACTTGCGCCAAGCATCGCGTTGTACTGAGCACGGACCGTTGAGGAGCACAGAAGTAGCAACGGCACTAGCTTCCATCCGAGGAATCTTCGTTACGTCTGGCGGCGCTACCTTCGCGATGATCCAATCAATGATCCAAGTCAGCGGCCTGAGAATTGTGCTCATCACGCACCCCCCAGGTAACTCCACGGATCGCGTGGGTCAAAAGGGACGTGCGCTGCTTTTTTCAGGTCACACTCCGCACAGTGAGTGCGGCCGTCTCGGTTGATGAAAAAGAAGCGCGCTTCTCCACACCCGGGACATTGGAGTGGTTTGGCGGTGACGATAAACGTGCATTCACGACCAAAGAACAGCAACGGCTCGAGATTGTCAGGGGATCGTGGTGATAAGGTGTGGCGTTGGTCCGTTGTCATCGCACACAGCCTTCGCCTGGCGTCGGCTTGCCCGGGAATACAAATCCGTTGCGGATCCACTCCAAAGCTGAGGACTTGGGCGGAGCATGGCGCGCGTGGCGAGGGCAATAGCCGCCGTTCGTGCGCCACAGGCAACGGGTGGTCGGGCAGTATCGCTCAGGGTGCTTTTCTTTGTGTTGAGCTACTTTGGCGGCGGTGCTCATGGCCGTCCCTCAGGGGAGACTGCGAAGCGCATGGCACGACGCAAGCCGAGTACCCGCAGCATGGCGACGTGCTTGCACTTTCCGCGGCGATAGCGGGCGGAGGGACAGCTACACGTCCATTTGCGGGCGGAATAGCGAACGTCGTACAGGACGCCCGCTTTGGTTAAGGACTTCACGCGCAACCGGAGCGGTGCGCGGTGGTGTGATAATTTATTTCCAGCTTCCATCGGAGCTAAGCCCTCCTTTGGGGGTCAGGGCTGCCGGTCAGGTGCAAACTGAGCGGTGGCCCGTTTTGTTTTTACCGTCGCTTCTCCTGATAGATTTCAGACTTCTTTGCTTTCAGGCGAGCGATGTCTGATGCCGTCCAAAGTCTGACGCTGACCTTTCCGAGACGCTGAAGCTTCGGTGCTACGAATTTCCCCTTCTTAATCCAATCCTGAAGGGTCGCCCGCGTTATTCCGACAGCTTCAGCCGCCTCGGTTGTCGTGTAGGTCTTCGGACTCATCACCTATTTTATAGCAGAGTCTTGACAGGATGTCAAGTCTTTTGTATGATGCCTTTGAGGGTAGCGGAAAGGAGCAAAACCCATGGGCAGTCGAGACAAACGAGGCCGAGAGAAAAAGAAGCCAAAGAAGAAGAACATCAAGCCGTCTAGCGGTCCAGCGAGGCTGACACCTGAATACAAGCCGCCAGTGGCGCCGACGCAGCCGGCACCGCAACCGCCAGAGGTAAGCTGAAAAAGGGAAGCGCCGGCAGGCACGCCGGCGCGGGTAGGAATCAACGTGAACAATCGAAAAGAGAATAAGCGCAAACCCGCGAAGCACGCAAGGGCTAAGACGCCCCAACCAGGCACGAAGCCGCCCAAACGCCCACGCGTGAAACTCCCGGAGCCGGTCCGCACAGTGAACACTGGATGGCACCCCCGAACTCCCGAAATAACGCAGATACCACTGGATTGTCCGGCTGGCTATCCGAGGGATTTGTGGCTACAGACCCGCACGATTCTTACCGAGGCTCTCCAGAAGTTTTCAGAGCAAAGGCAGATGCTTGACTTGTGCAAGCACACGTTCTCGCAGACCAAGATGGGGCCGATTATTCTTCCTCCGGTGCTGGCGGGAAAGATGAAACCGCACGAAGCGCACAGCGCAATGGTGGGGTTGCTCCGTTCAGTGTTAAGCCGCAACAATGCACAGGGCCAGGAGTCGGAAGTAACGATTTCCGATGCATGGACGGCGCTGGAAAGAGCAATCGCGGAAGCGGAGGAGCAGCGGGCGCACACGACGCCGAGCGCCGGCACCGCGGAGGGTAAGTTTGCGGATCGACTGGCTGTTGAAAAACACAATACCGGAGTGGACTCTAAAGAGCCGGGCGAGGCGCCGGAAACCGGACACAAGAATGACCAAAAAGGCAATCCGTCACTCATTGATGGCAAAGACAGCGTTGCTTTTAGGACCGCCGAGCAATACCTAGGAATCAGCGAGAGGCAACGCCAAAACCTCGTCGCAAGGGGCGTACTCGTAGTCGAGGGGCAAGGACACAATCGGCAAATAACCACGGAATCGCTCAGAAAGTATCTCCCTTCAAAAAACCCGAAGTAACCCGCAACGACCCGCAACGACCCGAAGTAACCCGCAATCAGCGGCCTTGCCCATCCACTATTCTCAATGCGACAACAAAGTTGTATTTCGCAGAGTTGTATTTCGCAGGGGGTTACACCGAATGAACGATCTTCGCGAACTGCGGCGGATGGCCGGCTGGACACAGCTTAAAGCTGCGACTGCCAGCGGCATCAACCGCGCAAAACTCAGTCAAGCCGAATGTCGGGAAATCCAGTTGAGCGAACAAGAAGAAGCGGCAGTACGCCGCGTGCTCATCGCAGCGATTCGTGATCGTGCGGCCAGAATCGACGGGGTTTTGGAGGACGCAGGCAGAACGCCAAAGTCAGCGGGAATGCTGGCAGGTGCCAGCGCGTAGATTTTCAAACACACCCCTAGTCACCGCCAAAGTGACTAGAGGGAATTTCAAAAAGGACAGACCGAATAATGGACACCCAGACGGTAACACGAGTAGAGCAAGCAGAGCAACACCCTCTCAAAAGCACAATTCAGTGCAAGGTTGGAGTGGAAGTAGTCCGGTCGGCGGATTTGGAGAGCTGCTATTTCCGCGGGCCGCGACCTGGGCGGAGCTTCCGAGTCTTCACTGACAATGAGGCGTGGGCGGAACTCCTCGCAGCAGCGAGCGTGGCGCAATGACCAGGCCGCCCCTTGCGACGGCGTTTCAAGCGCGCCAGTCCCGTCGTGCGGCGATCGAGGCATTCTTTCTCGAACATCTCGGAGCACGTTTCAGCACGAACACATTACACGGGCAATTCGGAACGTCCTTCCGAGCACGCGTCAGCGAGATCAATCGGAGCCCTGCATCCTCAATCCGGATTTTGAACAAAACGAGTGTTGCCAAAGATGATCTCGGCCAGCCGTGCGAGCGGAGCGTTTACTGGGCAGAGCTGCGCGGCCCGAATGAGCATCGTTCGGAGCGGACGGAATCCGACTACATGCGCCGGACACGTGAGGAACGGGCGCAAGCAATGCCGCTGTTTGCCGGGGCGGCGCGGCCATGATCGTCATCCGCATCCACGTTGATCCCCTGGACGGCGCCGGCATCCCTTGGCGGGACAGGCTCACCATCTTGCGCGGGCAACTCACCATTATTCGCACGCGGGCAGAGAGTGGGATCCCGGTATCCGTGGAATCTATCGCCCGAGCGGAGCGTGTGGCGCGCGAACTCGAGGCCGAGGAGTTGGGCGCGTGAACCACGAGCGCAAGTACGGCAACCGACCATCCCATCCGTTCTACGTCTGGAACGGGGTCTTGGAGGCCAAGCACCGCAGGCAAATCGGCCCTGCCATCTGGGAATTTCTCTGGCTCTTGGACTGCATCACCAAAGAGAAAGACGGGATCGGCAAAGTGTGGAACGGCAAGCCTGTCAACTATCAGAAAATTGCCGAGAGCTTCGAGGTTAACGAAAAGACCATCCGCTCTCACTTCGACCGACTGGAGGAGAAGGGGTACATAGAGCGAACGCTTACCCCTCGCGGCCATTCAATCAGAGTCCTGAACTCGAAAAAGTGGACCAAGAGTGGTCGGAAAGAAATGCCCGACCACCCGGCGAAAATGTCCGACCACTCAGAAGAAAATGTCCGACCCAATAAGACAAAGCAGCTAGACAAAGCACTTGAGCAAGCAGTAGGGCTGCCGCTAGCTCCGTTCTGGAAGGAGATGGGAATTGACCCTGAGAGGCTCTCAGGAGGGGTTCGCAAACTCTGCGAGGACTTGTACACGACGAAGGGCAATCAATCGCCCGTCGAGTTTCTTTCAGCTTGCATGGACGCGATTCAGGCTATGGGCTGGCGCATCCCTCCGCGGATCGCACAAGCTGCGGCTGAACTGAGAACGAACGAGAGCGGCTACCACCAGCGGGAGCCCATTCGCGAACTCGAGCCCGAACCGTGGGGCGCGGGAGTAGGGGGCAAGCAATGAACGAAGCCATAGCCCCACCACTCCCCGCCGATGCCGATTCGGAACGCGCCATTATTGGCGGAATCCTGTACGGTCACATCCGAGCGCTTGAACTTATCGACATGCTTCGCCCCGAGGACTTCCAGAACGAAGCCAACCAGAAAGTATTCAAGTCGGCCCGCAGACTCTCCGAGGCCGGCACTAACCCCGATATTCTTGCGGTTAGCGACGATCTGACCCAAGAGGGTGAGCTGGAAGCGGCTGGTGGGACGCCGTATCTGGCCAGCTTGCTCGACAAGCGGGATATTTCTGTGGATCTGATGAGAAGCGCACGCAACGTGCGCCGATTGGCGGAGCACAGAAAACTCATTCACACCTTAGAGAAGTTACAGAAGCACGCTTTCGATACGACTCCTGGGTACCTAGACGACGTTCTCGACGGCGCGATTGAAAGATTGTCGGCACAAGCCAGGGACTTAGACGAAAGCGACGACATGGGCGTTAGCCACTTCGATGCGGCCACGCGCAAACTTTCAGAACTGCAAGAAGGGGCGCGAATAAAAATCTTCACTGGCGTTGACAAGCTCGACCGACTCACTGGCGGTTTCAGGGAAACCGAACTGGTGACACTGACCGCCGATACCGGAGTTGGAAAGACTCTTCTTGCTTCGCAGACCCGCGCAATGTCTTGTCGGCGGGGGCATCACTCCCTGTATTGCAGCGCGGAAATGACCGCGGCGCACTTAAAGGGCCGCGAGTTGGCCGCGAATGCCAGCGTTTCACCTTTCAAGATGCGGCGGGAGGACTTGCTTACTCCCGAAGATTGGAAGTCGCTGGTCGAAGCAGCAAGCCACGAATGCAAGTGCTGCAAGATACTCGACGGCGAGTTGAGCCTATCGCGTATCCGCAGAGCGGCTCGAAGAATGAAGAAAACAGACGGCCTTGACCTCATAGTTTTGGATTACGACGAGTTGATTGATGCCCCAGGAGAAACCGAACTAGATCAGCAGCGAACCCTGGTGCGGGCCGCAAAGTCTCTAGGCGTCGAATTGGAATGCGCCGTGATCCTGATTAGCCAGTTGCGCAAGGCGCTCAACAAGGAAGATGCCGAGCGGCCATCCCTGCAACGGCTCTACGGTACCGGCGCAAAAGCAAAGCACAGTTCTTTTGTGATCTTTGCAGACCGGCCTTGGGTCAGGGAGATGCAGGGCGACGAGAAGGAAGCGAAGCTATTCATCCTGAAAAGCCGCGACGGTCAGACCGGGCCTGTCTCGGCGGTATTCGACATTCGCAAATTGAGGTTCAGTGACGCGCCGGAAGTTCCGGCCACGGCGCAAGTCTGGCGCGATCATACGGAGCCGCATGGGGAGGACGACTAGCCGTGATGCTCCGTGAGGGTTTGCGTAGACGGCTACTCGAAGATCGCGGCATCTCCGTCACCGAATGCTGCGACAAGTGCGGCCAACTTCTCGGCTCAGTGCGATTCATGCGGCGAGGGGATCCCGGGGTTTGGTGCAGTTCTAAATGCCGCGGCGACGGTGAGCGCAAGTCTAGCGTTAAGACGAACGGAGGGGCCGCTAAAGTTTAGATGGCCGTCCTTCTCCAATTCGCTGTAGAGTCCTTGCCGGTTGCAGCACCGCGCCGGAGAGGACCATCTTTGGCGAGGCGCAAGTATCAAAAGGGAAACGTGTTCCAGAAAAGCAGAAGCAAATCCGACCCCTGGCTCCCGAGCGTGCCGGCGTATGCGCGTTACTGGCAGGATGTCCCTGGGCGAGCAGAATTACAGCGTGGGATCGTCCCGCTGGGTATCTGCCGCACGCGGACCATTGCGGAGCGCAAATGTGCCGAACAGCTTGAGAAGCTTGGCGTAAACTCCTCTCAACGTTTCTTTGAAGCAACAGCAAACATAACCTTCAAGGAGCAGGGCGAGTTATGGTTGAAGTCCCTGCTCACCCGCAAACGCAACCCGCTTGAACGTACATCGGTGGACAGCCGGCGCTACGCGCTGGACAAGTGGGTCTACCCGTTCCTTGGCGAGAAATACCTGGCCGATGTGCATAATCTGGCCCTTAAGGAGTTGGTGGACCAGATGTCAAACTCACTGGCCCCAGCAACTATCCGCGACTACATGAGTTGGGTCAAAGACGTTGTGGCCTCAGCTCGCAATGAAAAGGCCGAGCAGATATTCTCTAGGGTGTGGGATGACGAGTTCATTGATGCCCCATCGATCGGCGAGCAGAAGCAGCCGACGGTGACAAGCGCGGAGATGTCCAGCATCCTGCTCTACGCCCGCGGGCAGTATCAAGCGCTCTACGCGCTCCTCGCCGGTTGCGGCCCGCTTCGCGTAGGCGAAGCCTTGGGGCTTGAAATAAAGCATATCTCTACAGACTTCCGCACGCTGCAGATCGAACAGAAGGCCAAGCGTAGCGAAATCCAAGACTACCTAAAGACGCCGGCCGGCAAGCGGCAGGTTGACCTATGCTGTTCGCTGGCAGGAATGCTCAAGGACCATGTGGGCTTGCGCACAAGCGGCCTGGTCTTCCCAAATAAAGTGGGCAAACCACTCGATCAAGCAAATATCAAACTTCGCGACTTGCAACCGGTTCTCGACCATCTCGGCCTGCCTCGCGGCGGATTCAATATCTTTCGCCGTTTCAGGCGGACATACATTGACGAATTTCCGGGCGTGCCGACTGCTCTAAAGCATTACTGGAGCGGCCACGCGCAGGAGCACGTCTCGGAGCGGTACATCAAGCTGGATAAAGAGTGCGAGTTCCGGCTAAAATGGGCAGAGAAAATCGGCTTAGGATTTGACCTTCCCGGCGCCCCAGTTGGGCAACGTGGGCAACTGGTTCAATTCCAGAAAGCAGTGTAAATTGTTGGAAACAGGGCCAATTACGGAAATCACGTGCAAGGCACTTCTTCGTAGGTGCCGAACACGTCGCGCATGGCGTCGCAAATTTCTCCCAACGTTGCGTAGGCCTTCACGGCATCGAAAATGAACGGCATGAGATTTTCGTTGCCCTTGGCGGCGTTGCGCAGCGCGCCAAGTCGGCGCTCCACCTCCGCTTGCGAACGCTCGGCGCGGAGTTTACGGAGGCGCTCGGCCTGGCGCCGCGCGACCGTCTCGTCAATTTGCAGGATCTCGAGCGGCTTCTCTTCCGAAATAAAATCGTTCACGCCCACGATGATTTTTTCTTTTTTTTCCACCGCCATTTGGTACCGGTAAGAGGCTTCCGCGATCTCGCGCTGTGGGTAACCGCGCTCGATGGCCGCAACCATACCCCCCATGGCGTCAATTCGTTCGATGTGGTCCCAAGCGCCGCGCTCGACCTCGTTCGTGAGCGTTTCCACGAAGTAAGACCCGCCGAGCGGGTCGACCGTATTGGTTACGCCGGTTTCGTGCGCGATGATTTGCTGGGTGCGCAGGGCAATCGTGGCGGCAAACTCTGTCGGCAAAGCCCAAGCTTCATCAAGAGAGTTGGTGTGCAAGGATTGCGTGCCGCCCATCACCGCAGCAAGCGCTTGAATGGCCGTCCGAACGACGTTGTTGTACGGCTGCTGGGCCGTGAGCGAACAGCCCGCTGTCTGGGTGTGGAAGCGCAGCCCCCAGGAGCGCGGATTGCTCGATTGGAAGCGCTCGACCATGGCCTTATGCCAGATGCGCCGCGCGGCACGATACTTAGCAATCTCCTCGAAGAAATCATTGTGCGCGTTGAAGAAAAAGGAAAGCTGGGGTACAAATTGGTCCACCTCAAGGCCGCGACGCATTCCCCATTCGACATACTCGAGTCCGTCGCGCAGGGTAAAAGCCAATTCTTGAATCGCCGTGGAGCCTGCCTCGCGGATGTGGTAGCCGCTGATCGAAATGGTGTTGAACTTGGGAGTGTTTTTGACGCCGAATTCAAAGGTGTCGATGACCAACCGCATGGAAGGCTCGGGCGGGTAGATGTATTCCTTTTGCGCGATGTACTCTTTGAGGATGTCGTTCTGCAGTGTGCCAGAGATTTTCCTCCAATCCGCACCCTGCTTCTCCGCCACCGCCAGGTACATCGCCCAGATGACCGCCGCCGGCGAATTGATGGTCATGGAGGTGGTTACGCTCGCCAGCGGGATTTTGTCAAAAAGCACTTCCATGTCGGCGAGGGAGCTGATGGCCACGCCGCATTTCCCGACTTCTCCTTCCGAGAGCGGATGGTCAGAGTCATAACCCATCAGAGTCGGTAGGTCGAAGGCTGTGGAGAGGCCGGTTTGGCCTTGCGAAAGGAGGTAGCGGAAACGAGCGTTGGTGTCTTCCGCGGTGCCAAAGCCCGCAAACTGGCGCATCGTCCAGAGGCGCGTGCGGTACATCGTGGGATGGATTCCGCGAGTATAGGGGGGAACACCAGGCATGCCTAAATCGCGGTCGGGATCCCAGTTCGGCAAATCGGCTTGCGTGTAAAGGCGGCGAGTCGGATGACCGGAGGTGGTTGTGAAATGGTGAGTTCTTTCGGGGCTCTTTGCCAAAGTCGGCTGAAGAATGTTCCTCTCCCAGTCGAGTTCTTTGCCCGAGGGCTGGCGGTGCGGGGCGGAAGTTTCGGCGGGCGTTAAGGTCTCTGTCGATGCTTTTGGCTTATCGCTCATTCCGGAGCTTCTCCTCAAGTGCGCGAGCCAATGCGTAGGACGTCTACACCACCAATGCTATGCGAAAGGTAGAGGACGGGCAAGCTTCGACAACACCTGCAAACACCTGCGGCACCGGCGAGAATCGGCACACAAGCCTGACATGGCATGCACGGGGATTGTAACGTGGGGCGCTAGCCTTGCGGGTTCTCTCGCGTATGGGGATATCGAATTGTGGCAGAACCCGCTGGCGAGCGGCAACGCTAGGGCTGCCGGCGACGAAGTGCCGCCACGTAGTGGAGAGGGCAGAAGGTCATCGTGTCTAGATCGGCCCGCCCCGGGACGCAAAGTTTATCCCCGGAGCTTGCTGCGAGTTATTTCTGGCCGGCATTGGTGCCGGAGAAGAGTTTGTCCACACCAACGACCTGGCCGTGCAATGTTCCTGGGATGAGCGTTTCGCGGTCGATTGCGCCGCCTTCGGCGTCGGCAACGGTGACGTGATTGACTTCCAAGGTCTTGCCAACGGCGCGCTCGTAGTTGGCCCTGGCTTCAAGCAGATCAGCAAGCGCGCGGAGCTCCGTGCCCTGGGCGGTGATATAGTCGCGCTGGGTCAAGATCACTTGGTAAACGGTCGATGCACCCAGTTGGTACCTCTTCTGCTCGGCCTCAAAAGTCTGGCGTTGCAATTCACTCGCCTTGGAGGCGGCAGCCACACGCGCGCGATCCTGTTCCAAGGCGATGTAGGTGTTGCGCACGTCCAGCAAGGCGGCGTTCTTCAATTGTTGCACTTCCATCTCGATCTGGCGCTGGACGAGCTGCGAGCGCTGATTGTCGGCCTGCAACGAGCGGTTGCGAATCGGAATGGTGATGCTGACTTGCGCAGCATAGTCCGGAAAGTCGTTGTGAAGCACCATCTTCATGGCATCGCTGAAGCCAGCGAAGTTGGTTACGTTTGAGGCACGAGCGAGACTCGGGAGGAACAGACCCGGGACGGGATTACCGTTGGCGTCGACCACTGGAGCTCCTGCAACGGGTATTGTGGGCAGAGGTTTGGAGTTTCCCGCGAGTCCCACGGTTCCGTATTGGGCACTGAGCGTCGCGGTCGGGAGCAGCGCGTTGTGCGTAGCTTTCACGTCGAGGGCAGCGTTCTTCAGGTTGTACACCTGTTCGAGGAGATCCGGCCGCTTCGCGTAAGCTTCCTTCAACGCCTCCTCGAAGCTTGGGGCTTCGGTTTGTGCCGGGGCCGCTGGCTTATCAGTGGGAATAATTTCGACGTTGACGACTTTGGGATCAAGCGGATTCCGGGTAATCGCATTTTTCAAGGTCTGTTCATCTGTCAACTGGACAGTCTGTGCGACGATGAGGTTCTGTTGGTTGGTGGCGAGTTCGGACTCCGCGCGCGTGACATCCAGCGGAGCCATCGTGCCGATCTCGAGCTGCTTTTTGTTGTCGCTATACAGCTTTTCGGAAACAGCAACGGCTTGCTGCTGGACTTTAACATTCTCGTGGGCGTAGGCGAGTTCCCAATAGGCGTTGATGGTATTCGTGACGCTAGTGATAGCCTGCTGCGCGAAATCAAGGTCGGCGATTTTGCGGTTGTTGTTCGCGATGATGATATTGCGACGGTTCACGGTCAGGCCAAAACCGCTCAGCAAATTCTGGCTGAAGCTAACGAAGATGGACGACTGCACGAAGGGATTAAAAAAGTTGGCCGTGGGATCGCTGGATGATCGCGTGTTGTCATAGGTAACGGTCATGCTCGTTCCGGTTGGGAAATACTGGGAATACTGCGTATTGTACGTGTCGCTGTGAATGAAGAGGGGGGAGGCCCGAAGTGCGCCGACGACTCCCGATCCCGAGGTGAAGGGGTTGTTGATGGGTTGCGTGCGATCGTCGAGCGAAACCGTTGAGGTCAACAGAGGGTCGTACGAGTTGATGATAAACGCGAAAGGATTGAGGCTCGCGGAAGAACCAGGGATGGCAGCGCCGGGTATCCCATAACCCGAAGAATTAGGTCCAGAGGACGCTTTGAGAATGCCTACGTCTGCGATCCATGGATAGTAGCGCCGCACCGCAATATCCACGCTGTTTTCTAAAGCGAGTTCCACTGCGTCCTGAAGAGAGATTTCGAGCTTGTTGTCGTGGATGAACTGCTCGATGCGCGGCGAGTTGACGACGGAGCTTGGCGGGACCTTAATCGCGCGGTAGGGCGCAAACAGATTGGGAAAAGGCCGCGGCGCGCGCGAGAAATGGTATTTGGCGGTACCGAGCGAAATGGGAGTGTTCACAGCACTTGGCGCGGCTTGCGGAGCAGGCGCAGGCGGCGGATTTTGCGGTGCGGCTTGCGCATACGCCGGGGAGGCAGGTCCCCCCACAAGCGTCGCCGCGAGAATTAGCGCCATCAGCGGTCGGGCCAACAGCGTTGCTCCAGATGCAGCCAGGGTCCTGCGTAGCGAAGTCATAGCGCTCCTTACCCTCGTGATTCCCCCAAGGGATTTGAATTTGAACTTAAAGGGCTCAATCTGTAAAACGTTCACACAATGGAATTTGTTTCGCGAGCTTTGCTTTTATTTGTTTCACTCTTGGAAACAAGTGAACCGTTTTTTGGGGTTAGCAAGATCGAACTGGCCCGCGCCTGCCCCCGATTCGGACGGGAAAGCCACCACAAACAAAGACACGCATGGACCGGGCAGACCGAGTCTAACAGGGCCGTCTATTCTTGACAATTCTTGACAATAAAAGGCACGACCGCTAGGCTGCTGACAGTTCGACGTTTAGGAGTCGCTGACGATTAGCTGAGGCCATGCTCAAGCGCGAAGAAATCCTGAAGATGTTCGAGACCGCCGGCGCCATCCGCCACGGGCATTTCGAACTGTCTAGCGGACGGCACAGTGGAACCTATGTGCAATGCGCGCTCGTGCTGCAATACCCGCGGTTTGCGGAAAAGCTCGGGCAAGCCCTGGCGGAGCTGTTTTCGGATGTTCGCGTGGACGCGGTGGTCTCGCCGGCCATCGGGGGCCTCATCATCGGGCAGGAAGTGGCGCGAGCATTGCCTGACCCAAAGACTGAGATGGGCGCAGGAGTGCCGGCCCTGTTTGTAGAACGAGACGCCAGCGGGATGATGACGCTGCGCCGCGGGTTTGAGGTCCGACCGAACCAGCACGTCCTGGTGATAGAAGACGTGTGGACCACCGGCGGCTCGACTATGGAAGCCATTCACGTTGTGGAAGAGGCCGGCGGGCGCGTGATGGGCGCCGGGGCGCTGATCGACCGCAGCGGCGGAGCGATCGACTTCGACGTCGAAGCGCAGTCGCTGCTGCAAATGCCCCTCACCCACCATGAGCCGGAAGATTGTCCGCTCTGCCGACAGGGCAGCGTTGCCCTGAAGCCGGGCAGCCGCTTTGCGCGCACGGCGCTTTAGCCGGATCTAACCTTCTCTCGCCCTGATGCGTCATTTCAAGCTCACCATTGCCTACGAGGGCACGGATTTCCACGGCTGGCAGATGCAGTCGAACAAGCCGACCGTTCAAGGGGAAATCGTCAATGTGCTCGAGCGTGTGACGCAAGAAAGAGTTTTTCTGCACGGCGCGGGACGAACGGACGCAGGCGTACATGCGCTCGGCCAGGTAGCCAGCTTCAAAACTCAATCGGCGCTGTCGGCCGAGGAATTCCAGCGCGCGCTAAACGCGCTGCTGCCCCCGACGATTCGCATTGTGGCGGCGGAAGAGGTCGGGCCGGACTTTCATGCGCGCTGGTCGGCGCGACGCAAAACCTACCGCTATCGCTTGTATCGAGGAAAAGTCGTGCCGCCATCGCTCTGGCGCTACGTCTTGCACTATCCGTTTCCGCTCGATGAAGATGCCATGCGTGACGCAGCGGCTCGTTTTATCGGAACGCATGACTTCACTGCGTTTGCCGCTTCGGCAGATTCGGAGGACGGGGATCGCGAGCGTTCCACCGAACGCGAAATTTATGCCGCGGAACTCGCACGCTCGGCGGACGGAGAAGAGCTCGTCTTCACGGTGAGCGGCCGATCCTTTCTTCGTTACATGGTGCGGAAAATGGTGGGCACGCTGCTGGAGGTGGGGCGAGGAAGGCTCAAACCCGAAGACATTGACCGTCTCTACGAAATCAAGGACCGCGCGAAGGCCGGCCCCACCGTTCCGTCGCAGGGGTTGGTGATGGTCGAGGTGCAGCACGAAGAGGCCTGGCGCATCGGAGACCCTTAGAAGATTCTTCGTGATGCCTTGCCAATCGCCGTGTGAATCGCCCTGGTTTGCGGTTCACGGTCTTCACGGTGCGGTTTGCTCTCGCCGAAGCAGAAAATCGGTTAGAATCCCGATTATGGCTGCCACGGCCATCCCTATCGAAATGCTGCCCTCGATCGACCCCGCCACGGGGAAAGTCCTGGCACATATTGGAAGGACTCCGCCGGAGATGGTTGGGCGGACGGTCGTGCTTGCGCGAGCGGCACAAAAGGAATGGGCGAAAGTTCCCGTGCGCGAACGCTGCCGGCGTTTAAGGAAGCTTCGCGAATGCTTGATGGCTTCCCGCAACGAACTGGCGGACGCCGTTGTCGGCGAATCGGGAAAGCCGCGTGTGGAAGCCGTCTTCGCGGATATCTTTGTCGCGCTCGATTCGGCAGAGTATTGGTCCAAGAAAGCGCCCGCGGCGCTTCGCCGGGAACGCGTACCGCATCACAGCAGTGCCGCAAAGGCCAAGTCCGGGCATCTGGTGTATGAACCGCTCGGCGTGATCGGCATTATTTCTTCGTGGAACTATCCGCTAGCGATTCCGATGAGCCAGATTATTCCTGCCGTCGCAGCCGGGAACGCGGTCGTCTCGAAGCCGAGTGACTTTACGCCGCGATGCGGAGAGCTGATCGAAAGGCTTTTTCGCAGCGCCGGCTTCCCGCAAGACCTCGTCGCCGTGGTTCAGGGTGGAGGAGAAGTGGGGCAGGCGCTCGTCGAGTCGGGCCCCGATAAAGTTCTTTTCACCGGAAGCGTCGGGACCGGGCGGCAGGTTGCAGAAGCTTGTGCAAAGAAACTCATACCGACGGTCCTCGAACTGGGTGGCAAGGACGCCATGATTGTTCTTGCCGATGCAGACCTCGAAACGGCATCGAGCGCCGCCGTTTGGGGCAGTTACACGAATTGCGGGCAGGCTTGCCTGTCGGTCGAGCGGCTGTTCGTCGAGGAAGCGGTCTCGCAAAGATTTGCAGAGCTCTGTGTTCAGAAAACGAAGAAGCTGCACCTCGGCCCGGGCAGCGATCCCGCGACCGATGTTGGACCTTTGATCCGGCCGCAACACGTGCGACGAATGAGCGATGTAATCGAAGACGCGGTGGCGCGGGGCGCGCGAGTTTTATGCGGCGGCAATCCGCGTCCCGATCTCGGGCCGAACTTCTTCGAGCCTACCGTGGTTACGGACGTTGATTCCAGCATGAATCTATTTCAGGAAGAGACGTTTGGACCTATTCTGGCCATGCAAACGGTGAAGGGTGCCGAGGAAGCCATCCGTCACGCCAACGATTCGCCATTTGCCCTGGCTGCCAGTGTGTGGACGAAAGATGCGAAGAAAGGACAATCGATCGCCGAGCGAATTCGTGCAGGCGCAGTCATGGTCAATGACGCCATCAGCTGCTTTGCGATTGCCGAGGCTCCTCATGGCGGAAGTGGCGCGAGCGGCTGGGGCCGCACGCACGGCCGCGCGGGAATTCTGGAAATGGCGCAAACGAAATACATCGATGTCGACCGCCTGCCGCGGAAGGAAAAGCCGTGGTGGTATCGTTATGGCAGGGAGCTGGAGCAGGCGGCGGACGCCTTCCTGCGGTTCGAGTTCTCCGGCGGCATCAGCGCAAAGCTCAGCAATGTTCGCGCCGGGCTGAAAACTTTTTTCCGTGACCACGGTTGGTAGAAAGGGCTTCATGGCAGAAGAATCGGCAGCCACCCCCAAAATCAAAACCCGCAAGCCCAAGCAGCGTGCTTGCGACGAGAAAGATGACAAGGGCAAACTCTGTGCCGGTCATTTGAAGCGCTGGTACGACTACCCCAAAGAGGTGGCCGGGCATATCGGGCCGAACGCGGAGATCTATCGGTGCGAGTTTTGCAAGACGCTGTATCGCCCTGATCCCGCGCAGCAGCCACAAAGCTACACGTTGCGAAACTAGTGGCGTCCGGGAGCAGTCAAAGACGTATGCTGCAAAACGAATGGATCTACGACTGGAATACGGCCACCCCGCCCGAGATTCCTGCGGGCACACCGGTGCTCCTGGATGACGAAACGCTTCGCGATGGGTTGCAGAATCCTTCCGTTTTCGATCCCAGCATTGAAGACAAACTGGAAATCCTGCACCTAATGGAGTCGCTCGGCATCGATGCCGTCAATATCGGCCTCCCGGGCGCCGGGCCGCGCGCGGCGGCACATACCGAAGCTTTGGCGCGTGAAATTGCCGCCAACCGAATGAAGATCAAGCCGAACTGCGCCGCGCGAACGCACGAAAACGACATTCGTCCCATCGTGGAGATTTCCGAGCGCGCAGGAATCGCGATCGAAGCCGCCACGTTCCTTGGTTCGAGCCCCATCCGGCGTTTGGTCGAAGACTGGACCGTCGACCATCTCCAGCGCACCACGGAAAATGCTGTGAAGTTCGCGGTCGAACATGGCCTGCCGTCTATGTACGTGACCGAAGATACCGTGCGGACGGATCCGGAAACAGTGAAGCGCTTATATTCCACGGCGATTGGTAACGGCGCCCGAGCCGTTGTTCTGTGCGACACCGTGGGCCACGCGACGCCAACGGGCGCTTTCAACCTGGTCAAATTCGTCGTGGAGGAAGTCGTGAAGCCTTCGGGCGAAAAAATTCGCGTCGATTGGCATGGTCACAACGATCGTGGCTTGGCCATCGCCAATTCCTTTGCCGCGGTTGCCGCAGGCGCGCATCAGGTCCACGCCGCCGCCAATGCGCTCGGCGAGCGTGTCGGCAACACGCCCATGGAACTCATGCTCGTGAATCTGCGGCTCGCGGGCCTGATTGACCGCGACCTTTCCAACCTCAGGTATTACTGCGAGAAAGTTGCCCGTGCCACGAAGACTTCCATTCCTCCCAACTACCCCGTGATTGGCCACGACGCGTTTCGCACCGCAACCGGGGTGCATGCGGCTGCAATCATCAAAGCGATTCAGAAACACGATCATCGCCTGGCCGACGCGGTTTACAGCGGCGTGCCCGCCCACCTGTTCGGCATGGAGCAGGTGATTGAAATCGGCCCCATGAGCGGCAAATCCAACGTTCTTTATTGGCTCGCGCGCCACCAGATTCCCGCCGATGACACTCTCGTCAGCCGGATCCTCGAGGCTGCCAAGCAATCCGCACGCGTACTTACCGATGCCGAGATCCAAGCACTTTGCACGGAGCCGGCATCCCGTTGAGACAATACGGGCGAGACAAGATAGTCGGGCCGACGATGAAACGTGCCTTCGTTTGCGCTATTCTTCTATTTATGCCGGTTCGCTCCGCCGCTCCGTCCCATGCGCGTCGTCTGGCCGCGGGTCCCCGGCTCGCCGAAAGCGTGCAGGTGCGCGCCGCCCTCGAATGGTTTGATCGCAATCTTTCCTGGATCAACGATGCGCAAGCGAGGTTAACGGAGATTCCCGCGCCGCCCTTTCAGGAAGAAGCGCGCGCCAGTGCCGTGAGCGAATTGCTCTCGGAAAGTGGCCTCCCAGCGCGCGTCGATAAGATCGGCAACGTCATTGGGGAGTTGCGCGGTGCAACCGAAAATGAAATTGTGATGCTTTCCGCACATCTTGATACGGTTTTCCCTGCTGGCACGGACGTGAAAGTCCATCGCAACGGCAACCGCATGACGGCGCCGGGCATTTCCGATAATGGCACCGGCATTGCGGCACTTGTCGCCATTGCGCGAGCGCTCGAATTTGCTCACATCAAACCCGAGCGCACCCTTTTGCTTGTGGGAAACGTGGGAGAAGAGGGGGAAGGGAATCTGCGCGGAATGCGCGAGTTGGTCGAGACGTACGGGAAAAAATTGAAAGCGGTGGTCGTGCTCGACGGCTCCGGCACGGATCACGTCACGACAAAGGCGCTGGCCTCCCGGCGCCTGGAAGCTATGATCACCGGCCCCGGCGGGCATAGCTGGTCGGACTTCGGCATGCCCAATCCCATCAACGCTTTGATTCGCGGCTCGATGCGCTTTATCAACACAAAAGTACCGGCCAACCCACGCACCACCTTCAACCTTGGCCAGATCGAAGGCGGAACGTCGGTCAATTCCGTGCCTTACGAGGCTAAAATCAAAGTGGACATTCGTTCGGAAAACGAGGAGGAATTGCGCCGGCTCGAAGCCGCGCTTCGCGATTCCATCGCCGCAGGCGTGCGCGACGAAATGGAGCCGCCGCGCGACCGCTCCAAAGGGACTCTCGAATGGAAAGTGGAGTTGCTTGGAAGCAGGCCAGGCGGCGAGCTTTCGCCCGATTCACCGCTGCTGGCGGCCTTGCGCACGGCAGATGAATTCATCGGCAACCAGTCCCGAACGGAACGGTCCTCTACAGACGCGAATATCCCGCTCTCCCTGGGAATCGAAGCCATCTCTATTGGCGCGGGAGGAACGGGCGGCGGAGCGCATTCCCTGCAGGAGTGGTACGACGCGGCTGGCCGGGAGGCGGGCTTGAAACGCGCGTTGCTGACCGTTCTTGGAATCGCCGGGCTCGAAGAGGCGAAATCTCGATGAATGCGGGCGCGACGCGTCTCGGGTTCGCTTGTGATGGTTTTGCTTTGGCAGCGACTTTGTGCGTTCTGCCGTTGTGCCCGCATTTAGCGGCGCAGGAGAAGCCAAAGCACACCGTCTTCTACACTCACGGCCGGATTTACACGAACGATCCAGCGAACCCGTGGGCCGAAGCCATGGCTGTCGAGGATGGGCAGATCACCTGCATTGGAAAGTTAGATCATGTACTGCTTGACTGCGGCGGAAGCCAGGAGGGCGCAGAAACCGTTCGCCTCAACGGTCTCTTTGTCATGCCCGGCTTTAACGACGCGCACGTGCACTTGGGCAGCGCCGGGGCCGACGCGCTGGCAGTTGAATTGCGGGGCGTCACTTCCGTACAGGAAATGCAGAAGCGCTTGGCCGAAGCGGTTGCGCATCACAAAGAAGGAGAATGGATCACCGGCAGTGGATGGGATCACACGCTTTGGCCGGACAAGAGGTTCCCGAATCGCCAGGAGCTCGATGCCGTCGCGCCGAATAACCCCGTCATCCTCACGCACATCTCCGGCCACGTGGCGGTGGCCAATTCGCTGGCGCTGAAGAAGGCGGAAATCGACAAGTCCTCTCCGAATCCGTCAGGTGGCGAGATCGAGCACGATGGTCTCGGGGAACCTACGGGTATGCTGAAAGAATCGGCCGCGATGATTCTGGTCACCCTTCCGTGGAAGAGCGCCGCCGCGGAATTGAAATCGTGCTCGCGAATGTTGCACGCAACGGCGTCACCTCGGCGCAGGACAATTCTGCTTGGGAAGATTTTCAGGTGTATCAGCAATTGAAAGAAGAGGGCAAACTCACCGTCCGCATCACCGAATGGTTGCCGTTCAATGCTTCACTGAACGATTTGCAAGACAGGCGCGCGCAAGGCGGTACCACGGACCCTTGGCTCAGGACCGGCGCGCTCAAAGCCATCACCGATGGCGCTCTCGGCTCCCGCACCGCCGCAATGCTCGAGCCCTATAGCGACGATCCCTCGACGACGGGCATTTTCACCTACGATCCAGAAAAATTGCGCGCCATGGCCGTTGAGCGCGACAAAGCAGGTTTTCAACTGAACTTTCATGCCATAGGCGATCGCGCCAATCGCATTGCTCTCGACGTTTTCGAAGGGGTTCTCAAGGCCAACGGCCCGCGCGACCGCCGCGACCGCATCGAGCACGCCCAGGTGGTCGCCCCGACGGACTTCCAGCGCTTCAAGGAACTGAAAGTGATTGCCTCGATGCAACCGTCGCATCAAACCACGGACATGCGCTGGGCTGAGGACCGCATCGGCCCTGAACGCATCAAGGGCGCGTACGCCTGGAACACCATGCTGAGGAACGGCGTTCGCCTGGCGTTCGGAACCGATTATCCCGTTGAGCCCATCAGCCCGTTTCGCGGGTTGTATGCCTGCGTCACCCGCGAGCGTCCGGAAGGCGGGCCGAGACACGGCTGGGAACCTCAAGAGAAAATTTCGCTCGAAGATTGCCTTCGCGCCTACACCTCAGGCTCGGCGTACGCGCAGTTCGAGGAAGGGAAGAAGGGCGAGCTAAAAGTAGGAGAATACGCAGACTTTATCGTACTTTCTGACGACCTCACGAAGATTCCGCCTTCGCAATACACCAAGGTTCGCGTCCTTCGCACGGTCATCGGCGGCCGAACCGTTTACCAAGCCAATTAAGTCTTCCTAATCTGTTCCGCGGAACCCTCACACGGCAAATCAATGAGCTCACATGATCGAGCGTGTTTCTTCCTGCGCTGCTGCGCTCTCGTCGAACCAAGCTAATCTCTGCGCACGGTGTAATCGCAGCTGGGTGCAGTTCAATTTTAGTAGTACTAAAACTGCAGGAGCTCGGAGTTTGTAACTGCTTTATACGGAGTTAGCCGCTCTTTAGGTCAGACAAATCATTGACAAACGGTTTGAAGAGAACTATATAGGCGGGCATGAAT
>WNGO01001705.1_pt1 | contig 26844 bp, 21 predicted proteins | sample 5400511 | NCBI WGS metagenome assembly WNGO01 (sample SAMN13153380, study PRJNA577476) | soil metagenome | isolation source: 20 cm soil or saprolite under Garry oak tree replicate 2 | place: USA:California | collected 2016-06-15 | reverse complement strand
GATCCCGAAGGACGGAAGCGACAGCGAAGATTTTCTCTTTGGAAAGCTCCGGATAGATCGGGAGGGAGAGACACTGCTGACACAACATTTCAGTAACAGGGAGATCGCCAGTTCTGTAACCGAGATGGGCGTAGGCCTTTTGCAAGTGAACCGGCACTGGATAGTGGACGGCCGTCTCGATGCCGACATCTTGCAAGCCAGAGCGCACCCGCTCGCGTTCTGGAGTTTCAATCACATAACAATGCCACACGCACTCTGAATCGGAAACATGCGCTGGCAACTTGTATGAGGAATCCTTGAGTAATTCGGTGTAGCACGCCGCGCGATCAGCACGCGCTGCATTCCATGCATCGAGTCGCTTGAGCTTGATGGCGAGCACTGCTGCTTGAAAGCTGTCCATCCGATAGTTATACCCAATCTCATCATGCAAGTATTTCTGGTTCTGTGCGTGGTCGCGTAGCGAACGCGCGCGGTGCGCAATGGCTGCGTCATTCGTGACTAAAGCCCCGCCTTCGCCATACGCACCGAGATTCTTGCTCGGATAAAAACTAAAACACGCAATTTGTCCAAATTGGCCAACGCGCTTGCCGCGATACCGTGCTCCATGCGCCTGCGCTGCGTCTTCTATTATCGGTAGCCCGTGTCGATCGGCGATTGTCTTGATGCCATCCATGTCTGCAGGCATGCCATAGAGATGGATCGGGATAATTGCTTTTGTGCGTGGCGTGATCGCGGCTTCAAGCTTCGCCGGGCACATTGTGCGACGCGCAGGATCGATATCTACAAAAACTGGTGTGGCCTCGACATAGCTAATTGCCCAGGCGGTTGCGATAAAAGTCATCCCAACGCTGATCACTTCATCTCCGGGGCCAATATCAAGACAACGCAGTGCAAGATGGAGCGCGCTCGTGCCACTATTCAGGCTGACGCAATGATTGACTCCGCAGTACGCTGCGAATTTCGCCTCGAAATCTAATGTCGCCGGTCCCTGGGCGAAGTTGGTCGACTCACAAATCTCCTCCAAAGCGCTCAACACTTCAGTGCGCAGAGTCCGATACTGCGCTCGAAGATCCAAATATGGTACAGTTTCCATTTTAGTTGTGTCCAATTTCAAAACGCGCGCTTAGAAGATTGGTTCTTTTCGTGATCAATATAGGGACAGACGTAGAATGCCACCACCGACTTGTTTTCGCTTGCTGCGCTCTACGCTAAGAAGGGTGCCGATTATCCCCTCGCCAGGGGCGACCCAAGCTTCTCGTGGACATCCGCGCGGCGTCATTGAACGAAATCCCAAAATAGCTTCTGCGTTTACGTCGGACGCAGCCGCTGACTAGCAATTGGAGCCTGCCTCGGCCCTCGCTGTACCTGTGCCTCCTTAGCATTGCGCTTCCTAAGCCACTCGGGGAAGTCAGGACCTTACGGAGAAAAAGCCAAGCGCAATAGGATCCCGGAAGGGGAATAACAACCGAAAGTGGCAGCTGTTGAAGCTACAGTTTATTTTTTTCGCCGCGAGTCATCTCGATTCGCAACGGTGCGATTTGTCGTAGACTAAATCGGATTCGACGGCTGTGCCAGCCGCAAGGCTTTGCGCCTGAACACATGCAACCCTACACCTGAGTGCCCCTGACAAATGTGGGCCAATCCAGGCAACAGCATAACTGGTGGCGCTCGCCGAGGCGAGCGCCACCAAATTGTCGAAGCTTTACTTATTCGTGACTACTTTCCGCACTGGTTTGCTCACTTCAAGCTGCGCGCTCACCTTCTGGATTTGCGCGGCCTGCTCTTTCAGCTGGGCTGTGAGCGCTTTTATTTGTTTTTCTTGCTGGACGACCGTTGCTTGCAACTTTTCAACCTTGCCATTGAGAGCGGTGTCGGGATTCGTGCTTTGGGGAACGGGTTGCTTTTCGCCACCGGGAGCAAATCCGCCCTGATCGGTTGCGTTGGCCGCCGTAAGGACTGTGCCCAACCGTCCATCAGGATCGACGAAGACGAAACGCGCGACGCCGCCTGCATTATTAACGGGCGAACCGTAGATGTTGTCGATAAAGCACCTGTCACTTATCTGGCCAAAACGACTGTGCACACCAGATAGATGGCCGATTACGATATTGTTATTGACAGTGGTAAGACCGCTACCGGCCTGTCTGCCTAAGACCACGTGATTGTTGCCGTGCATGTTGCTGTTGAGCGATAAGTTACCAATGGCCGTGTTGTTATCCCCATCGATGTTGGCGCCGAGAGCAGAAACACCGACCGCCACGTTGTTGAAGCCGGTCGTGTTGTCTTGGAGCGCGTTAAAACCAAAGGCCGTATTGGCGCCTGTGGTATTGTTCAGGAGCGCTTGGAAACCGACGGCCGTATTGCCAAAACCGCTGGTGTTGGCTGTGAGCGCTGAAAATCCAACAGCTGTATTGTCACCGGTTGTATTCGCAGCGAGCGCGTTCCACCCAACGGCCGTGTTGTTGGCGCCCGTCTGGTTGTCGATTAGGGCGAAAGCACCAATAGCCGTGTTTTGTTCGCCGGTGGTGTTGCCAAAGAGCGCGTCAACGCCAATGGCCGTATTGTCCGCAGCGGTGGTGTTATTCCTGAGGGCTGCGGCGCCAACAGCGGCACCCACGGCCGTATTATTGATTCCGGTGTTATTTTGCAGCGCGTTAAATCCCAGTGCTGTTTTCCCAAGACCGTTGTCACAGTCGTCTGGGCAAGCTGCTGCTTTGAGGGGCGGCGAAAGCGCAAACCAGGAGAGCGCAATTGCCAGTGTAAAAAAACCGCAACGCAAGGGCGAGCGGTTGATGGATTTTATTAGTGTTTTCATTTTTTAGTTTATTTGGTTTGAAGTTACCCTGTTGAAAGCGTGAACTGCCCTCCAGTTCGCGGGAAGCCGGGAATCATCCGCAGGAATGCCGATCCGCCGAAGAGCGTTTTCATTCATATGGCTGAATCCCGGTTAAGTTTGATTTAAGGATCGCGCGAAGCGGCGATCCTAGCGTAGTTCGATCCGACGACTGTTTCGGTCTGGCCGAACGTGCGGTGGGAATGTCGCAGGACGTGATCGACCCTTTGCATATCAAATCGCACTTCAATGTGTCAAGCATAAAATCCTCTCAATATTTGAATGCGATAGTGGTGGGCGACTGTGGTTGCAGCGCGTGCGTCGCCTCGCTTTTGCGGGGAGACGGTGAGGGGAGGGTTTCTTCAGCACACTCGCGCATGCAGGTCAAAACTCCTCACCTTGGTCCTCTTCTCTTGCCTAAGGGAGAGGCCAGCAAGGCTGGCAGATTACTTCATTTTTCAAAGCTGACAGTCAAGGAACCCTATCTTTGAACGCGGTGTGTTATCGTGCGTCCGAACTATTGTTGGGTTCACTCCGGGCGCGGCCGCCGTCGTGCCAAATGCCTGTCCTCGGTGTATGTGAGATTCTAGAAAACATTGCCTGATGCAACGGCGGGAAACCAGCGCGCGCCAATGCATTTGACGTTAAAATTCGCTGCTGTAGAACCTTCGACGATGTGCAGCATGGCATGTCGCTGGCGACAATAGAAATGACAGAGCTCGCACAAAAATCACGCCTGTGATACGGTCGTGCGTAGAATGTTGGAACTCTCTATTGTCATTCCTTGTTTGAACGAAGCTGAGACCCTGGAGTGCTGCATCCGGAAAGCTCAGCGGTTCCTCGCGGAGAATGGTGTCTACGGTGAAGTGATCGTCGCAGACAATGGTAGCAGCGATGGCTCGCAGAACTTGGCGCAAGCGGCGGGCGCACGTGTGGTGTCTGTCGCGGAAAAAGGTTATGGCAGCGCGTTGATGGGAGGTATAACTGCTGCCTCGGGCAAGTACATCATCATGGGTGATGCGGATGACAGTTACGATTTCAGCCAACTCACACCGTTTCTTAACAAGTTGCGCGACGGTTACGATCTTGTGCAAGGATGTCGCCTTCCGGTTGGTGGCGGAAAGGTAAATCCAGGCGCGATGCCGCTGTCTCACCGCTGGGTCGGTAATCCATTGTTTTCCTTTTTGGCTCGGACTTGGTTTAACGCTCCGGTGCACGACATTTACTGTGGTATGCGCGGCTTTACTAAGAGCATGTTTGAGCAACTCGACCAACGTTGCACAGGCATGGAGTTTGCTACGGAAATGATTATCAAGGCTAGCTTGAATAATCTAAAGATTGCCGAGGTTCCAATCACCCTTTATCGCGATGGCCGTCAGACGCGAGCCCCTCACCTCAAAACCATACGCGACGGCTGGCGGACACTGCGGTTTTTCTTAGTTTGCAGCCCCCGATGGCTCTTTTTGATTCCCGGCTTGCTCTTAATTGTTCTCGGAATCGTGGGTTACGGCGTCGCGCTGCCGGGCCTGACTTTTGGTGGCGTTACGTTCGACGCGCATACGCTCCTGTTTGCCAGCCTCGCGTTGCTATGCGGATTTCAGGCGGTTGTGTTCGCCGTGCTCACGAAACTGTTTGCAACCACTGAAGGACTGCTGCCTCGGGATCCGCGATTAGAACGAGCCTTTGATTACGTCACCTTGGAAACGGGCTTGGCGGGAGGTGTGCTGGCGCTAATCGCCGGTTGCGGGCTGCTACTGACAGCTGTCTTAATTTGGCGGGCGACGGGCTGGGGCCGATTGGATTATAGCCAAGTGATGCGGTTCGTGATTCCCGGGGCGACGCTTACAGCTTTGGGTTTTCAGGCGGTGCTTTCGAGCTTTTTCATGAGTATTCTGGGAATGAAACGTAAGTGAACGTGCTCGAGAAAATCCACGGCGGCTACGTCCATAACCGCAGAGTCCGCGTGCTCATTCGAAAACTTTCCGCGTTACTGCCGGATCGCGGCAGGATCCTCGACGTTGGCTGCGGGGATGGGCTGCTCGCCTCCCTGCTCCAGCAGGATAAGCCAAATACTTCGATCACGGGAATCGACGTCATGGTACGTCCTGCGGCGCACATTCCGGTGGAGCTATTTGACGGTCGATCGATTCCATTTGCCGACGCTAGTTTTGACGCAGTCATCTTCGTGGATGTGTTACACCACACGGATGCGCCCATGATTCTGCTACGAGAAGCAGCGCGGGTGGCGCGTAAGGCAGTAGTGATCAAGGATCATACCAAAAATGGCATAGCGGCTGACACGACTCTCCGCTTTATGGATCGGATAGGAAACCGCCGCTATAATGTACCTCTGCCGCATAACTACTGGTCGAGACAGAGATGGTTGGATGCTTTCGAGGAATTGAATCTAAGAATGGATATTTGGACAAGCGATCTTGGATTGTATCCATTCCCTCTAGATTATTTTTTTGGGCGCTCTCTGCATTTTATAAGTCGGCTCACACCGCGCGACCATGCTAAGGCCGCGCCTGCTGCTCGTCCTCTTGTTAGAAGCGTACCTGCGGTTTGAGACTCCGAGCAGGAAATTCCAAAAATTCATCGGACCGATTGTCGCGAGCCAGGATCACCGAGTCTCATATATTTCCTTTGCTCGAATATAAATCACCGTTTTGCAAAGGGTCGGATTGCCGCCATCATTGATGATTACGTGTCATGTTCGAACCGACAGGCCGAATTTAGGCTGTGATCACTACGAAACTATGTTTCAATTTGAATATCATGCACCAGGCGGCGCGCGGTCGATCTCGTACATCTCGTAAATCTTCTCGCCTCCAAACCAAAATTCCTTTACCAAGCGCGATTTGAACTCGGGTCGAGTTGCCAATGCAGCGAGAAAATTCCGCCTTGTGTCCGGAAAACTTTCTTTCGGCGGGGCAAATGTCACAGCAAGGCTTTTATCTTCAGAAAAAATTTGATTTAATGCGGCAGTCTGGCTCTCCTTATCTTTCTGCGAAAGGGTTTGGAAAGTTCCCCAGTCATCGTGGATCCGCCGCCGCAGTTTCTTGGGTGCAAGCGCGTGGAGTTGGGTGTGAAGGCCCCAGTCCACGCAGATTATACTTTTCGCCTTGAAGCCATGCTCGTTGACGTAATGAGAGAGAGAATAGATTTCCGGAGACCATTGTGCGGTATAGTGCGGGTTGCTTCGAAAATGCGACAGATAGCGCATGGTGTTGTGAATGTTGACCAAAAAAATGCAGGTTGCCGCTGCCACCAGCGGGAGAGCAACAACCTGGGAGAGTTTTTTCGTGCGGAAATGGTCGTACAAAGATCGTGCAAGAAAGGCGAAGGTCAGCAAAGGCCAGGGGAAAATCATTGCGTAATGATGCGGACCTCCGGCCTGAGGCGTAATCACGATCTGCACAAAAATCAGAAAACCAATAAGGAAGCAGAACAAACCGTTTTTCCGATTCTCGCGCGCCACAGCATTCGACATTGGCAAAAACAAGCAGGCCAACGCCAAAAATCCGTCGACAACAATTAGCCAATAGGAAGCAAACCGAATTATCCCGGCCGGATTCTCGAAGATAAAGCGAGCCACCGCGGCACCCGATAACGTGTATACGAGCCCGAGCCACTTCCCTTGGAGGTTCGGTGTATGAGCCCCGGTTGGGTGATGGACATTCACAAGAAGGGGCAAAATTAAGTAGAGCATGACGCCCAACGCGAGCAGAGCCGGAATGATCGCCACCCAGCGGGTAATTCTCGGGGTTGAAACCCATAGATTTTGCAGGCTGTCGGGGTAGCACAAACAAATCCCGATGGCGAAAGCCGATAGCAGCCAAACAAAATTGAACCTGTCGAAGAAACCGAGCCCGGCACAAATACAAATAAGGACGATTTTCCACGGTCTCGCCTTGTCGCGATAGCTAAACCACAGAGCAAGAATGGCCGCCTGAAAAAAGTGCGTCAAGACGGTCGGCCCCCAATCCAACCGGCTTGGAAAAAGGTTAACCGGATCGACGGCCATTATCCATACGACGATGGTGGCCCAAACAGCCCCAAGCTTTACCCGAAGGGTCTGAAAGAAGATAAGCAACGTGACCGCCCCGATCAGAATGGCCGGTAAGCGGATAGTCAAAGCCGAGACGCCGAAAAAGCGGAAGACGGGAGCGTAAATCCAAGCCTTTAAAGCTCCCATATAGGGAAAGACTAAAAAGGGCACCGATCCCAGCCGCATATGAATAAAGGTGTTGTCGGCACCGCCTTGGGCTGCGTTGACAAAAGCCAGTTCGTCGTAATAGAGCCCCGGAAGTTGAATTCTATAGGCAGCGAGAGAAATGAAAATAAACGCCGCTGCGAGGGCCAGCCAGGCCGGTAAGCGGTGCATGGAGAACTCGCTGGAGCGTCCAGATGTCATCGCGAGCGCGCCGAACTACTCAAAGTTGCCGATGCTTCTGCCCGGTTGATGACTTCTTTTCTATTTTCCTTGGTGGCTAAGCTGGCCTCAATTTGCCGTGGCTTCGCACCACTGAGTGGCATTCCCGCCACACATCCCAACCAAATGTAGCGATCATGTCGATGTTTCAGACCTATCTTATGGGCTTGGCAGTGGCTCATCTAGCTTGGTTCCACTTTTTACAGCTGGCGAGTTGTTGCAGTGAAGATTCCTGACCAGTCGGACTCACTTTCGCTTGCCGACCTCATCATTACACCGGTTGTGGCGGGGGCGCTATCAGGCTTTGGTTTGTTATTTCCGGAGATTTGCTCGTCTTTTGAATCATTCTGGAATGTTAATCGCACTCGATGTCGCCGAACGTGCGTTGGAAGATCACAGGACGTGATCGAACCCTTATCAAATCGCGCTTCAACCGTGTCAGTACAAAATTTCTGGAAATTTGAGCACGGTGTGTGGATCGACTCTGAGACCGATTTGTGTACTCGGTCTGAGGCTGCCGTGTCCGAGTGTGTTGTTGCTGCTACTTTTACTGTCGCTCAAAGGGTACTAATCGAGGTGGTAAACTTCGACTAAGGCATTGCCGGTGGTGTCATTGGCTCCGCGCGCGACGGCGGTATATGCTCCTGCGGGCAGGTGAAGCACAAGTGCCGATTCCGACGCATTCGGCGGCGCGAGTCCATTCTTCCGGAGGTGTGCCGCCTTAGGATTATCTTGCCAGTTGTCGTTGCTGGCGATGACAGATCCTTTCGCGTCGTAGATCGTCAGTGTGGGATCGCTTAGCACTCCGCTCACACCGTAAGAAGCGAGCGTTGGGCCAAGGGCGCGTACGATGACGGTGGCGCTGTCCACGTCTCCAATTATAAAGCCACTGATAAGTACCTTATCCAGCGTGCCGACCGAACCGCGGGTACTCATGTTCCTCAATCTAGAGTTGGGTAGCGGCGAGACATCATAAAGCTCGACCAAGCCAATCCCCGGGGTGGCGTCCTTTCCGCTGACTATCACAGTGTAGGCACCCGGTGGCAAGCTCCGTGCAACGGCCGCTTCCAATGGATTGGTTGGCGCGAGTCCGTTCGCCTCTAGTACAAAACGGATTGGATCAGACTGCCAGTTGTCGTTGATTGCGACGAGAGTGCCAGAAGAGTTATACACCTTGAGAATCGGATCCCTGAGGACGTCGGAAAGCCCGAAGCCACTCAGCGATGGCCCCAGCGCGCGAAGCACGATGCTTTTGGGGTTGGTCCCGGTAACGATGAAGCCACCGATCAGAACGTTGTCACCACCCGAAACGAGTCCCCTGGTAGAGAGGTTGAGCGCTCGAGGCCTTACTGCCGGAAACTTCGTATTTTCAAGATGAATGGGCAAGGCGCGATAGATCTTCGTACAACTATTGGTCGGGTACCGATATGAAAAAATTGTTTCGCCACGGGCATTTAAGCCGAGCAGCTGCGCGAACGTGGGAAGGCCGGGCTGTCCGCCGTTAAGGAATGCGTAATCAATCAGGTAGTTATTCGGCGCGTCCTCGTAGACAGAACCGCAGTAGGGACAAATGATGCTCTGACTGACCTCAAAATTCCAGACTTCGGTGGCGGTTTTTGCCTCCGGATCCACTTCGTACCTACGCGGGCTGGCGTAGCCACGTTCCTCTCCCCTCGGGAAATGAGACCAGCTGTTTTGTCCGTTATCAAAGGTTAACAGATTCTGATCGTATGTAATCGATGGCGCGTGTTGCCCGATCGGAGGTAGGCTTCCGGGCGGGACCGTCAGCGCGAATTTCCTCAAAGACGGAAATTGATACCACTTTTTCGTCGGATCGCCCAGAATCCATCTGATACTGTTTGTTTGATAGTCGATACAAATAAGGAAATTTTCCCGGCTTGAAACGATCAATGAATCGTCTGCTCTGTTGTATGTGACGCCGTTGAGATGGAACCAATCGGTCGGCGAAGGATAAACGAACTGGGTAGGATCGTCTCCCCCGGCGATCATGGCCGCGCTGATGATGTTGGCCAGGTTCCAGGTCTTCAAAACCCTTCCTGAAGCGTCCACTTCGATGAACACTGATTCGAAGTAGGAGGTGGTATCCACGTCCAGGATAATCCCAGCTTTGCCTCGGTCGATGTTGTGATGGAAATTAACAATTCCGAGACTGCTGTAATCGCCGAGGAGGGTGACATTGCCGTCGAGGTCGATTCGAGACAGTTGATGGCCATGACCCAGATAAACTGCGTTATCAAAGAAGATGGCATTAGCGACTGAGATGCCGGCCGTGCCTACCCACCGCAAGGCGCCGTCCGTATCGATGATGCCGGGTGCAAAATGGCTGCAAGACCCTTTAACCATGATGTAGTCGTAGCTCAAGTCGGTGTTATTTGTACGCGGTTTCAGGACCGTCGGATTCTTGTATCCGCACGGGTCGTCGAAAGTCGCGGTTGTAATTGTGATATTGGCTTGCTTCGACGAGCCGTCCATGAACCGATAAGTCAGCGTAACGGTGTTGCTGAAGCCATCGTAAAGTCCGTAGACCGGCAAAATAATATCTGGCGGATGTTCGAACCCCCGGCTCGCGAGATAGTCGTTGGCATAAGTGCCTGACAGTGGCCGGGTGACTGAGCCCGGTTTCGGGTGGATCGTAAACTGAATGCTCTTCAGAACGGTCGTATTACTGACTTCCAGGGTCAATTTACTGATAAAAGGCGTGGCACCTGCCATGTAACCAGCAATTCTTATCGTGGTGTCATCTGCCTGATTGGCGCTGGCGGGATGGGTGGAGACCATGATGACGACGCCGATGATGATTATGGAGCATGTTTTCATAAGGCGTTCATTTTCTTAGGAGTTTTCTTAGTGAAAAGTGCCCGACCGCTTGAGGTCAGCAAAACTTCAATGATCCGCAATTCCTCCAGACCTGCGTATACCCTAACGCTGGTGTGCCTCATGAGATCAACAAAACCGGAAGACAGATGTTCGCTACTGTTGGACCGCTTATGAATTAATGGAGGGTGTAGACTTCGGCTAAACCAACGCCTGTACCGTCGTTAGCCCCGCGCACGATGGCAGTATATGCTCCTGCGGGCAGGTGAAGCACAAGTGCCGATTCCATCGCGTTCGGCGGCGTGAGTCCATTCTTCTGGACGAGAATCGCGTTAGGATCGTCTTGCCAGTTGTCGTTGCGGGCGATGACAGATCCATTCGAGTCGTAGATCGTCAGTGTGGGATCGCTTAGCACTCCGCTCACACCGTAAGACGCCAGCGATGGGCCGATGGCGCGCACGACGACGGTCGCGCTGTCCACGTCTCCAATTATAAAGCCACTGATAAGTACGTTATCCAGCGTGCCGACCGAACCGCGGGTGCTCATGTTGCCCAACGTAGAGTTGGATAGCGGCGAGATATCATAAAGCTCGATCAAGCCAACCCCCGGGGTGGCGTCCTTTCCGGTGACTATCACAGTGTAGGCACCCGGCGGCAAGCTCCGTGCAACGGCCGCTTCCGATGGATTGCCCGGCGCGAGTCCGTTGGCCTCCACTACAGAGTGGATTGGATCGTCTTGCCAGTTGTCGTTTATTGCGATGAGAGTGCCAGAAGAGTTATACACGCTAAGAACCGGATCAGCGAGCACGGCGGAAAGTCCCATGCCGCTGAGCGATGGCCCAAGCGCGCGAAGCACAACGCTCTTGGGGTCGGTCCCGGTAACGATGAAGCCACCGATCAGAACGTTGTCACCGCCCGAAACAAGTCCCCTGGTAGAGAGGTTGAACGCTTGAGGCCCCACTGCCGGAAACTTCGTATTTTCTAGATGAACCGGAATGGAGTTGTATGCAGTGATGCAGGGGCCGTTTTTGTGGTACTGATAATAGAAAATCTTCTCGCCGGCCGCATCCAAACCGAGGAGTTGGGCAAGCACACCGCCGGGAGGGGGGGGGAAAACGCCAACGGAAGCGTAATCGATAAGGTAATTGAGCGGAGCGTCTTCGTAGCAACTGCTGCAGATAGGACTATAGACGCTTTGATTCATTGGAAAGTTCCATACTTCAGTCGCCACCTTTCCTACCAGATCCAAGCTATACTTTCGCGGACTGCTAAAGGTGCGTCCCTCTCCTGGGGGTTGATTGAGCGGGAAAAGGCTCCTTAGTCCGTTGTCGAACAGTAACAGATTCTGATCGTAGGTCACCGAAACAGCATGCTGCCCGATGGGCGGCAGGCTGCCGGGCGCCAGCATGAGTGCAAAGTGTGCCAGGGACGGGAATTGGTGCCACTTTTTTGTCGGATCTCCCAGAATCCATTTGATCGTGCGGGTTTTATAATCGATACAGATGACAAAATTTTCCCGGCTCGAAATGATCACCGAGTCATCCGCGCGATTGTAGGCAGCGGCATTGTTATGGAACCAGTCGTTGTTCGACTGCGGTGTCCTTTGAAAGACGAACTGGCTGGGGTCATCGCCCCCTGCGATCATGGCTGCGCTGATGATATCGGCCATGTTAAAGATCTTCAGGAGGTGGCCGTCTGCGCTATCAACCTCCAAGATTACAGATTCGTACCAGGCGTTGGTATCTACCTCAATGAGTAGCCCTGTTTTACCACGTTCGATATTATGATGAAGGCTTTCTACGCCGAGATTGCTATAGTCTGCAACCAAGCTGACGCTCCCATCAAGATCCACTCGAGACAACGTGCTGCCCCGTGATACGTATACCGCGCCATCGAAGAAAGTGGAAGCCCCTACAAGGGCGGGGAACGAGCGGAATGGGCTAACCCAGCGCAATGCTCCATCGGAATCGAGAATGACCGGTGAGAAATTACCGCAAGCAGAGCTGTCAAAGATATAATCATAACTCAAATGAGTGCTGTTCGTTCTGGGTTGAAGCTTGGTCGGATTATTGTAGCCGCAGCCCTGATCATCGAAAGTCGGGGTCGTGATGGAGGTGAAAGCTTGCTTTGATGAACCGTCCAGAAAGCGATAAGTCAGTCTAACGGTATTCGTATATCCAGCGTAAAGTCCGTAGACCGGCAAAATAATCTGTGGGGGATTTACAAATCCCAGGCTCGCGAGGTAGTCGTTGGAATAAGTGGCTGACAGTGGCCGGGTGACGGAACCCGGTTTCGGGTCGATCGCGAACTGAATGCTCTTCAGAACGGTTGTATTGCTGACCTGCAGGGTCAATTGACTGAGAAACGGGGTAACACCTGGCGTGCGCCCCGTGATTGTTATCGTCGTGTCATCTGCCTGATTGGCGCCGGCGACGGCAGAAAAGATAATGAAGACGCCAGCGACGACGGTGACGAGTGTTGAGCGAATTTTCATAGATTATTTTTATGTGAGTTGATTTCCCAAGGCCGGGATCATTTCAAAACAGGCGGTTATGTGTCCAGCAAAAAAATCGATGAAACGCATGTTTTTAGAGAATTTTCGAACTCAAACGCGCAGCGAGGTCGCATTGCCATTTGCGCTCTGACAATGAACGGAGGGTCAGATTGTTTCGTGCTGATTTCCGGCTTTTACACAATGGCCCCAGACGGCGCCGCTGAAATTGCTGGAGTCTTCCCGCCGGAAAAGACTGCGCTCTACGTAAGCCTTGTTTCAGAAGCGTCGTTTTTTCGCAGACACTCCGAAATTTTGAACGATTGTTGGCGGACAATTCGACAAAACCGATCTCGAATGTTTTGCCGCCCGTTGCTGAGCCGTATCAAATATTCGACAAACCGGCAAGCGGTATGAATCGACAATGATACACATGAGTATTAGGCTTCGGCCCGATTTCCGGAAATGACAGCCAAGGATAAACTCGGAGAATCCGGTCCGGCAGACACGATTTCACCTTCTTTCCCGACGGGTCCGCGTCATTTTTCGATCCAGGGAACGACAGGTATTTTTTGCTTTGTTCTCGCGTTTCTCTTTTACTACGGTGCCGTTCTTCGTATCGAACTTAAGCACACGCACTTACTCGACCTCGATCCTTATCCGGATTCCGTAGAATATTTCGCGCAGGCTAACTCGATCTTGAAAGAAGGCGCGCCGACAATTCAAATCGGCAATGACAAGTTACCCTCCCGCTACCCGCCAGGCTACCCTATTTTGATGATCCCCTGGCTCAGATTTCTGCCCCACAACGGAATTCTAGCCCCATTTAGAACAAATCAGACCATCGGGCTGTTGCTATTGACGGGCAGCTTCATGTTCTATGTTGCGATTGGAAGGCCACTCGCCGGAGGGTTGGCAAGCCTGTTGCTCGCAACACAACCAGCGTTCATTAGCTTCAGCCGGTCATCGATGAGCGATCTCAGCGGTGGGGCTGTCATAGCGCTGGCCTTTGCGTTGGTCTACTTGGGTCTGGCTTGGCGCCGGCGACTGCTGATTTACTGTGCCGCCATTGTTCTTGGGCTCTCTTTGTGTATACGGCCTCAGTTAGTGTTCATGGCTCCCTTGTTAGTGGCTATGGCTCTCTTTCCAGCTAACGTATCTTGGACCAAGTGGTTCATGCATTGCTGCCTTGCCCTTGCCGCATTCGCCGTGGCCGCGAGCCCGTATTTTATTCTGAATACTCTGCAATTTGGCCACCCGTTAAAGACCGGTTATGAATTCTGGGTACCGGCGTTGGCGGACAAGCAAGCTGCTTTTTCTGTGCACAATGTTCCTCCCCAAGTTGCCTTGATCTGGTCTGAACTTACAGCCAGTTGGGCTGAATTTCGGGTAGCGAACCTTTTTGGCACGGGCACTTACCTGGCGCCGGCTTTCATTTTTTTATCTGTTCTTGGTCTGGCCTTCGTCAGGGGACGGCGGTTCGAGATCAGCGCATTCTTAGCGGGAATTGCCTACGTCATGTCAACTGTGACGTACAAGTACATTGAGGGGCGGTTCTACATGCCTGTTTTTTTTCTTTTGGTTGCACTCGCCGTCCTGCCGGCTGAATGGGCAGTGGGCCAGGCTCTCAAAAGGCGCTCGTCGGTCTGGAGCGTTGGAGTGCTGGCAGTATTCCTGCTCAGCTGCATCGGTTATCCATCGCAATCAGGCTTTAAGCCCACGGGTGGTCGATCACAGGCCTGGGACGCCCTTCATTACGCAAACACCAATGGGAGGTCGCCCCGGTACGCGGCACAAAAGGAATTCATTGGTATCTTTCGAAACGCACCGGGTATTGTTTTATCCGATATCGAGCCTCCCTATCTAAATGCGCTATTGCCGAAGCCATTTGTGGCGGCGCCCATCGACGGTCGCCATGACTACTGCTATAGTCGGCTCTGGCATTATGCGAAGCCCGAGGCGGCTCAATTAGTCGCAAATGGCCTCGGCCATGCGACTCCCGTCTACGCTCTTTTATTATCCTCAAAAGATGTCGACCAAGACATCAAACGCTTGCCTGTGATCGAAGGTTACAGTTGGAAACGAAGCAACAGGACCGATACAGCGGCTGTAATCATGACATTGACAAAGAACGCCCCTGCTCCGACCTTGGAACCCACTTTTGCTCAGTGGAGCGGTGACAAATGAAGCTATCCGTCGTTATCCCTTGTTATAATGAACGAGCAACGATCGAAGCTGTGGTGGATGCAGTCCGCTCAGCGCCGGTCGAGGATGTAGAAATCATCGTCGTGGATGACGGATCGACTGATGGAACAAGAGAATTTCTTAAAGCGAAGCCTCCCGGCTGGGTCGATCAAATCGTGCTGCAGGAACGGAATTTTGGCAAGGGAGCAGCTTTGCGCGCCGGTTTCCAGGCAGCTACTGGCGACGTGGTCATCATTCAAGACGCGGACATGGAGTATGACCCGAATGAATACCCAATCCTTCTTGAACCGATTCTGGAGGATCGTGCCGACGTTGTTTTCGGTTCCCGCTTCATGGGAGGCAGACCTCATCGCGTAGTTTACTTCTGGCATATGGTGGGAAACCGCTTTCTCACGTTGCTCTCTAACATGTTTACAAACCTGAACCTCACCGACGTGGAGACATGTTACAAGGTGTTTCGGCGGGAATTGCTGCATAACATAACCATCGAAGAGAACCGGTTTGGTGTTGAACCTGAGGTTACCGCGAAGGTGGCACAAACTGGTTGTAGAGTTTTCGAGGTTGGCATTTCGTATAACGGCCGGACGTACGAAGAAGGAAAAAAGATAGGATGGCGTGACGGCGTGAGAGCTGTTTATGTGATAGTCAAGTATAACCTATTTCGAAGGAACGCAGGTTCATGGAAGCACAATATTCAGGGGTCGATATCCTCGAAGCGCTCGAGAGCGCGCACAACTACAACGATTACTTAACTCGCCTGATCCGCGAATCGACCGAATCAAAGGATCTGATCGACTTCGGCGCGGGTATTGGGACGTTCTCCAAACGGCTGCGGGCGGCCGGTTATCACGTGAAATGCATCGAACCCGACCCTGTCCAGAGGGAAAGACTCGAGGAACAAGGTTTTGACACTTTGGATAATATTACTTCTGTCCCGGATGCTTCGGTGTCATTCATTTTCTCGCTGAACGTTTTTGAGCACATCGAGCACGACACGGTCGCCGTACGAGAAGTTCGCCAAAAATTAAAACCAGGAGGCGCTCTTCTGATCTATGTTCCTGCCTTTGAGTGTCTCTGGACAAGTTTGGATGAGAAGCTTTGTCACTATCGGCGCTATACAAAGACGACCCTTCGGCGGCTTGTCGAGCAAGAAGGTTTCGCGATTGAACACGTTCGATACGCTGACTGCCTCGGGTTTATTGCCACACTAATTTTTCGGCTGCTCGGTCGAAGTGCGTCGACGGTGACGGCTACTGCCGTGAGCTTTTATGATCGCTGGCTATTTGCGCCAAGCCGCGTCTTGGATAAGCTGTTTGGCAGGTGGTTTGGAAAGAATGTTTATGTGCTCTGCAAGCGCCTGTCGCTTTTAGCGCTCTAAACCGGCGGTTCGGGATTATCAAGACGGGAGACAACGACCAAGGGTAAGCCGAAAATGGTGGCTTCTAAGCTTACATCGGGATTTGCCGCAGCAAGCATTTTGTCGGCCCTGCAATTGCAGATTTGTTACGCCCAGGACACAAACGAGCAACTCACTCTCGATAAGAAAACGCACGCGGTCCAGAACTCAACTACCGATGCCACTACCAGCCCAATCCAAGACAAAGCCGGTCACGTAGTAAATGTTAAAACATTCGGCGCAGTCGGCGACAGTGTAACGAATGATACCGAGGCGTTCCGTGCGGCTTTAAAGTCGCTAGCAGATGCAGGCGGCGGAACGTGTCTGGTTCCAAAAGGCTTCTCCAAAGGTCGGCTTTGCAGCCGTTGTCGGCAGGGGCAACAACTGGAGAGTGGCAAACTGCGCGATCATCAAAAGCGGCAGGTGGGCAATCCAAGCGTACGGCGGCAGCAACTGGTCCATTAAGGGAAATTACATTAGTAGGACAGTGCCGGGAGCAATGCCACCGACCGGGGCGATTCTTGTCACGGCACAAAGTGGGGTCTGGCCAAGCCATGGACGCGTCAGCGACAACATTTGTGAGGGTGTTGGGATTTCCTTTTCCGGGACTGACGGTATTATCGCCCGCAACCGGGTAAACCGGTCGGGATCTGGCAGCGGCATCTTTGTACAAGGTTCGCCAACTACACGCTCAGCCAAGATTATTGGTAACATCTGCACCGGGGGAGGTTCGGGTTATGACGGCGCGATAGGGGGGAAATGGGCGTCAGTGACGGGCTTCGAAATTTGGGCACCGGACTCTGTGATCTGCGATAACACCGCCCATGACAATGACGCCGGTGGAATTGCCATCGGCGGACAAAACAGCATCGTGATTGCGAATACAGCCTATAACAACGGGCGGGGGCGCGCTGGATTCGGCGGATTCGCTGCGCGCATGAATCCAAATCGGGGAGCAAGCGCATCTCATTCCATCTTTATAGGCAACTTGGCATATGACAGCCGTTACCCAAGCCACGACGCGACGCAGGATTACGGTTACCTTGAACAAAACGCGAACAGGGATCAGGCTTACGCGGGACAAGCTGCTGAATTAATGGACATCAAACATTTTGGGAATGACTACAACCGCAATCGGGTCGGGCCGATTAAATCCCGAGCTCCACGGGGATCCACCGTGGCCGGGCAGATTTCGCCTGAAATGAAAAGTAAGTTAAACGCGCTCGCGGAAGATGCAGACCTGTCAGACAAGGCGCGTCGCGCTCTCAGGGCATACCTCGCCCGGTAGAAAAAATCCATAATTCCCGCAGTCATAGTCCCCAGAGAATCTGTGATGCCGCGCTGGCAGGGGAATGCCACGCCGCGTCAAGATCAGCGGTCGTTCTTGTTTTCGGTCTTTGTGACGATCACCTTCACCACGAACTCGCTGTGATCTGAGTTGTAAAGCCGAAACCAAGGCGATGTCGCTAACGATTTGTTCTTCTAACGACAACACTTGCCAACAGCTCCGTGTGATCCGGATTGTAAAGGCGAAATTCGTAGCTGGAACCTGAGTCGATCCAGTGCGCCGAAGCCGAGCCGCACCGGCCGTCTGCAAAGAGCATTTCCTGGCCTTCGTTTATCGAGACAAAAACCTTTCCGATGCTCCCATCGGCGGTGTCCCAGGAAATCGTCGTATTGCCCGCCCCTTCGTCGGCTGGCACGGGGTTGGGGCTGGCGCTAAGAAAGGGCGGCCGTTTTTCGAGCAGGCAAAATGCTCGCTCGTCTCTTTCGGGATCGGCTGGAGTAGAGCTCGCTGTGTCCCCAATCGTGACATACGAGAGGAGGTTCCATCCCGTGCGGTCAATCAATCTCTTCAGCCCTTGATCTGAGAAAATCCAGAAGTTCGTGTCGTCATTATTGCATTCTTGCGGTCCGACCAAATAAGCCACCGGATAGGGCGACAGAGGTTGACCGTCGGCAGTTTGTTTGGCGATGCGCGTGCTCACGAAGCAGTATTTCGTGATTCGGGCCAGGCTTTCGAGCAGGAAAAACGGGTTCTTTAAATGATAGAGAGTTCCCAGAAAAAAAAGGGCATCGTACTTTTGATGTGGCAGCGCAAATTGCGAATCTAAATCGACCGATCGGATCACCACGGACGAATTCAGAGCCTCCTTGACAGTTCTTGCTCCCGCCAAACCATTGAAGTTGGTGTACTCATTATCGATCACGTCCACCGACAGACCATGTTTCTCCAGAAAAAACGCAAGGTCTCCATCGGCCGCTCCGATGTCTGCGACCTTTCCGTGCACGCCCCGGCATAAGTCCAGCAGATGAAGTCCGGCCGTGGCGGAAAGCTTTTCGAGGACTGCAATGTTGTGCAAAGTTGAGTAGGGATACCAGAACGACTTGGGACGATGGGCCAATTTGATTTCCCAAAGATCTTGCTCCATTGCAATAGCGAGATCGTGGAGAGAAGAGGTCATGAGCTGTCGATCGGTTCGCTCGGAGACTTCAATGCGTTTCACAAAATGGAGCGTCCTCTGGGGCTTTAGTTCGTTCCAGTGTCTGAATGATCTGGAGTGCTCGCTGATATTGGCTCTCAAGAGTGGCCATGTATTGGACACGCTCGGCAAACGCGGCTTCCATTTCGGCAGCTGCAGCAGGAGAAGCCTCAGCTGGCTGCAAACTTTGCTCCAAATCTCGGCTCAATCGCGCTGCCTGTTCGACAACCACTGGAGCTTTTGCGGTATCGTCACTTCTAAAATCGCCTGGAACATTCGAGCTGTTAATGCGTTGGCTGAGGGGTTCCAGACACTTTTCAGAATAAGGTTCGCCGAGGAAATTGAGCAACGATCGCAGTACTGTGTCGGGATTCTCGATCAGATCGGAATACTTCAATCGGTGAATCACGCGCGGACCGTAGGCGCGTTCAGCAGTGAGACATGCGCTGACAGTTCCAAGCCAGTAGCGGTACGCCTCCTCTTCGCTCGCTACTAATTGGGTTCCCGCCACACGGTGGAAGTTAAGCATCGAGCGCACAACTGGCCGAACGTCGCGAACCACATGGATGAAGAGAGCTTGAGGGAAGAGCTTTCTCAGACCGCAGATGTGAAAAGAATACTCAGGCGTTCCATCGACCCAACGAGTCTTCGGCCCTGCGGCTGTACGCGTGGCTTCGAGCCAGCGCGGTTCGATCTTTAATTCGATACTTCTGGTTTCGCGTTTTATTTCGAGATGCTTACGGTGCCGCAGGACCAAGTCGTTGATGCTCTCGCCGAACGTTGTAAACAATTCGTCATTCCCAACGTCCATTGCGCTTAAAATCGAGTAATCGCCGCGCGCCGCTCCAGTCTGATAGGCAATAGCGACACTGATTGCGAACCCTCCTATCCAACTTGACTCCGGCACTGGAAACAAATTTGGGTGGTGACCCAAACACCAGGTGAGAATGCTTGTCCCCGAACGCGGCGATCCCACGACAAAGATAGGTCTGTTTATCCTAGGCTGCATTCCCCCGGGCACTCAGTCTTGTTCTCCTACGCTTGTTGCCGGATCGAGTCAATCCACGGACGGCTTTCGGCGCATCCAGAAGCTGCCGCCCGCCCAGGATGGCAAGTTTCGAAAAGCAGCTTTGAGATCCTTCTGATGGTAGTGGTTAAGATAACTATTGGCCAGTAACACTTCGAACTCAGAATTGAATGTGAGAAAGGCCTGCAGCAGGTACTGCTCGTTCCAAAAGCGAAATTCATCCAGCACCCAGTCACGCCGGTACTCAAAAGGCAAAAAAATGTCGTGGACGTGCACTATCACTCCCGGCTTGAGGCGCGGCAACACTTCCAGGAACAGGTAATTGACGTCGCCACCAATCTTCACCGTGTGGGAACTGTCGATAAACAAGATGTCGCCCGATTGGAGCTGTGAGAAAAATTTCAAATCGATGTCCTGGATCTTTTTCTCAATTGATGATTGCAGCCCAGGAAATCCCTTACGCAGAAAGTCGCTCGGAAATGGGTCGATGCAGATCAGAGCCGAGTTCTTGTTTTTGGCAGCAGCTTGGCCCAACGCGAGAGAAGAAAAACCGCTGCCCACTTCGATGATCAGCCGCGGCTGAAAATGACGAACCATGCAGTAAGCAGCCAAAGCATCCACTCCACGAAATGGCCTTCGCTGTCCAGGCGGGGGCTCCGCTGGAAAGTTACTGCATTCCTCCCGGAATTTTGTAAAATGGTTTCGCAGCAGATCGAGCTGCATCGCGTCGTTCATGTTGATGCCCACCAGGTTGCTCGGTTGCTTCCACAGCGTTTCGGGCAACTCCCGAGTGTCGGGAATGGGTTGATAGAAATGAACCGGCGTCGCATGGAAACCGTGCTGTTCCCAGATTGGAAATAGCTCGTGAAATTTTCCACTGTGCAAACAATGGGGCATGACAGCCGCGATAAATTGCGACAGTTCCATTATGTTGATGTTTCCCTGCTTCGCTTCGGTTGCGAGCTTACGCAAAATCGCCGAGACCGAATCGAGGTCACGTTTGACTTTGACCGAATCAATGGGCTTATCTGGCCAACTGGCAGCGTAAAGGCGAAAGTCGTATATCTTGGAGTCCACGATCCAAGGCACTTCTAGTTGCCCCGCTCGTCCTACCTGGCTCACTGGCTTTTCGTGGTCGGGCCCAGTTGAAACGCGTATCTCTGCTCCAGAAGGATCGTTTGTTTCCCAAGAGATCGTGACACTGCCTTGTCCGAAAGAAACGGGATTCGGATTGGCGCTGATCTTTCCGGTAATTTCGCCAGCTTGCATCGCATTCATCACTGGTAAGAAACCAGGATCAAATTTTGGCTGCTATCGCAATCTCCGGTGGCTGGAGCGCTGCCAGTTTCTCCCAACTTCTCAGATGCTCCTCACCGAGTAGAAATTCCAGCTTTTCGCGCGCCGCTTCGGTGGAATAGAGGGCACGTGTTTTCCTAATACCATTCTCTGAAAGCGTGTTCCAAAGCTCTTCCGATTCGTACAACTCAATCAGTGCCTGAGCAAAGTCTTCTGGCTCATCCGCTACGAGGATCTCCTCACGATCCTGAAGTTGTGTTCCCTCGACAGCGATTGAAGTTGCCACGACTGGCACGCCGAAAGCCATGCTCTGGTTGATTTTGCCTTTTACTCCAGCGCCAAATCGCAACGGGGCTACCGATAGTTTAACGCTTTCAAAAAACGGCCGAACATCTCGCTGCAATCCTGCGACAATGACCTTCTCAGTCGCTAACGCAACTATTTCCGGCGGCACCTTATCTCCGATGATGTAGAATTTGGCATCGCCCAAACGTTCGGTGACCAAGGGATAAATCTCCTTCAGGAAAAAGAGGACAGCGTCAATGTTTGGCGGGTGTTGAAAACCCATGTCTCATCGGATTGATCGATCAATTCGTACTCCTGCTGCCGCGTTTCGTGTGCCTTTCGCTCCACTTCGGGATCTCCAGTAAGACGTGCCTCGCCTTCTTCACGGAGGAAATGAAGATCAACGGTGTCAAAAATAATGCGGCTTTGCGGTGCGTACAGGCGCACGTGCCGGATGTGTTTACATGCAAACTGACAGCGGCTTAACACAACTGCGTCGAAGTCGGAGCCGTGTGCGATGAGGTAATCGCGCACTTTTTGGACGTACGGGTGAAAGAGAACCTGGATACCGCGCTTTTGCAGCTCGCCGGTGTAAGGAGGAATGTCTGCCAGATTATCGGGAAGAAAAGTGACGCGATGGCCAAGCTCGTGAAGGAGCTTAAGGATTTGAAACATGCGCAGCGATCCCGAATCGCGGTCAGGCATTGGAAGGTGATGATCGATCACCAGGATGTTTTTCGCCGAAGGCTTCCGGGGCTGCCGAAGGAATGTCAGGTCGCCATTGGCCGGCTTCCTCTTCAGCTCCGCGGCCCATGTTTTCGCAAATGTCGATCGGTTAATATCCTGGTACTTCTTGGCGCCGGCAGAGAGATCAGTTCCACCAGTTGCTCCCTCGCAGTGAATGACCTCGCTCAGCGGTTGGTATAACACCTTGTGACCCGCCCGCCGTACCTTAAATGCCAGATCGGTATCCTCGTAATATGCCGGCTCGTAGCGCGAATCGAAACCACCCACGCTAAGAAATAACGCCTTGGGAATCATCAACGCTGCCCCTGAGCAGTAATCTACTTCGCGAAGATAATTATATTCAGGTTTTTGAGGGTCATCGAATTTCCCATAGTTCCATCCCGAGGCATCCTGCCAGATGATCCCGCCAGCTTCCTGTAATCGTCCATCTGGATAAACGAGCTTTGAGCCGACAATGCCAGCTTGCGGTTCCTCTGCGAATGTATCGAGCAAAGCACTTAGCCAGCCTGGTTTTACAACAGTGTCGTTATTCAAAAAAACCAGGTATTTACCCCTTGCCTTGTTCGCGCCGAGGTTGCATGAAACAATGAATCCGGAATTTGTCTCGTTTCGCGAATAAATGATCCCGGGAATCTGAACTTCGAAACGCGGTTGTTCCTGCGCGGCTTGAAGCGAAGCGAGGCATGCCTCTGTAAACGACAGCTGGTTGAACACTGGAATAACAACTGATACCTCCAGTTCCTTGTGCGTTGGAAAGTGAAGGGATGTAAACGGCAGTGATGGAGGAGGCGCGGCCAGAGTTGTCGGCGCCTTATTTGACAGTGTGCCTTCTGCCTTGCCGGCTTTGCCGCTACCATCCGAACTGCTTAGTTGTTCATCTGTCTCCACCAGCGGCGTCCTCGGGATCTTGGGGACCTGAGCCGCCTTGATTTGCTGATCGATCGTTGCGATTTCCGGGTGTCCAGTGCGCCATTGGGCATAGGCGTTCACGACCTTTTCAAGGTGGCCGTACCCCCCGGATATCTTCCTGTGAGACAGCTTTGCTTTCAGCGTTGCTCCCGGATTGGCTAATTTCCACCGGCGCGATGCATTCAGACGCTCAGAGGCTTTCTCCGTATCCTCAAGCAGGCGTGAAAGCCTTCTCGTATTCCATAGCTGTTTGCGCAGCCGGTCCGTCAGCTCCCCAATGTACCTCTCGTCTTCTGCGAGATTCACGCTCCTGTGATGAAGCAGACGATTCAACTGCGTTATTCGGTCGCGCAGCTGTTCGGCTTCGGTCTGATGTCGGGCGTTCGCCTGTGCAAACTGATCCTGCAACACTTCAAGTTCAGCGGTGTAATGGCCCTCCTGTCTGGCAATTTGTAATTTAAGCTCTTCGGCTTCGGTGCTATGGCGGGCCACGAGTTCCTCGACTTGCGATTTGTGCCGTCCCTCGGTTTGGGCCAGATGAGTGGTGAGTTTCTCCACTTGCGCCTTGTACTGCTGCTCGGTGTGCGTCAGATGTGTAGTGAGCTCCTTTACTTGCGCTTTGTGGGCAGCTTCGGTTTCAGCCAGATGTGTAGTGAGCTCCTTGACCTGCGCTTTGTGCAGCTCTTCGCTATGGGCAAGATGCGCGCTGAGTTTTTCCATTTCCGCTTTGTGCCGCGCTTCAGTTTGCGCGAGGAGGTCGCCATAGAGATGCTCAATTTGCGCAAGCCGGTCTGGAATAAAGGCATCGAGTCGGCTGACTGATCCGGGGAGTATATCGCTTTCGGTTGATTCCACTCGGGGGCCGGGCTTTGCCACAGAGGGCTTCCTCCTCCTCGCTGAGGTTTCCGCGATCAAAGCGCGATAAAGCTCGATCACATCCCCTGAGACACGCGCATCGATCAGTTGGTCAACGGTGAAGTGCGTGTGGCGTCTCTTGGTTGCCACCAGTTCTGCGGCGCTGCTTATTTTCGCTGGAGGCAATCCAACGAAATTCGCAATTCGTCGTAACTCTTTCTTGGCGTTTTCAAAGAACAGATCGTAATGAGTAAAAAGCCGATCGCGCGTGTCCGCTGCTTCGATCAAGCGCCGGTTATAGATTTCCCAGAGCCTCAAGCCAAACGCATACGAGGTTCCGTTGCGCTGTCGCATCGAATAAGCGACTTCCAATGGGTTGCGCACGATAATCAACGTCTTGAGTCCTGGCAGAAGGCCCTGCCAGAACGGCAGCGTCAAACTGTTGCGCGGGTCCTTCCAGCCCCAGACAGTTGACGAATCAAATCCTTCGATGAGCAATCGCGCCTTCAGACGCAGGGGATCAAGCCCAGGATGCTTGAAGTCCTCGTCAGCCTTTGGCGGAACGTCCCAGGCACCGCCCAGCTCACTCAACAATTCGTCGTTCAACGCGACGAACCCCAAATGTTCCCAGAAACCATCAGGATTATCCGCTTGAGCGGGCATTAATTCGCTTTTTGTCCCGAGATAAAGGCCGCCGGCGTGCAGTAGCTTTGTAAGCATCGACGTCCCTGAACGGTGGGCCCCGGCAATGCAAATTGCCGTCTGAGTGTTGGCAGAATTTTTCACTCGAAACGCTTAAACAACGATGAGCCGCCCAGTGCGTCAAGCCGATTAGTCAGCGCAGCCTACGCTACCGCGGCGAAGCGCTTGTAACGAGTAGGGAACAACCGCAAAGGCTGGCAACGCGGCTTTTACTTGCGAGCTGTGACCTGAGTCTTGGCAAGCACCTTGGTGTGCTCAGCTCCAGCGTAAAGACGAAACTCGAATGTTTTCCCCGCCTGTATCCATGATGCTGCGTTAGATCCCGATGGGCCAAACGCGAAAACCGCTTCTGGCCCGCCATCGACTGAGACGTAAACTTGCCCCGCGGTGCCATCCCCCGTATTCCAGGTCACCGTGGTGGTACCCGGTCCTTCGCCTACGGTAACCGGATTCGGAGATGCCGTAATCGTTGCGGCAGATGCCGCCGAACTACCAGCCGACGCATTTGCCTCGGGGTTTTTCGATGGCCCGCACGCAGCGAACAAGAATAACGGCAGGAGAATAGCAATTGTCGGAATGAATCGTTTCATAAACATCCTTTAATCCTTTGTGATCCTGAGTCATGCTATTTCTCGAACTGTTACCTTTGTCAACTCGCATCGCCAAGCTAGCTTGCGGGACGCTTTTTTCAGAAACTGGTCGGCAGTCCGCCGTTGACGTTGTGGCTGGCGTAATTGTCGCGGCCCAGTTGTAGTAAACGTAAGTGGAAACGCACTCGTTCCATTGCACCCCCACACCCGCGCTCAGCAGAGCGCTACTCCGACAAATCGTGGGGCCGTGCAAGGTGAAGAGACCGCCTGCATTTGAACCCAATTGTGAATCGATGGGATAAGCCACGTCGCCGTACTCATGCTGTGAGGCCGCGCGCAGTTCCGGGTGCACCAGGTGGTTGAGAAGTCGCCATTTACGCCTCCGTAACTCTTCATCGCGTAAACTGGGTCCCGCATTTAGCTTCTCTTTGATGCACCGAAGTGACGGCCGCGCGCCAGATGAGATTCGACCCATCAATTTCGAGTTGAACGTAGCGCCGCATGCGAGCGGTTCAGTGCTCGTGTCGATGGGCAAAACGCGCGTGATCTGCGCCACAACAATCGAAGAAGCTGTGCCGCGCTGGATGAAAGAGCAGGGAGTGACCGGCGGCTGGCTTACGGCTGAGTATTCGATGCTCCCATATTCGACCCACACGCGAAAGCCGCGTGACGTTGCAAAAGGTCGACTCGACGGTCGCAGCGTAGAGATTCAGCGGTTGATTGGCCGGTCGCTGCGAGCAGTTGTCGATCTTGAAAAACTCGGGCCGCGCACGGCCTGGATCGATTGCGATGTCTTGCAAGCTGATGGAGGAACACGCACGACCGCAATCACCGGAGCCAGTCTGGCGCTCGCTATTGCCTGTCGAAAACTTATGAAGGAAAAAAAGCTCGACGCGCCACCGATGCAAAAATTGATCGCCGCGGTGAGTGCCGGCGTTCTGGATGGGCAGGCCGTACTGGACCTTAATTATGAAGAGGACAAGCTCGTCAGCGTTGACTTCAATCTTGTGGCTACCGAAGACAGCGAGTTTGTAGAAGTGCAGGGCTCGGGTGAAGAAGCGACGTTTACAGGATCACAGCTGGATGAAATGCTTGCGCTCGGGTGCAAAGGTATCAGCGCGCTCATTGGCGCACAGCGCGCAGTTTTAGCGCGGATCATGGTGACGCCGCCGGAAGACCTGCTGTAGGGGTCTGAGTCAGACGCCGCGTTGATCTTCTTGCATTGGCGTTTCAGCGAAACGCCCTACAATATCGGCCAAATGAAACGGGCGCTCATTACCGGCATTACCGGCCAGGATGGAAGTTATCTGGCCGATTTGCTGCTTGAGAAAGGATATGAAGTGCACGGGATCATTCGCCGCGCGAGTACGTTTAACACTTCACGAATTGATCATCTTTACGCTGATCCGCACGTGAACGGCGTGCGAATGTTTTTGCATTACGGAGACCTGAGCGACTCGGTCAATCTGGTGAAGCTTCTTTACGAGCTCAAGCCGGACGAGATTTATCATCTCGGGGCGCAGAGTCACGTTCGCGTGAGCTTCGATATTCCGGAATATACGTCCGACGTCACCGGCGTGGCCACAATTCGTATTTTGGAGGCAATCCGCGAAGCGGGATTGCGTTCCCGTTTTTTTCAGGCCTCGAGCAGCGAAATGTTTGGCAAGGTCCAACAAACGCCGCAAACTGAGAAAACGCCGTTCTGGCCGCGCAGCCCGTACGGCGTGGCAAAAGTGTTTTCATACTGGGCGACCG
>WNGO01000385.1_pt1 | contig 26845 bp, 23 predicted proteins | sample 5400511 | NCBI WGS metagenome assembly WNGO01 (sample SAMN13153380, study PRJNA577476) | soil metagenome | isolation source: 20 cm soil or saprolite under Garry oak tree replicate 2 | place: USA:California | collected 2016-06-15 | reverse complement strand
CACCAGTACGCGAACCCCGCTCATGGTCACTCCTTAGTTTTAGCGTCCGTAGATTCTAGTCGATTGTCGAGGCGCTCGCAGCCTCTCCCATGCGTCGAACGAGACGACCGCGATTCGACACCCGACCGACACGGACCGGTAGCGCGCCCTCTCATACCCCCGGTAAGATTGGCGACCCCACGTGTCCATTCCCGCTCCCCCTCCCCCGCCCCCGCCCCCGCCCCCTTCCCCCCTCGGGGCCGCCCCCTCGCGGGCGGGCCGGCGGGAATGGATCGGGCTCGCCGTGCTGGCCTTGCCGTGCATGCTGTACGCCATGGACCTGACGGTGTTGAACCTCGCGGTGCCGGCTCTGAGCGCGGACCTGCGACCGACCGCCACCGAGCTCCTCTGGATCGTGGATATCTACGGGTTCCTGGTCGCCGGTGCGCTGATCACGATGGGCACGCTCGGCGACCGGATCGGCCGCCGGCGGCTGCTGCTGATCGGTGCCGTGGCGTTCGGCGGCGCGTCGGTCGTGGCGGCGTTCTCGACCACCACATCCATGCTGATCGCGACCCGGGCGCTGCTCGGCCTCGCGGGCGCGACGATCGCGCCGTCGACCCTGTCCCTGCTCCGCAACATGTTTCACGATCCGCGGCAACGGACCATGGCCGTCGGCGTCTGGATCACGAGCTATTCCGTGGGAGGCGCGATCGGACCGCTCGTCGGCGGCGTCCTGCTGCAGCACTTCTGGTGGGGCTCCGTGTTCCTGATCGCGGTCCCCGTGATGGTTCTCCTGCTCGTGCTTGCGCCGATCCTGCTGCCGGAGTTCCGCGATCCCGCGGCCGGCCGGCTGGACTTGCCGAGCGCCGGCCTGTCGCTCGTCTCCGTCCTGGCGGTCATCTACGGTCTCAAGCAGGTCGTCGAACGCGGCCAGGGGTGGCGTCCCGCCCTCGCGATAGTCGTGGGAGTAGTCGCGGGCGTCGCATTCGCGCGTCGGCAGCGCAGGCTGGCGGATCCGCTGATCGATCTTGGCCTGTTCCGGATCCCCGCGTTCCACGAAGCGTTGGTGACGTACCTGCTCGCGACCTTCGTCATTTTCGGCTGCTACGTCTTCATCGCGCAGTACCTGCAGCTCGTACTGGGGCTCTCACCGCTCGAGGCTGGTTTGTGGACGCTGCCGTGGTCCGCGGGCTTCATTGTGGGCTCCATGCTGACGCCGCTGCTCGTGCGCCGCTTCACCCCGAGCGCGCTGATCGCCGCGGGCCTGGCGATCTCGGCCGCGGGCTTCCTGGTGCTCACGCAGGTGGATGGGACATCGGGCCTGCCGGTGATCGTGACCGCGAGCGTGATCTTCTCGCTGAGTCTCGCCCCCGTGTTCACGCTCACGAACGACACGATCATCGCGACGGCGCCGCCCGAGCGGGCGGGCGCGGCAGCGGGGATCTCCGAGACCAGCTCCGAGCTGGGAGGAGCGCTGGGGATCGCGATGCTGGGCAGCCTCGGCGCCGCCTTGTATCGCGGGGCCATGACGGATGCGGTGCCCCACACGCTCTCCCCGGAGGCGATCGAGGCCGCGCGGGGCACGCTCGGGGGCGCGCTCGCCGTCGCCAGCGCGCTGCCCAACGACGTGCGGGTCGAGTTGCTGGACGCCGCCCGTGCGGCGTTTTCTCAGGGACTGCGCGTGACGGCAGCCGTGAGTGCAGCGCTGACCCTCGTGATGGCCGTGGTGGCTACGGTGCGAATGCGACGTCGCAGCGGATCGGCGCCGCCGTGACGGAGTGCGTAAGCGCTCCGATCGCAATCAGGTCGGCGCCGGCCCGGGCATAGTCTCGGGCACGGTCGGCCGTGATCCCCCCCGATGCCTGGATCGTCACGCGCGGACCGGTCCGGCGCCGCCACACCGCGATGCGCTCGGGCGGCTGGTTGTCGGCCAACAGATGTTGTGCGCCCGCCGCTAGCGCTTCTTCGAGCTGCTCGTCGGTCTCGATTTCCACCACCACGGACAGCCCTGGTGGAGCGTTGCGCAGCAGGTTGGCGAGCCTCGGGCCGCGCGCCTCGAGCAGCGCCCAATGGTTGTCCTTCCACATGACCGCGTCGGCGAGGGAGGTCCGGTTCTCCACTCCGCCCCCGGCGCGCACCGCGTAGCACTCGAGCGCGCGTAACCCCGGAGTCGTCTTGCGGGTGTGCGTGATGCGCGCGCCAGTGCCGGCGACCGCCTCCACCGCGCGGCGGGTTTCGGTGGCGATGCCGCACAGGCGCTGCAGGAAATTCAACGCCACCCGCTCGCCCGCGAGGAGAGCCCGGGCGCTGGCCCGGACGGTTGCCAGCATGGCCCCCGCGACCGCCCAGGCACCCTCCGCCAGCAGCGGCGTCACCGCGGCGCCCGGATCGAGCTCGCGAAACACGAGCGCCACGAGTGGCAGGCCCGCAACGACGAACCGCCCTTCAGCCACGAATCGGGAGGTCGCGATCCGCTCACCCGGGGTGCCGAGCAGGCGTGTGGTGACGTCGTCGCAGGCCCGATCTTCTGCCAGCGCTCGCCGCACCTCGTCGAGGCCGAGCGGATCAGCCAATCGTCAGCATCCGTTCGACGGCGCGGCGCGCTCGCGCCGCGGTTTCGGGCGGGACGGAGACTTCGTATTTCAGGTCGCGCAGCGAATCCCGCAGGTTCTCGAGTGTGATCATCTTCATGTAGCGACACTCCGCGGACTCTGCCGCCGCGATGAATTCCTTTCCGGGGTTCTCCCGCCGCAGACGGTGCAGCACGCCGGTCTCGGTCGCGACGACGAACTGCCGGGCGTTCGAGCTGCGGGCGCGCCGCATCATCTGCTCGGTCGACACGATCCCCATCCGGCCCGCCGCCACGTCCCCTTCGGCCTCGGCGTAATACATCGCGCTGGTGACGCACCCGCATTCGGGATGCACCAGGAACTCGGCGTCGGGGAACTGGGTGCGGCGCTGCTCGAGGGTCTCACGCGTCAGCGCCGCGTGGACGTGACACTCCCCCAGCCACACGTCGATGTCACGACCGGTGACCCGCTTGACGTACTGCCCGAGGAAAAAATCCGGCAGGAACAGGACCGGCACACCCGGCGGCAGCGCGGTGACGACGGCCACGGCGTTTCCCGAGGTGCAGCAGTAGTCCGCCTCGGCCTTGACGTCTGCCGACGTGTTGACGTAGGCCACGACGAGGCCGTCCGGATGCTCCATGCGCCAGGCTCGCACGTCGGCGGCTTGAATCGTGGCGGCGAGCGAGCACCCGGCGTCAGGATCGGGGATCAACACGCGTTTCCCGGGATTCGCGATCGCCGCGGTCTCCGCCATGAAGTGCACGCCGCAAATGACGAGCAGCGGCGCGTCGAGCTCAGTGGCGCGCCGGGCCATCTGCAGCGAGTCGGCCAGGACGTCGGCCAGGTCCTGGATTTCCGGCCGCTGGTAGTTATGCGCGAGAATCGCGGCGTGCCGCTCGGCTTTGAGGGCACGGATTTCCGCGATCAGATCATGCGGGTCAGCGGGAGCCATCGACCGAACCTGCCTGCGCCCATTGGTTGCGGTACCGCCGCTGGGGGGCCGGTTGGGCAACGCCTCAGCCCGCCGCAGATGGCGGACCGCTCCCAGCGGGGATGCGAACTCCGAAATACGTAACCGTTCGGAACGACGTTCGTCAAGGAGTCCCGCAGCTACTTCCCTTGGAAAACCGGACGACGCACTTTCCCTGCCCCATGACGCGACCGGTCGGGCGTTTCGCGACGATCCTGACATCGGCGATGCTGGCCGGTGCCGGGTGCGCCACGGCCGCCGCCCAGGCCGCGCCCGACTCGAGCCGCCGCGACTACACCGCGGCGGACGCGCGCTTTATGACGGGCATGATCCACCACCACGCGCAAGCCGTGCTGATCGCCAGCTGGGCGCCCACCCACGACGCGAGTCCCTCCCTCATTACCCTGTGCCAGCGGATCGTCGTGGGTCAGAGCGACGAGATCGCGCTCATGCGGCGCTGGCTCCGCGACCGGCACGAGCCGGTACCCGACCCCAACGCCTCGCACCGCATGATGCCGGAGATGGATCCCGCGACGATGATGCCCGGGATGCTCACGGGCGAACAGCTGGCGCAGCTCGACCACGCCAGGGGACGGGAATTCGACCGGTTGTTCCTGACCTTCATGATCCAGCATCACACGGGCGCGATCACCATGGTCAACGAGCTGTTCGGGCAGGGCGCGGGAGAGCAAGAGAAGGTCTTCCGGTTCGCCTCCGATGTGTTCGCCGATCAGACGACCGAAATCGCCCGGATGCAGAAGATGCTCGCCGCGCTCCTGTTCCAGACCACCGGCCAGTAACGGAGACTGACGCCATGAGACTTGCAAGGTCCTTAGGACTCACCATCGGAGTGTGCTCCCTCGCGGCGTGCGCATCGTCGGGCGGCGCGAACATGTCGACGGTCGCCCCCAACCCCGACCCGCGGGTCGGCCTCAAGCCCGGACTGTTCAACGCCGGGGAAGCAACCTGGAACCTGCGCGTGGTCTCGGAGACCCCGCCGCCCGAGAAGTTCGCCGGCGTCACCAACTCGGACCTCGCCTTCACTGGCCAATACGTGATTCAGGGGAACTACAACGGCTTCCAGGTCTGGGACATCTCGAACCCGGCCAAGCCAAGCTTGAAGGTCGGGTACGTCTGTCCGGCGTCGCAGAGCGACGTGTCCGTGTACAAGAACCTGCTGTTCGTATCGGGCGAGGGCACGGGCGGGCGGCTCGATTGCGGCACCCGGGGCGTGCACGATTCGGTCAGTACCGCCCGGCTCCGCGGCATCCGGATCTTCGACATCGCAGACATCGCCAATCCCAAGTACATCGCGAACGTCCAGACCTGTCGTGGCTCGCACACCCATACCGTGGTGATCGATCCGACCGACCGGGACAATGTCTACGTCTATGTGTCGGGGTCGGCGCCGGTGCGCTCGCCCAGCGAGCTCCCCGGCTGCGTGGCGGCGGCGCCGGACTCGAACCCGAACACGGCGCTCTTCCGCATCGAGGTCATCAAGGTGCCGCTCGCCCACCCCGAACAGGCGGCGATCGTGACCTCGCCGCGCATCTTCAGCGGCCTCACCGCGCCGCCCCGGCACGGCGAGGCGCCTGAGGACATCGCCGCCTCGGCCAAGGCAGCGGCCGACTGGCGGGCCAAAGGCGGGTTTACGGCAGCGATGGGGGAGATGGAATTCGTCCTGCCTGCCGAATGGAGCAATCCGATGCTCGACAGCGTGGTCAAGGCGCGTGGCGGCACCGCTGGACGCACGCCGACCGCCGCGGACAGCGCGGGTGTACGGGAAGCCATTCAGAAAATGATGGATGCGATGATGGCCCCCACTCCGGGGACCGGGCCAGTAAATGGGGTGACGCCCGGACCGAACCAGTGCCACGACATCACCGTCTATCCGGCCATCGGGCTCGCGGGCGGCGCGTGCGGTGGGTATGGGCTCCTGCTCGACATCCGCGACGTGGCCCACCCCACGCGCAGGGACGCCGTGGCCGACTCGAATTTCTCCTACTGGCACTCGGCCACGTTCAACAACAACGGGACCAAGTTGCTCTTTTCCGACGAGTGGGGCGGCGGTGGGCAGCCCAAATGCCGGGCCACGGACAAGCACGAGTGGGGGGCGGACGCGATCTTCACGCTGGCCGGCAACAAGATGACGTTCCAGAGCTACTACAAGATGTCGGCGCCGCAGACCGAGTTCGAGAACTGTGTGGCCCACAACGGATCGTTGATCCCGATCCCGGGCCGGGACGTCATGGTCCAGGCGTGGTACCAGGGGGGCATTTCGGTCTTCGACTGGACCGATCCAGCTCATCCGAGGGAGATCGCGTTCTTCGATCGCGGACCGATCGACGGAACCAAGATGGCCGACGGAGGATCGTGGTCGGCGTATTGGTACAACGGTGTCATCGTCAGCTCGGAGATCGCCCGCGGTCTCGACATCTTCGAACTGCGGCCGAGCGGGTTGCTGTCACAGAACGAGATCGACGCGGCGAAGCTCGTGCACCTCGACTACTTCAACGCGCAGGATCAGCCCAAGCTGGTGTGGCCAGCGAGCATCGTGGTCGCACGCGCGTACCTGGACCAGCTGGCTCGCTCGAGCGGCGTCGCTCCCGACTCGGTGGCGGCGCTGCGACGGGACCTCGCTGCCGCCGAAAAGCTGTCTGGACCCGCGCGGCGCGATGCGCTGACGAGCCTGGGGACGCGATTGGAGGCTGACGCGGGGGGAGCGGCGGATCCGGCGAAGGTGCGCACGCTCGCCGCCACGGTCAGGGACCTGGCCGGGGCCGAGCGTTGAGCTGTTGGATCCGGACGCGGGCCATCCCCATGGTCGAATCCTTGGCGAGGGCCTCGCGGTAGCTCGCCAACGCGCGCGCCGTATCGCCCTTCTCCAGATAGACGTCGCCCCGCGCCGCCGGTGTCATGCCGGAATTGGGGAAGAACTCGGCGGAGAGCTGTAGCAGGCCGATCGCATTGTCACTCCGCCCCGCGCGGGCCTCGGTGCGCGCCAGGTCCACGAGCGGCAGCTCGCGGAAATCGTACGCCTCGCTGCCGTAGTAGCGCCCCCGGAGATCGCGATACCGCCGGACCGCTGCCGCGAGTCCGGAATCCGCGAGATAGAGCGCGATCTCGTCCGCCAGGAGCCGCGGCCGCGCCACCCCACGATGACACGTCTCGCACTTCACGACCACGTGCGGCTCGGGACGCTCGGATACATCCGCGAGATGCTCCTCGTTGATGTGCTTCACCATATCCATCATCACCCGCGCCACGCGCTTGGTGCGCTTGTCGTCCGCGGCGAATTTGACGGAATCGAGCGGCGCTCCCTCCCGCCCGACGTGACAATAGGTGCACCGCACACCCAGTCCCAGGGCGAAACCCCGCATGGTGGCCAGCAATTCCTGTTTACCGATGGTTTTGGGCAGCACCTTCAGGTTCGTGAAGGAATCGGGTGGAAACTTGCCTTGCGCCTGGAGCACGGGTGCCCCGGCGGCCACCATCACTGCGAGGGTGATCGAGCAGCGCATCGGCGTCCCCGGAAGGGTGTCGTGGGATATTGTGCTGGGACGGGCGCGCGTGACAGGGTCGGCCTGTCCAGACTCTGTTAACGCGCGGATTGCGAGGAGTGCCCTGGCCCGGATTCGAACCGGGACGCCTTGCGGCGCTGCCCCCTCAAGACAGTGTGTCTACCAGTTCCACCACCAGGGCAGGCGAGGGTAAGGTAGAGGCGGGGCACAGGAGGGTCAACGGCGCCGGTCCCGTGAGCCGCGTCACGCGTGCAGGGCCCGCCCATGCAGCGCATAGTACAGGCGCGCACTAGATTGGTGCCTCATGGAACTGTGGGTGGCGTTCGGGTTTGGCGGGCTGATCGGAGCCTTCATTGGCGTGTTCATCGGCCGCCACCGCGCGTCCCAGCGGAATACGTCGGCGCCGGTCGTGATGCCACCGCCCATACCTCCTCAGCGCTTCGCGCCCCCCGAGGTGCAGCACGTCGTGCTCGACGAGGGCTCGGCTAACGTCCTCAATGCCCTCAACAACCGCCTCGCGGCGATCGGCGCTCTCGCCGACCTGCTGCATGGCAGTCCGCTCGACCCCGAGCGCGCCCGGGCACTCATGATGCTGCACGGTGAAGTGCGGCGCGCCGCCGAGATCACGCAGCACTTTCTGGAGCTGGCGCAGCACCCGATCGGCGCGGCGGAGCCATCGGACTGCTCCATCGTCCTGAACGGGGTGCTCGCCGAGCGGGAAGGGACGCTCAAAGAGCTGGGCGTGAAGCTGATGCGGTCCATCCCGGCCGACCTCCCGATGGTGGCGTGTCCGATGGCGCAGCTCACGGAGATGCTGATGAAGCTCCTCGACTTCGCGCTGCGTCGCCTGCGCGACAGTCAGCCGCCGCGCGAGCTGCGGATTGCGGTGGTGGAGGCGGGGCCCTCGCTCGCGATCTCCTGGTGGGATTCGGGGCAACCGTTGTCCATCGAGGCCGAGGCACGGTTGGTCACGCCGTTCCGCTTCACGCAGAGCGCGGGCGGGGGCGAGATCGAATTCGCGCTGGCGCGCGCACTGGCCCAGTCGTCGGGGGGCACGCTGCGCCTGCGGCCGCGCGCCGCCGGCGGGGCCGAGGTCGTGGTCACCCTCTCCAAGAGCGTGTTGGCACCGCTGGCGCGCGCGACGCCGGAGACTCCGGCGCTCCCCAAGCTGCGCATCCTGGTGGTGGACGACGACGCGGTGAATCGGCAGGCGATGCGCCTACTGCTCGAGCGCGAGGGCCACGAGGTCGTCGCCGTCGAGAACGGTCTCGAGGCCATCGAGCGGCTCGGCCCCGCGAGCGACCGCTTCGACGCGGTCGTGACCGACCTGCAGATGCCCCGGCTCGGCGGGCGTGCCCTGTACGAGCAGCTGCGTGAACAGCGCCCGCTACTCGCAGAGCGCTTCGTGTTCGTGACCGGGGACAGGGCGCGCGACGAAACGCGCCGCTTTCTCGACGAGTGCGGCCAGCCCGCCGTGATGAAACCCTACGACTTCAACGACCTGATCAGCGCGATCGGGAAGGTGGCGGCGAAGCAGTAGGCTCAGTTCGGCGCGTGCACCCGCGGCCCGCCGTAGTCACGGGTGCCCCCCAGCGTCGGCCCCGCTGCCCGGAGGCCGCCCCGCGTATTGTCGATGCGCGCGATGAACTGGCGAATGGAGCCGGGGAACGGCTGTGTTCGCCCGTGCTTGCCAAAGGGATCCGTATACCACACCTGGGGACCGTCAGGGTTGTCCACCTCGTTCGAGTTGACGTCCACGACGCGGTCGACGCCGTCGAACTCGGACGCCGGATCGTCGAACGTCACTCCCGTAACCGTCCCGCCGCTCGTCGAGCGGTCACACGGCCCTCCCTGCGCGCGGTTCCCCACCGACGTCACCTCGTAGCACACGTCGATGGGGCGTCCCACGAGCCCCGGCTGCGCCGGATCGTGAAACCGGCTCGGCAGGAACACCTGGAAGTAGGGATCGAACGAGGCGAGCCGATGGCCGTCCTCGCGACGGATGCTGTTCGAGATCTGCCAGCTCTCGTGCAGCGCGCCGAAGTTCGACCGCTGCCCCGGCGGAACCAGGATGAACTGGTCCACGCATGTGCGGTCGGGGATCAGGCGCCGCCCGCCGCCGGCGGGTGAGTTGGCCGGCGTTGCGGCACCGACGACCACCTCCGTCGAGCCGTCGCACGAACGGGTGAACTGCCCTGGATTGCCGATAGCAGCGAGGATCGTGATGTGGAGCTCGGTGCCGTCCGTGCAGCGGATGTGATACGCCAGCTCGTGCAGGTTATTTGTGAAAGCGTCCTTCGAGTGGGTGCCCTGGTGCAGCTTCGTCAGGACGTCGCACCGAATCTCGAATAGCTGGTCGGCCGCAGCGCTCCCGAAGTGCATGAGCACGTTGTTCTCCCACTCGATCTTGTGCCCGAAGTGGTCTTCGTGCCGGGGGTTGGCCGGGTCGTAGACGTCCAGCTGCTCGTTCGCATAGCCGAACGGGATCGGTCCGACGGCAGCATACAGCGCGGAGCCGCGCGGATCGCGTCCGTGGTCGTGCCCGAAGGAGCATCCCGTGACCGGATCAACCGGTGGGTGCCAGGTCGGGTAGAGCTTCCCGTCGGGGCCGACCACCGAGTAGCTGTTGTGGATCGCAGCGGTGCAGTCGTCGCGCGGGCCGGGTGTCCAGAGGCCGTAGGACTGCGCGTTACCTACGGGCGTCCCACCGCCCGGCACGACCGGGGTGTCGCCGCGACAGGCAAGCACGAGCAAGGGGAGCAGGCTCAGAAGGAGCTTCATACGCCTGAGCCCAGCATTGCCCGCACACGGGCCCCCGGCTGTGACACCTGTCACCTCGCCACGGGGCGCAGCCTTTTAGCAATGGCCACCATGCTCCGCGTCGCGGTGCTCCTCGGGCAGGTGGCGGCGCTTGCGTTCGCCCACGTCGCATCCGCCCAGCCGGCGCCGGCGCGCGGCGGGTTTTGGTACGCCTTCGGCATCGGCGAGGGGTGGGCACAGGTCTCCTGCACCATCTGTAAGGGCCAGCAACAACCCGGCCTGTCCGCCCATCTGCGGCTCGGCGGGTCGCTAAGCCGTCACGTCGTCATCGCCGGCGAGGGCGCGGCATGGCAACGGAACACAGACGGCGTGCGCCAAACGCTGGCCTCGCTGGGCGCCGCCGCCTACTGGTATCCTGGCCGCCGCAGGACGCCGTTGTACCTGAAGGGCGGTCTCGGGTTCGTGACGCACCGCGCCGAGGACGGAACCGACGCGATCACGTCGACGGGCTTCGGGCCTCAGATGGGATTGGGGTACGAGTTCGCGGTTGGCCGACGTCTCTTTTTCGCGCCGTTCTTCAACGTGGGGTGGGGCGTCTGGTTCGGCAGCGTGAAGTTCAACGGCGCGCAGGCGATCAACCCGGCGACAGTGACCTTCGCGCAGCTCGGACTCGGACTCACGGGGCGGCCGTAAGGCGCGGCTGAGAGCCGCGGCTCGGCACGTCACGCAACGACCTCCGGCTCGTACTCGAGCCGGACCCCGAACCGCGACTCCACGCCCGCCTGCACCGTCTCCGCTAGGGCCAGCAGCTCCGCGCTCGTCCCCCCGAGATTCACCAGCGCCAGCGCATGCCGGGTCGAGATCCCCGCACCGCCGCGCCGGAACCCTTTGGGAAACCCGGCCTGCTCGACCAGCCAACCGGCCGGCACTTTCATCCCGCCGGCGGCGGGGAACGACGGGATCGGTGCAGGCCAGCGCGCCTGGAGGTCGGCGAACGCGGCGGCCGACAGCACGGGATTCGTGAAGAACGAGCCGACCGACCGCGTGTTGGGATCCGCGGGATCGAGCACCATGGACTTCGCGCGACGGAGCGCGAGGACCGCCTGGCGCACGAGCCGAACGGCGTCGGCCGGCGCGGCACGCTCGAACCCTGCCAGGCCGGCCACGGCGCGCTCGAGCTCCGGGTAGCGGATGCGCGGTCGCGCGTCCCGTGCCAGGCGCAGGGTGACCTCGAGGACGACGAAGCGCTCCCGATCGCCCCGCTTGAAGCGGCTGGCGCGGTAGGCGAACGCACATTCCGGTCCCGTGAAGGTGCGCCGTTGGAGCGTCGCTCGATCGAGACACTCGACGCTCACGAGCGTGTCGGCGATTTCCTGGCCGTACGCGCCGACGTTCTGGATAGGCGTGCCGCCGACGGTGCCCGGGATGCCCGACAGGCACTCGACACCGGTCCAGCCGCGCTCCACGGTCCCCTGCACGAACGTGTCCCAATCGATTCCGGCGCCGGCGGTCACTTCTGGGATCGGGCCGTCCCGAAACTCGATCCCGCCGATGGTGATACGCGCGACGAGACCGGGAAACCCCGCGTCGGGGAACACGACATTGCTGCCGCCACCCAGCACGTACACCGGGAGACGCCGCTCGGCGGCGAGGGACAGCGCCGCGCGCACCTGCTCCTCGGTGGCACACTCCACAAAGAGCCGAGCCCGGCCGCCGAGACCAAGAGTGGTGAACGTCGCAAGCGAGACATGCTCGCGCACCTGCACGGTCGTCCTCCTCGGTAGCGGTCCATGTCGCGCCGGCGCGACGGGTACGGGTGTGACGTGAGCTTGCGGGGAATGTACGCCGTGTCATACTTGTCATCATGCTGATCTCGCGCGGGGAGCCCGCCCACCACACTGCGCTGGAAACGCCCGACACCTTCCGACTGTTGGTCGATGGCATCGAGGACTTCGCCATTTATATGCTCGATGGGGGGGGCCGGGTCGCTACCTGGAACCCAGGGGCCCAGCGCCTCAAGGGATATCGGCCGGAGGAGATCATCGGGCGACCGTACGCCACGTTCTTTCCGCCCGAAGCGGTGGCGGCCGGAAGGCCCGCGCGCCTCCTCGCCATCGCGGCCCGGGAAGGCCGGGCGGAGGACGAGGGCTGGCGCGTGCGGAAGGACGGGTCGCGCTTCTGGGCAGACGCGATCATGACCGCCCTGCGGGACGCGGGCGGCGCCGTGATCGGGTTCGCCAAGGTGACACGCGACATGACCGCCCAGCGCCAGGCGCAGCAGGGGCTGCGCGAGAGCGAGGAGCGGTTCCGGCTGCTGGTGGACGCGGTGAAGGACTATGCGATCTTCATGCTCGACCCCGACGGTCGCGTGATGAGCTGGACTCCGGGAGCCGAGCGGATCATCGGCTATCGCGCCGAGGCCATCATCGGTCAACACTTTTCGCAGTTCTATCCATCTGACGATGCCGCGCAGGGGAAGCCGGCGTGGGAGCTGCAGCAGGCCTTGGCGGAAGGGCGTCACGAAGACGAGGGCTGGCGGATCCGGAAGGACGGCTCGCGGTTCTGGGCGAACGTGGTCATCGCACCCGTGCGCGATGCGCAGGACGCGCTGCTCGGCTTCGCCAAGGTCACGCGCGATCTCACGCGGCGCCGCCGCGACGAGGAATCACTCGCCCAGGCGAACGCCGAGCTCGAGAAGTTCAGCTACTCGGTGTCACACGATTTGCGGGCGCCGCTGCGGGCGATCAGCGGCTACGCCGAGCTGCTGCTCCGCGAGCAGGCCGGGCGGCTCGATGAGGAGGGACTGCGCCACCTAAGGGTGATCCGCGACAGCGCGGCGCAGGGCGGCGAGCTGATCGACGCGCTCCTCAAGTTCTCGCGCCTGGGACGCCAAGCGATGATGCGCGTCGAAGTCGACCTGACGACGGTCGTGCGGCACGTGCTCGACGAGCTGCAACAGCAGGAGGAGCACCGGGGGGTCGAGGTCGTCGTCGCGCCGCTGCCGCTCGTCACCGGCGATCCCGCGCTACTGCGGATGGTGTTCGCGAATCTCGTCGGCAACGCCTTCAAGTTCAGCCGCGGTCGCCCCAATCGGCGCGTGGCGATCGGCACGGAATTGCGCGAAGGCGAAGTCGTCTGTTACATCCGCGACAACGGTGTGGGGTTCGACATGCGGTTTGCGGAAAAGCTCTTTGGGGTATTTCAGCGGCTGCATCGTGCCGACGAATTCGAGGGAAGCGGCGTCGGCCTGGCCTTGGCCCAGCGGATCGTGCAACGTCACGGTGGCCGCATCTGGGCCGACGGCAAGCCGAACCAAGGTGCGACGTTCTCCTTCACTATCCCCGCGACCGCGAGACGCGCCGATGACCACGCCCCCACCCCCACCACCGCGGACGCCAAGAAGGCGCCCTAACGATCGCCTTCATCGGCTGTCCGCTGCTCCACCGGCCACACAGTTGCCTCCCCGGCGCTTTGCCAGGTACAGCGCCTGATCCGCCGCCACGATGAGAAGATCTCCCGACGCCATGGTCGCGGCCGGCGGGAGCTCAGCCACGCCTCCGCTCACCGTGCTCTGCGCCATCACACCCGGCTCCGCACCGCCCGCCTCGACGGGCCCCGCCGCTTTCACCTCCGCGCAAATGCGCTCGGCCACGAGCCGGCCTGCTTGGCCGTCAGCGTCCGGCAGGATGATGGCGAACTCGTCTCCCCCATACCGGGAGACGACGTCCGAACTGCGCAGGCTCTGCCGCATCGCGCCCGCCACCCGGCTGAGCAGGTGATCTCCAACCTGATGACCCCAGCCGTCGTTCACGGCCTTCATCTGGTCGACGTCCATCAACAACAGCGACAGACGAGTCCCGTAGCGCAGGCAGCGCGCGACTTCCCGTGTGAGGGTCGCGTCGAAGTGATACCGGTTGAACAGCCCAGTGAGCGGATCCGTGATCGAGCGGTGCTCGAGGGCGTCGAGCACCGTGTCCTCCACGATTCGAGGCGCCAGGAGTTCACCAGTGATATTCTGCAGGTAGTCGAGGGCCGCAACCGGAAGGCCGACGTCGCGGCCGAGGCGGGAGGCGAGGTCCCGACGATGGGCCTCGATCGCGGCCACACGGTCCGCTGCCTCGCGGACGTTGAAGGGCGCGTAAGGGAACAACCGGCTGAGCGGGTGAGCGTGGAACTCGGCCTCGGGCACCGCGCGCTCCCGCCGATCCGACGCCCTGCGGCCGGGCACCCAGCGCGGTTCGCGGGCGGTGCGCCGATCCCAGCCGCCGCGGCGCTCGCCGAGTGGGGTCGAAGGAGTGGGAGAACCTGAATCCATTGCTTCAGACCGCACGCCAGATGGTGACGTGACGGGTCCAAACAAGGGACAGCAACAACGGGTGGAGAGCGTCGGCACGAGTAGAGGCGACGCGCCTGGACGCTTTGCGGCTCGCTATGCCACGGGTCGCAGCCAATGGGATCGCCTTAGGGACTGTTACGTCACCAAACTAGGCTCATTTCGTCACCTGTCAAGGACCCAAAGAGGGCTGTGAGAGCTAGAGGAATGCTCTAAGTGGCGCTTCGGTGTCGAGATAGTGGCGGAAGAGCTCGCGCGATGGCTCGAGCGTGAGGAGAGAGTGGGCCGACTCGGAATCGAACCGAGAACCTACTGATTAAGAGTCAGTTGCTCTGCCAGTTGAGCTATCGGCCCTAATTCGTAGCCGCGACCTCGACGAAGTCCGGCCGCGACGTTCTTACTCGACGCCTTTTTTTGCCCCTGCCCCCAAGGGGAATCGAACCCCTGTTCCCACCTTGAAAGAGTGGTGTCCTAACCGTTAGACGATGGGGGCGACCCAGTCTCAGCGCGCTTCGAGAATAGCGGTAACGGGATTCGAACCCGTGTTTGAGCCTTGAGAGGGCTCCGTCCTAGTCCCCTAGACGATACCGCCGCGGCGGGGGAAAATATCACCAGCCGCCCGTGGGGCACGCAACTCGACGGTTGACCTGCGCCGCGATCTGCGTACCGTTAACCCGCCGCCGCTCCCAAAGGAGTCATCCACCCGTGCCGCGAACTGCAGCGCAGGACGCGCGCGCCACCTACGAACGCGTCTGGAAGATCGTGTCGCGCGGGCTCCCCGAGGTCCCGATCATCCTGGCGGCCCTCATCTACACGCACGCCGACTGGCTGCAGCATCTGGTCGCCCCGCTGGTACCCTTCTATCCCTACGCCGCGGTCGGCGCCGGTGTGCTGATCGGCTGGCGCTTCCACCGCAGTCGCCTGCTCTTCGCGCTGCTCCTTCTCACGCTGGCCGACCGCACGGTCTTGCATTTCGCGGTGACGCAAGGGCTGACGCGGGACCGGGTGGTACTGCAGGCGATCGGCGCGCTGCTGCCGCTGAACCTCGCCGCCCTGTCGCTCTCAGCCGAGCGCGGCGTCCTCACGCCCCCGGGACTCGCGCGCTTGGCGTTCATCCTCGGCCAGTTGACGCTCGTGGTAATCCTGGACCGGGAGGCCCCCGGACCCACGGCCACCCTGTTGCTCGCCCAGCTTCTCCCGCAGTGGCTGTTCGCGTGGAGCGCCCTCGCCAATCCTGCGATGCTCGCGTTCGTCGTTGCCGCCGGCTTGGTGGTGGCTGGCCAGCTCATGTCACCGACGCAGACCGGGCGCTCATTCGCCTGGGCACTCATCCCGACGTTTATGGGCCTGTCGGTGGTCCGCCCCGGTAACCCCGGGTTCTCGACATTCTACCTCGCGACGGCGGCACTGATTCTGATCGTCTCGGTGGTCGAAGCCTCGTACCATATGGCCTATCAGGACAGCCTCACGGGACTGCCCGCGCGGCGCGCCCTGAACGAGGCGCTACTCCGACTCGGCGGACACTACACGGTCGCCATGCTGGACGTGGACCACTTCAAGCGCATCAACGACCGGCACGGGCACGACGTGGGCGATCAGGTGCTCAAGATGGTCGCGGCGAAGCTGGCGCAGGTGGGCGGGGGCGGGCGGGCGTATCGCTACGGGGGAGAGGAGTTCGCCGTCATCTTCGCCGGGCGGAGCGCCGACCAATGCCTCCCCGACGTCGAGAAGCTGCGGCAGGAAGTCGAGGAGACACGCTTCATCCTCCGCTCCCGCTTCCGGTCGAAGAAGCGGAAGGAGAAGGTCCTGACGGATCGCGGCCCGGGAGAGCGCGTGCCCGTGACGATCAGCATCGGGGTGGCGGAGCAAAACGAGCGTCACACCAAGTGGGACCAGGTGGTCAAAGCCGCCGACCGGGCGCTGTACCGCGCGAAGGAGGGTGGGCGGAACCAGGTTCAGATGTGAGGACCTCGAAGTGAGGCTTCTCGACCAGTCGATAAAAGAGCAGGATCGCGGTCTGGTCGAATAGCGCGGCCACCAGGCCGAGCACCGATCCCGTTACGAGCGCCAGACCGTAGGTCGGGAGGTAGCCCACGGTATACATCGGATTCTTGAGCCAGCGATACGGGCCGCCCGAGCTCGGCACCGGGTCGGCGGGTGCGAAGAAATTCCGCCAGTAATAGCCGTCGCCGAGCGTTGCTGCGGCCCACAGCTTGGTCAGGATGCCCACGACCACGAAGACCACGCCCACCCCGGGCACGAGCACGCGCGGGAGGCCGATCCGCAGCGTATTGGCGCTCACGATGCAGAGCACCACGAAGCTGACCGCGTCGTTGCCCATGAGCAACGCCGCCGTGCGGCGGAACCGCTGAAACCCTCCTTCGACCCCGTGACGCTCCGTCACGAAGCCGGTCCGGTCTTGCCGCCGTAGGGTGAAGCCCACACCCAGCACGTACGCCAGCCGGCTCGCGATGTGGTAGGCGAATACGATCCAGATCATGGTCTACGCCGTGCGCAGCTGATCTTTCACCGGCAGCCGGCGGATCCGCTTGCCGGTTGCCGCGAAGATCGCGTTCGCCACCGCGGGCATGATCGCCGATGTCCCCGGTTCGCCGACCCCGCCTGGCGCCTCGGTGCTCGGGACCAGATGTACCTCGATTCTGGGTGTCTCTTGCATGCGCAGCATCCGATAGTCGTGAAAGTTGTGCTGCTCGACCCTGCCGTTCTTGATGGTGATCTCGCCCCACAGCACCGCCGTGATCCCGAAGACGATGCCGCTCTCCATCTGCGCCCTCACGATCTCCGGGTTCACGGTGGTGCCGCAGTCCACGGCGCACACGACGCGCTGGACACGTACGTCTCCCTGCTTCGACACTACCACCTCCGCGACCTGGGCGATGTAGCTTCCGAAGGCGTGCAACAGGGAGATCCCGCGTCCCTTCCCGCCGCCCGCGGGGAGCCCGCTGTCCCACCCGGCCTGCTCGGCGGCCAGCTCCAGGACGGCCTTGGCCCGCGGCGAGCCGTCGAGCAGGGCCCGCCGGTACTCGAACGGATCGCGCTGCGCGGCTGCGGCCAGCTCGTCGATGAAGCTCTCGACCACGAAAATGCTATGCGTCGGCCCGACCCCGCGCCAGAACGCCGTGGGAATGCCGGGGGGCTCCTGGCGCACATACTCCACTCGAATATTGGGTAACGCGTAGGGAGGCTCGGCCGCGCCTTCCACCGCGTCCGTGTCGAGGCCCCGGATCGTCGCGATCAGCTGCCGGGGACCAGCCGCCCGCATCACGCGCAGCGTTTTGGGGAACAGCTGGCTGACCACCCTGGCCATGATCGAGGAGCCCGTGACCCGATGCGTCCACGCAACAGGCATGCCCCGAGCGTCCAGCCCCGCCGCGATCCGGTCGTAGTAGTACGGCCGATACATGTCGTGCTGGATGTCCTCTTCGCGGCTCCACATCACCTTGACTGGACCGGGGACCTGTTTGGCGATCTTCACGGCCTGGATCACGAAATCCACCTCGAGCCGCCGGCCGAAGCCGCCGCCCAGCAGATGATTGTGCACTCGAACTCTGGACTTGGCGAGGCCGGCTGCCTTCGCCGCGGCGGTCTGCGTGAACGTCGGCACTTGCGTGCCGACCCAGATATCGCACCCGTCCGGCCCGACGTGCACGGTACAGTTGATCGGCTCCATGGTGGCGTGCGCCAGGAAGGGCAGCTCGTAGACCGCCTCGACCGTGCGCGTGGCGCCGGCCATCGCTTTCGCCACGTCGCCGTGCTTGCGCGCGACCACTCCCTCGTTTTGGGACGCGGCAGCGAGCTGCGATACCACGTCGGCCGTCGAGAGCGTGGCGTTCGGTCCCTCGTTCCAGCGGACATCGAGCGCTGCCAACCCACGTTTCGCCGTCCACGTGTCGCTCGCGATCACGGCGACGGCGTCCTCGAGGCGCACGACCTGACGGACGCCGTCTATGGCCTTCGCTTTCGAGTCGTCGAGGCTCGCGAGCGTGCCGCCGAACACGGGGCAGGCAGCCACCGCTGCCACCATCATCCCCGGCAGCCGCACATCGATGCCGAATTGCGCTGTCCCGTCCACTTTTTCCGGCGTATCGAGCCGCTTCGCGGAGGTTCCGATGAGCTTCCACTCCGGTGGGGGCTTGAGAGGAACATCCCTCGGCCTCGGCAACCGTGCCGCCCGCTCCACGAGCGCGCCGTACGCCAGGGTGCGTCCGCTTGCGCCGTGCACCACCGCGCCGTTCGCGGCACGGCAGGCGCTCGGATCCACGTTCCAGGCCTGCGCGGCCGCGGTCACCAGCATGGTGCGGGCGGCGGCACCGGCACGGCGGAGCGGCTCCCAGTTCCCACGCACCGACGTCGAGCCGCCGGTCTCCTGGACGCCGAACAGCGGCTCGGCGTAGCGCGCATCGTCGGGCGGCGCGTGCTCGAGATGAACCTGGTCGAGACCGACCTCCAGCTCTTCGGCCAGGAGCATGGACATGGCGGTGTAGGTTCCCTGTCCCATTTCGACTTTGTGCATGATCAGCGTGACGCGCCCATCGCGGTCGATGCGAACGAAGGCATTGGGGAAGAAGGCGCCGGCCGGAGCCTGCGACGCGGGCAGCGGAAGTCGAAAGCCGATGAGCAACCCGCCGCCGGCGGCGGCGCTCGCCTGCAGGAAGGTGCGACGGGACAGAGTGCGCACGATGATCGAAACTAACTCACCGCGCGCTCTCCGTCGACGAGCGGCTTCGCCCCGCGGTGGGGAGTGGGGTGCTAACTCCGCAAGCGTTTGATGAGCTGCACCTGACCCGCGTGGTACACCGCGTGGCACGTGATCCCCAAGACCAGGTCGAAGGCCTCCGCACGGTCCGCGCCCGCGTCGACCACGACGGCGGCCAGGCGGCGCTGCTCCGTGTCCACGACATCGCGGATCCGGTGCCAGGTCAGGCGCGACTCATCCGAAACAGGGAACCATTCGTCTCCCTCGAGCACGAAGGGTTCCGGGGGCGCCCCCGCCCCCGAGAGACGCCCACGCACCGAGCGGACGAAGTACGCGTGATGGAGCGCGATCTCCGCGATGTTGTGGCGTTCGGGCGACGGCCGCCAGAATGCCAGGTCAGTCGATACATCGGCGAGCGCCACTTTCAAGTCGGGGCCGTGCCAGGCGCCTTCCGCACGTCCATAGCCTTCCTCCAGGATGCGGGCGAGCCGATCCGTCCTCGGGCCGGTTGTCGTAGTCATCCGTCTCTCCCTGTGCGTGAGAACCTTCTCGTTCCATGAGGTGTTCGTTACCATCATAGGCGCGCGTGGAGGCGCAGTCTTGGCAAAAATTGCGGTGGACCTCGAGCAGCCCGGGCGGATCACGGGCCACGAGCGCGCCCGGGGTAACGGATGGCGAGTCGAGGACGTCGTGTGTACCTCTGGACCCGCGGACCGTCCGTTCGAGGAGCAGCACTCGTGGGTCTCGATCGCCCTTGTGGTAGCGGGGACCTTCCAGTACCGCTCGCCCGCCGGCCGGGACCTGATGACGCCGGGCTGCGTGCTCCTGGGCAGCGCAAGTCAATATTTCGAATGCGACCACGAGCACGGCACGGGCGATCGCTGTATCGCCTTCCGCTACACACCGGAGTATTTCGAGCGGGTCGCGGCCGATGCAGGCGCCGCCCGAGGCCAGGCCTTTCGGCTGGGGCGCCTCCCGCCGCTGCGGGAGTTGGCGCCGCACGTCGCTCAGGCGTGCGCTGGCCTGAGTGGATCGGATGAAATCTCCTGGGAGGAAATCGGGGTGCGGCTGGCGGCGTGCGTTGCACGGCTGGCACACGGCGCCCTGCCCTGCCGAAACGAGCCGACCCCGGCGAGGGATGTGCTCGCCCGCGCGACCAGGGCGGTGCGGACGATCGATCGCGACCCCGGTGCCCGGGTCACACTGGGAGCGCTGGCGCACGACGCGGGCCTGAGTCCGTACCATTTCCTGCGCACGTTCCAGCGCGCGACCGGGGTGACGCCACACCAGTACGTCGTGCGGGCGCGCCTGCGCAAGGCTGCACTGCGACTGGCAGCCGAACCGGCAAAGGTGATCGACATCGCCTTCGACAGCGGCTTCGGCGATGTGTCGAACTTCAACCGCAGCTTCCGCGCCGAGTTCGGCGTCAGCCCGCGCGCCTACCGCCGGGCGCTCGATGTCGCAGGGGCGCGATGCTGAAGCGAGCTTGCGTGGTCGTCGCCACCGTCGTGTTCGCGACGACGGCCGCGGCTCAAGGCTCCAAAGTCCAGTTTGGCTTCGGCGCTGGCCGGGCGATTCCCACCGGTGATTATCACGCGACCGGGAGCGGCGAGGGCTTCAATGCCGCGTGGACGGGAATGGCGTTCGTCGCGGTCAAGGTCTCGCCGCGTCTCTCGCTACGGCTCGACGGCACCTACGGCGGGCACAGTGCGAATGACGTGCTGAAAGGCAACCTCACGACGGCCCTCGACACCCCGACGGACGCAACGACCAAACTCGTGGGAGCAAGCCTCGACCTGACCTATTCCCTTGCCGCAGGCGCGCGCCCGCGCCCGTACGTACTCGGCGGGCTCGGCATGTACCACGTCACGATCGCGGTCACGTCCGCTGATTCCAGCACGGACAACGGTGAGACCAACGTTGCCTGGAACGTGGGCGCAGGGCTCGAGTATCGCGTCAGCCGTACGACGTTGTTCGTTGAGGGACGCTACGTGAACGCGGGCGCGGTGTCGGGGTTCCCTGGAACAACCGTCTTCCCGATTATCGCCGGGGTGCGATTCGGCGCGCCGTAGGAAGGGTCCCCCGACCGTTAGTGAAGCGCCCGCAGACGATACCGTCCGCCGTTGAAGAATCCAGCGACGGCGACGTAGTAGGTGCCCTGCTTCAGGCTGCGCGAGAGGCGCGAGCAGAAGTTGAAATGCCTTGAGTCAATAAAGTCGTCCGCCGAGATCGGTTTGCCCGCGGCGTCGAACAAGCCGATCGACGTCGCCTGCTCGAGCGCGAAGCCGCAGGCTCCCACCCAGCCCGACGTCTCGAACTCGTAGAACCCAAATTTCGGAACTGTCACGCGGTAGACGTCGACGTTCAGTGCGTCCTCGATGACAGCCTGTACGTAGCCTCCGATCATCAGGGGACTGGCCGTCTCCAGCGAGTGATTGGGCGCCTGCACGGCGGGCAATCCGATGGCGAACGATACGGGATAGTGTACGCGGCCCAGCACGCCCACCGTCTGCGGCGTGGTCGAGCCGCCCAAGGCGCCCCAAACCCGCCCCGGCCACCCGATCAGCCTGTCGCCGGCCTCGTCGGCGCCGCCGTACACGAAGTAGGTCCCGTCGGGAACGTCGTCGAACGCGAACGCTCCGTCGGATTGTGCGGTGACCGTCTGCGCAATGGCGCCCGTGGTCGCCGCGTACAGGCGCGCGTACAGCTGCGTCGGTGGACCAAAGGTCTGGGTGACGCTGTTGTACGCGTTGAGTAGACCCGCTCCATACACAGATGCCGGACCGACGGCGTACATCGTGAGACGCTGCCGCAACGCGGCCGCGGTCAGGCCCGGCTCCCGCGCCAGTACCAGGGCGGCAGCGCCGGTGACATGCGGCGCCGCCATCGATGTGCCTTCGGCGAGCGCATAGTCGGGCTCGCCCGCTTGGAAATCCCACACCGTCGACGCCACTCCATCGGTCGCGTCGCCGAGAGCAAAGTTGCCGCCCGGAGCCCGAATGCCGACGTAGGACCCGAAGTTCGAGTACGGGGCCGCGGCGCCGTCCGGGCCGACGGCCGCGACGGCGAGCACCTCCGGATACGCGGCCGGATAGAAGAGGTCGGACGTGCTGTCGTTGCCCGCGGCCGCTACGATCAAGGCGCCGGTGCCGGCCGCGCTGATGATCGCGTCGTGCAACGTCGGGTCGTCCCCCGGTCCGCCGAGGCTCAGGTTGATGATCCTGGCGCCCGGGCTCGCCTGCACCGTCCCGCCCACTCCGTTGTCGGCCGGCAGGCCCGCGGCGTACAGAATGCCTTGAGCGATGTCATAGGTTTTACCGAAGCCTCCGGAGCCGAGAGCGCGGACTGGGCGGATGCTTACCGCCCAGTTCACACCGCTCACGCCGAGCCCGTCGTTGCCGCTGGCTCCGATCGTGCCGGCGACGTGCAAGCCATGACCGCCGAAGGCGTCGGGAAGGAAGCACGTCCCCGTCGGGTCCAGACTGTAGGACGACGGATTAGTCGGGTTAGGGTCGTAGCCATCGCCGTCAGCGGCATTACTGATGGTGCCGCCCGCGCACAACCGCAACGAGTCGACGTCGCTCACGAAGTCATATCCATCGTCGGTCAGGTTTCTCGCGATCGCGGGATGGTCGAAGCGAATCCCATCGTCCACGACGGCGACCAGCACTGCGGGGCTCCCCGTGGTGATGGGCCACGCGCGCGGCAGGTCGATCATGCCGTAGTGCCAGGCCTGAAACGGGTAGAACGGATCGTTGGGAGTCGTGCGCGGCGCCGCCCGCCCCGCCGCCGCCGCGCGGGGCATCCCGCCCGCGCGGACGAACTTCTCATCGAGCCAGATGAGGCGATTGCGGCCGACGCTGGCGACGGCCGGATCGCGACGGAGGGCGGCCGCGACCGCATCCAGCTGCATGGTGTCCACCACGTGGACCCTGGCCGCCAGAATGGTCGGCGATACACCGACAATGTGGCCCGCGGCGGGCACCATCGCGGAAAGGCGCTTGTGAATCGCCGCGCCGAACGCGTGCGCCGCCGATGCACTCCCGAGAACAGGAGCCCCCAACCTGGGCGCGCCGAAGGCGCTCGGCCGGAATCTCACGATCAAGTCACCCGGCGTAGCGACGGCATGCGACCCCTTGCGGCCAACACGGGGCGGCGGCGCCCGTCGCATGGGCAGCACGGACACCGGTCTCGCCAGGGCCGCTGCCGCCAAGGCGCGCCCGCCGGTGAAAGGGGCGAGGGCAACGCGAGGCGCTGCCGGCGAAGGCGCGGTTACCGTGATAGTGCCGCTGATGGTCCCATCGTGCGGAATCCAGCTCGTAGGGCCGTTGTCCCCGCTACAGTGAGCCAAAGCGACCGCGAGCATCCCAGTGAGTGTCGTTCGCATGACCGGCCCCATGGGACCTCCTCGGTGCGGGTGCAGCGCCGGAAGATGTTGCCCGGTGAACCTACCGCGGGAGAGAAGCAGGGGCCAGCCATCGGTCTTGCGCGGGAGCTAGCATTCACCACACAGCGTGAGCCGAGACGACCCGAACACGGAGGCTGGCCATGAACGAGGCGCTCGAGCCTGGCATCGTTGTGGTGCGCGGAAACGCGAAGGGATTCGCCCAGGAGATCGCCGTCGGCCGTCACAGGTTCCGGGCGGATGAGCCGGTCGCCGCCGGCGGCACCGACACGGGTCCCGGACCCTACGATCTCCTACTCGCGGCGCTCGGCGCCTGAACGTCCATGACCATCGCGCTGTATGCGCGAAGGAAAGCCTGGCCGCTGCGCGAGGTGACGGTGCATCTCGGGCATTCGAGGATTCACGCAGAGGACTGCGCCGACTGCGAGACGACGGAGGGAACGCTGGACCGGATCCAGGTGCGGATCGCGTTGGACGGCGAACTATTGCAGGAGCAGCGCGCGAAGCTGCTCGAGATCGCACACAAGTGCCCAGTCCACCGGACGCTGACCTCGGAGATCAAGATCCGAATAACGCTCGAATAAGACAGGGCGATGCAGCGTCGTTCAGGCGCCCGGGTGCAACCTGACCGTCAGTGACCGCCCACGTCGCAGCAGCTCGACTCGCGTCTCGCGCCGCGGGTCGAGTGCGTTACGCAGGCGGCCGATGTCGGCTGCTTCGCCGTCGACGCTGAGTATCACGTCGCCAGTCCGGATGGGAGCCCAGGACGAATCGGCCTCGACGACGAGGAGGCCACCCCTGCTGTCCTCGCCGAAGTAGGCGACGAGCTCATCTCCAACCGCGGTGGTCCGAAGGCCGGGCAGGCTCTGGGCGTTGCTCTCGTCGTGCCGCGGTTCGCCTTGTGCTGCCCGTAAGCGGCGCTCGACTGTGCCGAGCTCCAGGTCGGCCAGCATCAGCGTATCCCGCCGGGCCGCCACGGCTTCGTCCTGCATCAGGCGATGCAGTTGCGCCCGCATTTCACTGATCCCGTCAATGACGGCCTTCAGTGTCGCGGGGCGAGGGGTCGGTTCGCTCCGTGGCTCCACGGTCCTGGCGGTTTGGATCGTCACCGTACGAAAGCGACCTCCCGCGAACACGCGAAGCGTCACGGAGTCACCAGGTTGAACGGCGCGCAGCTCGTGTGCCAGTCGGCGCAGCGCCGCGTCCTGGGCCTGGCGCCGGCCGACGTCGGCCTGGTCAATACGCAGGCTCACGTCGTTGACCTCCGCGAGGCGATTCCCCGGGTCTATGCTCGCGCGGTCGGCGGGCCCGCCGGGCGTCACCGCCGAGACCAGCAGCCCGAGCGTGTCGCGCTCGGTTCCGGACGTCGAAACTGTAGCCCCGAGGATCTTCGGGACGTCGTCGGGGACGTCAGAAGAGCCGCCCCTCGCCTGTGGGGCAGCAGGTCGCACCAAGGCGACGAGGGCAGCGGTTGCGATGCCGAGGACGATGCGGTGGTTCATCGGGGGCCTCCATATGGTGCAGGAGCAAGGTCTGGCGGATCGACCGAACTGGATCGTGACGTCCCGGTCGTCGCGGCGCGCTCGCCGATCACGCGGCGTGCCGCGACGAGATGGTCGCTGAACCAGCGACCGCGCTCTCCGTCGCCGAGGACGTCGTACCGCACGCCGCCGCCGCTCGCCGACGCGTGGATGACGCGCTCATGCCCGGCGTAGATCGCCACATGATCGATGTGCGAGCCGTCGCTGGCGAAGAACAGGAGATCGGCCGGCCGGATCGAGCCCATTCGCAGCGGCACGTCTTCGCCTATTTCGGCGAGCTCGCGTGCGGTACGCGGGAACCGCGCTCCTTCCCTTCGAAACTCGGGCTGCACCCTTGCGAACACATACTGCACGAACCCCGCGGCGTCGAAGCCACCGTACGGGTTCGCCCCGCCCTGCCGGTACGGCGTGCCGAGGTAGCCCTCGGCCACCTCCAGTACGCGCGCCGCGAATTCCTCCGACCGGTCGTACTGCGGACGGACCGGTGGACTGGGCGGCGGAGCCGTTGGCTCGGAGCGCTTGTGGCCGCCGCCGCCAAGGCTTACCCGCAATCCGACGGCGTACTCCAGGTGCTGGCTCCAATCCGCAGCGAATCCGCTGTTACTCTCGAGTGGGCTCCGGTACCGTGCTTCCGCCTGGACACCAAGGGGTCCGATCAGATCATGGTGCGCGCCGACTCCCACGCTCCACGTCGCGATGCTTGTATCGGGGCCCGAGCTCAGTCGCACCCCATAACCCCCGATGCCAGCGAAACCATAGGGGGAGAATCCCAGAAGCAGCCCTCGGAAGGTGGGTATGGCACGGAGCGGCTCGAAGACGACCTCGGCGTCCGCCATCCACGCGCCGACATCGACATTGAACGGGTTCTGCCCGTTGTCGACGTGCCAACACCGAAAGCGGTCGCATTGGATGGGCATGCTTGCATCGTTGGAGGGTACGAGATGCAACGCGCCTCCCAGGCGGAGTCCCATGACGCCCCAGTACTTCGTAAAGCCGATACCCCCGAAGAGGACACTGCTCGAGGGCTCCCTCCATGCGGCGAACCCCTGGATTGCCCACGAAGGGCGTGAGAAGGTCTGGGGAAACAGCGGGGGAGGGGGCGCGGCGGCAAGCAACGCGATGCTCAGAGCGGCGGGGCCGAGCGCCGACCGCCACGGCGTCTTGAGCTCTAGGGTCTCCGAACGCATCACGGCACTCCAGGGAGGGGCTAGAGTGGCCCACACGCATCAAGTACGCCACGGCATCCATGTACTTCTCGTCGTCGGACCCGCCGGGTTCTCGCGTTAAATCGCCGCACCCCAACGCCATAGCGAAGTCGGAGTAGGTAGCCCCGGTGGGCCGCACTCGGTGGAGGACACGCGCATGACACCGGCGGGTGACAGTGTGTGGTCGACGCTGCCACGCGGCGTTTCTGGCCGCTACGCGCGACGGGGGGGGAGGGGGGGGAACTCGCGAAGCACGCAGCCGCTGGAAACACGAAGGCCGCGACGGGAGCCGTCGCGGCCCGAGCAGGCCCGGCAGGAATCGAACCTGCAACCCCCGGTTTTGGAGACCGGTGCTCTACCAATTGAGCTACGGACCTAGGATGTACGCCGGCTGGAAGTTAGCGAATCCGTGGCAGCGACGGCAGGCGCCGATTGTGCCGCAACTGTGCCGCTCGCGAAGCGCTTCGCCACGGCGGCCGCGAGATCGGCCTCGTCGATGATGTTGTAGCGGTCGAATGGTAATTGGTTGATCGCCAATCACCAGCGTACCGCCGGACAGGATGAGCACCCTCAGCTTTTTCAGGCTGACTGTCCGCTCATCTTCCACTACGTTCGGCTTACAGCCCCGGCAGCCCCGGCAGCCCCGTTATCACCGTGAGAACCTTCGAGTCCAAGCCTGAGGCGCCGTGGCTGTCTGTCACCGTCACGCGGATCGTGAAACTCCCCAGCAGATACGAGTGCGACGCGCTGATCGTGCCCTGGCTCGACGTACTACCGCTCGTCGACGAGCCGTCGCCCCAGTTGATGGTGTACGACCATGGTCCGTCGTTGTTCGGGTCGC
>WNGO01000850.1_pt1 | contig 26877 bp, 28 predicted proteins | sample 5400511 | NCBI WGS metagenome assembly WNGO01 (sample SAMN13153380, study PRJNA577476) | soil metagenome | isolation source: 20 cm soil or saprolite under Garry oak tree replicate 2 | place: USA:California | collected 2016-06-15 | reverse complement strand
CGCCATCCACGCGGAGGAACGGCACGTTCCCGACCTTCAGATGCAGGTCGCTCGCCCCCCGTTCCACGGTATGCCGAAGCAGCTCGTCGATGTTCATCCCACCTCCGTTTCGGCAAGATGGCCCTGGAGCCTGAGCGACCGGCCACCCAGGGCTACTATCCGCACGTCATGGCTGGTGAAGAGGTTCCTTCGGTCTCCGGTGAACCGCCGCCGCGGAAGCGGCGGCGGAGGCGGCGGAGACCGAAGCCGGCCGCGGCGGCGGGCGCCGGAGCCCCGACCGGAACCTCGAGCGGGGCGCGGGCGAAGCCGTCGGCGAAGACCGAAGCCGAGCATCGGAAGCAACGCGCGGCGTCGAAGGTCGGCGCCTCGAAGAAGACGAAGGCGAAAGGAACTTCGAAGAAGAAGGCCCCGGCGAAGGGACCCCGCCGGCACATCCCCACCCAGCGGGAGGTCTCGGCCGGCGGGGTCGTGTACCGGCGGGAGGGCGACGACATCGAGATCGTCCTGGCCTCGCGCCGGACCCGCCGCGGCGACCTCGCATGGGGTCTCGCGAAGGGTGGGATCGAACCGGGGGAATCGCGAGAAGACGCGGCCGTTCGCGAGGTCCGCGAGGAGACCGGGCTCGATGCAACGATCGAGGCGGACCTCGGCGATACGAAGTACATCTACGTCTGGGAGGACGTCCGGATCCGCAAGCGGGTGCACTTCTTCTTGATGCGACACGTCGGCGGTGACGTGGACGATCGCGACGACGAGATGGAGGAGATCCGCTGGTTCCCGCTGGAGCGAGCGCTCAAGCGGGCGGCGTACCGCGGTGAACGAGAGGTCCTCGGTCGCGCCGCTGAGCTCTTGCGGTGACGACCGAGCAGATCGTCCTCGGGATCCTGATCGGGGTCGCCGCGGGCGTGCTGTCGGGTCTGTTCGGCGTTGGCGGCGGCATCATCACCACACCGGCCATCCAGGAGCTCCTGGGTGGGAGCCCGTACATCGCGGTCGGCACCCCGCTTCCGGTCGCGATCCCGACCGCCCTCGTCGGTGGCTACACCTACGCGCGCGCTCACGAGGTGAGCTGGCGAGCCGTGCGGTTCGCCGCGATCCCCGGGATGGCGGGGGCCGCCGCGGGCGCGTGGCTCACGTCGCTGATCGATCCCCATTGGTTGCTGCTCGTGACCGCCGTCCTGATCGGGTGGCAGGCGGTGCGTATCGGACGCTCAGCCCGATACCGGATCCACGAACGTGGCACGACACCGGGATGGCAGTACGCGGTGTTGGGCGGGTTCACCGGTCTCGTGTCCGGTCTGCTCGGCGTGGGGGGCGGGATCGTCTTCGTCCCGTTCGTCACGACGATGCTGGGGATGCCGCTGAAACGCGCGCTGGGCACGTCCCTGGTCCTCATCGCGATCATCGCGGTCCCCGGCACGATCGTGCACGCCGCCCTCGGGCACATCGATTGGGAGATCGCGTTCGTCTTGGTGCTCGGCGTCATCCCTGGTGCCCGGATCGGGGCCGGCATCGCGCTCGGGGCCCGAGAGCGCACCCTGCGGCTCTTGGTGGGCTCCTTCCTGCTCCTCGTCGCCGCCGTCTACGGGATCGCCGAGCTCGCGAGGCTCGCCAGAGGCTGAGACCGGCCCGGCTAGGATGCGCCCGTGGAACGCGCCGTCCGTGCGCTGCTCGTCATCGGCTTCCTCGCCTTCACCGTGCCGCTCGGGGTGCCGGCGTCCGCCCAGAGCGCGACGGTTTCGCTCTCCTTGCTCAGCCAGTCCCCTTGGTCCGCGCGCTACGGCGATCCCCGGCTGAAGATCTCCGTCGTGGCGACGAACCTCAGCGCCAGCTCGCTCGGCCATCTTTCCGTGGGGCTGTCGATCGGTCCTCATTACGAGACGGTCGCCGGGTACGAGTCGTCGCTCGTGGAGGGCCCGACCAGCCCCGTGTTCGAGACCGAGGATTCGGTCGCCGGGAAGCTCGAGCCGAACACGGCGACCACGTTGAGGATCCCCAGCGTGGATCTCTCGACGGCGACCGGGATCGAGCAGACCGACAGCCAGGTCTATCCGGCGCGCGTGGACGTGCGATCGAACGGTTCCGTGGTGGCCTCCCTCACGACCCCCGTCCTGTACTTCGTGCAGCCGCCGATCGCGCCGATGCTGCTCGCGTCCTGGATCGAGCTCCAGCCGACGATCGCGTTCGGTCCCGATGGGCGGCTCCTCGACACGGCGTTCCCGGACGCCCTCAGCCCCCAGGGACAGCTCGGCGCGCCGATCGCCGCACTCAACGGGGCGCTCGGCCGGCTCGGCCCCGCCGGCGCGTTCCCTATGAGCGTGATCGTCGAGCCGGCGCTCGTGGAGCAGGCGCAACGTGTGGCCAGCGGATTCACCCTGGCGGACGGGACGGCCGTGCCGAAGGGGACGGACGGTCCCCTGAAAGCGGCCGCGTTCCTCGATTCGCTCTCGAACGCGGCCCATGGGCCCGGCGTTCGAACGGTGGCCACGCCGTTCGCGGGCCCGACGATCCCCTCGATGCTCGCGAGCGGGCTCGGGCGCGATCTGGAGGCGCAACGTTCGCACGGCGTCGAGACCCTGCAGTCGTTGACGGGAACGACGCTCCAGACGGACGTCGCCAGACCCCCGGCCGGGTCGCTCTCCGACGATGCGATCGGTTGGCTCGCGGACAGCGGCGCGACGACCGTCCTGGGAAACATCGACACGGTCGCTCGACACGCCCAGGGGCCTGCGTTGAACCCCGATCCGACCGCGACGGTGAACGCTCCCGACGGCTCGAACGTCACGCTCGTCCTGCCCGACCCGGGCGTCGAAGGGCTCCTGGCGCGGCCCGACCTGGTGGACGATCCCGTGCGCGCCGCCCAGGCGGTGTTGGGCGAGCTCGCGGTCATCTGGAAGGAATCACCGGTGCCGGAGGGTGGACACGTGCGGGGCGTCGCGCTCGCACTCCCGTCGTCTCTGTCCCCAGGCATGTGGACGCCGATGCTCGAGCGGCTGCACCGCACGCCCTTCCTGCGCCCCGAAGATGCCGCGACATTCGTCGCCGGCGTGACCCCGTCCGGCGAACCCGCAGTCCTCCGCTCTCCCGACGCCTCCTCATTCCCGCCTTCGTACATCGACCAGATCCGCGAGCAGCAGCATCGGATCGGCACGTACGCTTCGATACTGACCCAACAGAGCCCGGTGCCGGAGCTCACCAACGACGTCTACTACGCGGAATCGGCGTCCTACGTCACGGACTGGGAGGCCGGGACCTCGTGGTTGAACGCGGTGTACGCGGCGACGCAGCAAGCCTTCGACAGCGTCAAACCACAGGTCGGTCAGGGGTTCACGTTCACCTCGGGTGAGGGCACGATCCCGCTCCTCATGGGCGATCCCGGCCCCATCCCACTCCGGGTGACGATCCAGCTGCAGTCCTCCCAGTTCGAATATCCCGGCGGGGACGAGCAAACCGTCCTGCTCGAGCGGCCGGATCAGGTCGTGACCTTCCACGTCGTCGCGAAGGCGGCTGGACAGAACCCCATCCTCGTGGACGTCACCGCACCGAACGGAGACGAGATCGGCGAGCCCCAAGCGATCGTCGTGCGATCGACCGCGGTCAACCACATCGCGTTGCTCGTGACGCTCGCCGCAGCCGGCGTCTTGGCGCTGCTGTACTCGCGGAGGTGGTTCCGGCGGACGAAGGTCTCGAGCTGACGCCGGCCGGGCCCGACGCGGTGGACTCACGCGAGGCCACCGTGCGGAACGCGGCCATGATGTCGGGCGGCACGCTCCTGTCGCGGGTGACGGGCTTGATCCGTGTGACGGTGACGCTCGCGGCCCTCGGGTTCACGGTGGTCTCGGACAGCTACAACGCGGCGAACACCACCCCGAACATCATCTACGAGCTGGTGCTGGGCGGGATCCTCACGAGCGTCTTCGTCCCGGCGCTCATCGGCCGCGGCAGGGATCGTGGGCGCGGAGCCCAGTTCGAAACGGCGAACCGCTTCCTGACGATCACCCTCGTTGTGCTGACGGGGGTCGCCGTTGTCGGCGCCGTGATCGCGCCGTGGATCATGCGTCTGTACCTCGGCGGGGTCGACGATCCGATCCGCCGAGCGCAGGAGATCGAGCTCGGAACGTTCTTCCTGCGGTGGTTCATGCCGCAGATCGTCTTCTACGGGGTCGGCGCGGTGGCCGGCGGTCTGCTCACGGCGAACCGCCGGTTCGCGGCGCAGATGTACGCGCCCGTCCTGAACAACCTCGCCGTGATCGCGACCATGTTCGCTCTCATCGCGATGCGCGGGACGACGCCGCCACGGGTCGAGACGCTCACGTTCGCCGAGAAGACGCTGCTGGGCGCGGGCACGACGCTCGGTGTCCTCGCCATGACCGCCGCGCTGTGGCCGGCGCTCCGCGGGATCGGGTTCCGCTGGCGCCTTCGTTGGGATTGGCGCCACGAGAGCGTTCGCCAGCTCTTCCATCTCGCTCGATGGGTCGTCGTGTACGTGGTGGCGAACCAGGTCGCGTACCTGATCATCATCAGGCTCGCCAGCAGGATCTCGGCGGGCGCTTACACGGCCTACTCGCAGGCGTTCGTGTTCTTCTCGCTCCCGCATGCGATCGTCGCCGTCTCCATCTTCACGGCGCTGATCCCCGGCATGGCCGACCGATGGACCGTCGAGGATCGGGCAGGCGTCCGGGACCTGTTCTCGCGAGGGTTCCGCGACACGATGATCGTGATGATCCCCGCCGCCGCGGGGTACGTCGTCCTCGCGGGACCGATCGTCGCGCTGCTCGCGGGCCACGGGGCAGTGCGCGGCGTCGAGCTGCCGGTCCTCGCGCGCATCCTCGCGGGATTCGCGATCGGCTTGCCGTTCTTCTCCGCCTTCCAGCTCATGACGCGCACCTTGTACGCGATGCACGACTCGCGAACCCCGGCGCTCGTCAACATCGGGGTCGCCGTCGTGAACATCTCGGCGGATCTGCTGCTCGCCTTCGCATGGCACCGAGGGGTGACCGGGCTCGCCCTCGGACACGCCGTCTCCTACGTCTTCGGATCAGCCCTCTTGTTCGTCATCGTGCGGCGGCGGCTCCACGGTGCCGACGAGCGCAGGATCGGCACGACGATCGCCAAGACGCTGCTGGCGGCGGTCGTGACGGCGGCGGCGGCCGCCGGTGTCTCGGCCGCTGTGGGCATCGCGTTGGACGTCGATCGGACCTTCGTCCGCCTCGTCCAGGTGACCGCGAGCGTTGCCGCCGGGGTGCTTGTGTTCCTGGCGTGCGCGCTTATCTTCGGGATCCACGAGGTCGATGAAGTGAAGGAGGCGCTCCTCGGCCGGCTGCGCCGCGGAGCGTGATGGAGACCGGGATGCGAAGAACCCTTCGGCGCGTGCACCGCGAACAGTCCGGCATGGTCGGGAAGATCATCGTCGTCTGGTTGCTGTTCGTCGCCGTCCTCGGCATCTCCGCGATCGACACGGCGTCGGTCCTGTTCACCAAGTTCCGTCTTTCGGACGCGGCTGCGACGGCGGCATCGACCGCCGTTTCGACGTATCAGAACGAGCGGGACGTGACTGCGGCGTGCGGCGCCGCCGAGCTCTCCGTCCACCAAGCCGACCCCGACGCGACGATGGCCAAGGGCTGGTGCAAGGTCGATACGACGTCCGGCGACGTGACGATCACGCTCCGGAGGACCGCGACCAGCATCATCGCGGGGCGGTTCTCCTTCACCAGAGATCTCACGAAGGTCGTCCAGCGGGAAACCGCGTCTCCATCCTCGTTGTAGCGTGCGCTCGTGGATCCGCCCGAGCCCGATGAGGAGTTGGTCCGCCGCTTCCTGCTCGGAGACACGGACGCCTTCGAACGACTCGTCGAACGGCACCGCCAACGTGTCTACAACCTCTGCCTCCGTGTGCTGGGGGATCCCGAGGACGCTGCCGACGCCGCGCAGGACACCTTCCTCTCCGTCCTCACGAAGCTCCGGCAGTTCCGGGGCGATGCGGCGTTCACGACGTGGATGCACCGCGTCGCCGTCAATGCCTGCTACGACCTGTCCCGGAAGCGCCGCCGGCAACCGCTGCTCCGACTCGCGGGCGACCAGGATCTGCCGGAACCCGAGCTGGGAGCCCCGGTTCCCGACCATGCGGAAGAGTCGGCCGGGACGTACGATGCCGTCGTCGCGCTCCGTGAGGTTCCGGAGGAGTTCCGGGTTGCCCTCGTGCTCGCGGATCTGCACGACATGGCGTACGAGCAGATCGCGAAGGTCCTCGACGTCCCGATCGGAACGGTGAAGTCCCGGGTGCACCGCGGGCGGGTCGCGCTCGCGCGCGCGATGGGCGTCTCGAGCCGGGAACCCGAAGCACCGGCCCGAGCGTCCGAGGACCAACCATGAGCCACCCCGACGCGCTGCTCGCGGAGTACGTCGACGGCGCGCTCGCCGAAGGCGAGCGCGCCGCCGTCGAGCGCCACCTCGGCTCCTGCGAGCGGTGCCGCGACGAGGTTGCCCTCGCCCGTGCCGCGCGGACGGCCCTCGCTTCGGTGCCGGAGACGCCGGCGCCGAGCGACCTCGGCGCCGTGGCGATCGCGGAGGCGAGACGGCCTGATGGGAGCCATCCGGCCGCCGGCGCACCGCCGGGACGTCCGGCGTGGTACCGCTGGGCGGGCGCGGCGGCGGGTATCGCCGCCGCGCTCCTCGTCGTCGCGCTGGTCCTGCCCCACGTCGGGAACGCGCCCTCCACCACGGCGGCGGCCGGGGATGCGGCCGCGTCGCGCGCGGCCGCATCCCCTGCCACCTCCGTCGAGACGCAGAACGTCAACTACGACCTGGCGGGCGTCGAGTCGCTCGCAACCTCCTCCCGCGGCCAGGAGGGAGCGGTCTTCGGATCCAACGGCCAGCCGACGCAGGTCCCCGTCGCGGCGAGCGACACACCCGAGAAACAGATCTCGTTCACAGACGCGGTCGCGTGCCTCGGTCGCGCGTTCACGGCGCCCACCGGCCAGCAGGCGCCGGAGGGTCAGCTCGTCCGCGTGATCCAGGCTCGCTACCGCGGTGTCCCCGCCGTCCTCGGCGTCTACCTCCTCAGCCCGGGAGCCGGGCAACCGACAGACATCGTTCGCGTCTCAGACATCGTTCGCGTCTTGGTCGCATCCAGCCGGGACTGCTCCATCTTGACGTCAACGCAGGCGACGACCTGAGCTCCGGCTTGACGTCAACGCAGGCGACGACCTGAGCTCCGGCTTGACGTCAACGCAGGCGACGACCTGAGCTCCTCCTGACCTCGGGAATAGGCGGGCGTTCACGGCTATGGGAGGATTCGGAACCAGTGGATGAACCGCGGAACGCGATCGTGATCGGCTCGGGGCCGGCCGGGTTCACGGCCGCCCTCTACGCCGCGCGGGCGAACCTCGCACCCCTCGTCCTGAAAGGTCTCGAGGCCGGCGGTCAGCTGATGTTGACGACCGACGTGGAGAACTATCCGGGCTTCGCCGACGGGCTCCTCGGCCCCGAGCTCATGGATCAGATGGAGAAGCAAGCCGCGCGCTTCGGCGCGGAGATCCTCCCGGTGCACGTCACCGACGTCGACCTGTCGGAGCGACCGTTCGTCGTCCGGGCCGGCGACCAGGAATGGCGAGCCCGCACGATCATCGTGGCCACCGGTGCGACGGCGCGGTGGCTCGGCGTTCCGGGTGAGGAGAAGCTCCGAGGCCGGGGCGTCTCGGCGTGCGCCACGTGCGATGGCTTCTTCTTCCGCGATCGCGAACTCGTCGTGGTCGGCGGGGGCGACACCGCGATGGAGGAGGCCACCTTCCTCACCAAGTTCGCGAGCAAGGTCACGATCGTCCATCGCCGCGACGAGTTCCGCGCGTCGAAGGTGATGTCGGCGCGTGCACTCGCCAATCCGAAGGTCGACGTGATCTGGAACACGACGGTCGAGGAGGTCCACGGTGACGACGCGGTCTCGGGGGTCACGCTGAACGACCTTCACATCGGGGGATCGCGCACCTTCCCCGCAGACGGCCTCTTCGTCGCGATCGGACACGACCCGAACACGTCCTTGTTCCGCGGCAAGCTCGCGCTGGACGAGGAGGGGTACATCACGGTCGCCGAGCCTCGGACCGCGACGAGCGTCCCGGGGGTCTTCGCCGCGGGCGATGTGACCGACCGGATCTACCGTCAGGCCGTTACCGCTGCGGGCCAGGGGTGTAAAGCCGCGATCGATGCCGAGCGCTTCCTCGAACATGAGGCCCACGCCCACTGACGGAATGCCGGCCCGGTCGGCAAGCGTTCTGGGAGCGTAGGGGTCGGTTCCTGCGGATCCCGCAGGAGGCCCCGAACGAAGGAGAACGAAAAGGATATGGCGAACATCGGAACGGTTACCGAAACGGACTTCCAGGCACAGGTCCTCGACTCCGAAACCCCCGTCCTCGTGGATTTCTGGGCGGAGTGGTGCGTCCCGTGCCACATGGTCTCCCCCGTCGTGGAGGAGATCGGGAACGAGAAGGGCGAGACCCTCAAGGTGGCGAAGCTCAACATCGACGAGAATCCGCAGGCCACGCGCACCTACGGCGTCATGTCGATCCCGTCCCTCATCCTGTTCAAGGGCGGGCAGGAGGTTGCCCGCGTCATCGGCGCGAAGCCGAAGGACGCCATCTTGCGCGACCTCGCACCGCATCTGTAACCGCGCGCACCGTCGCGTTTGCTGGTCACCCCGGTCGAGTCGCAGACTCGAGGCATGACCGTCTTCCGGCTCGGGGACCACGGGTCCGAGGTGCTGGACGTCCAGCAGCGTCTGTCGGCCCTCGGCTACTCGCTGGCACCGGGCGAGCTGGCCGGCTGGTTCGGCCCTTCAACGGAAGCCGCCATCCGCGCCTTCCAGGATCTGCGGCATCTCCGGGTCGACGGCCTGGTGGGGCCGGACACCTGGATGCAGCTCGTTGAAGCGGGGTTCCGGCTCGGAGATCGAACCCTCTACCTGCACGCGCCCCCCTTCCGAGGCGACGATGTCCGCGAACTCCAACGCAAGCTCAACGCGTTGGGGTTCGACGCCGGGAAGGAAGACGGGGTTCACGGCCAACGGACGGACCTGGCGGTGCGGGAGTTCCAACGAAACGTCGGTGAGGAGCCCGACGGCATGGTCGGTCTGCATACGATCGCGACCATCCAACGCATGCGCCCGCTCGAAGACGTGCCGAGCCGGGCGGTCGTGCGGGAGGTCGAGGAGCTGCGCGGGATGCGCGGCTCGATCCACGGGAAGATCATCGTGATCGATCCGGGAGACGGGCCGGCCGATGGCCCCGAGGACGTTCGCGTGGCGATGGCCGCGTCGGTCGCCGAACACCTCGCGGGCCTCGGTGCCAAGCCCGAGATCCTGCCCGGCGACACGGCCGCACCTTCGGAGCGCGCCCGGGTGGCGAACGAGCTCGGCGCCTCGCTGTGCGTGTCGGTACACCTCGCAGGCGGCGTCCCCGAGGCGAGCGGTCCGACATGCTCGTACTTCGGCAGCGCCACCACGTACTCCCCTGCCGGCCGGCGCCTCGCCGAGCTGATCCTGGAGGAGTTGGAGCGGGAGTTCGGTCGCCGCGGCCGCCTCCAGCGACTGACGGTCGGGATGCTCAGAGAGACGAGGATGCCTGCCGTACAGGTCGAACCGCTCGTAACGACGAATGAGCTCGAGGCTTCGTTGATCGACGACGAGGGGTTCCCGCCGCGCGTCGCCCGCGCGGTCGCGGACGGCGCCCGACGGTTCTTCGGCTAGGTGGCTGCGCCACGCGCGCGTCGATCACGCGCCCGCGCGAGAAGGGTGAGCACCGTTCCCAGCACGGCCCCGAGCACGATCGCCCGGACGGCGCGGCTCGCCTCGCCGGGTGGTTCGAGGTGCTCCGACATCGACCGCTAGGCTACCGACATGCGCGTGTGCCTGATGATCGAAGGTCAGCAAGGTGTCACGTGGCGAGATTGGTGCGCGCTGGCGGACGCGTGCGAGGAGCTCGGGTTCGAAGGCTTGTTCCGGTCGGATCACTACTTCAGCGCGCGGGGCGTCTCGGGCCGGGGGGCGTCGGACGCGTGGACGTTGCTCGGCGGGCTCGCCGCGCGCACGTCGCGTGTCCGGCTCGGGACCTTGGTGTCACCGGTCACGTTCCGACCGCCCGCGCTCCTCGCGAAAGCGGCGACGACGGTCGACGAGATCAGCGGTGGTCGGGTCGAGGTCGGGATGGGCGCCGGCTGGTGGGAGGAGGAGCACACGCAGTTCGGCTTCCCATTCTTCGACGTCCACGAGCGCTGGGCTCGACTCGAGGAAGCGGTTGCCATCGTCCACGGACTCTGGACGCAGGAGCGGTTCTCGTTCCGCGGGACGTACTACCGACTGGATGACGCCGAGTTCCTCCCGAAGGCCCTGCAGCATCCGCACCCACCCCTGATCCTCGGCGGGAAGGCTGTCGGACCGAGGATGCAGCGGTTGATCGGCCGGTACGCGGACGAGTTCAACACGGTGGGCGGCCTGCCGCACGACGTCGCCGAGCGCTTCGCGCGGGCCCGGTCCGGACTCGAAGCCGAAGGCCGTGATCCATCCTCGCTCGTTACGTCCTTGATGACGTGGTTCTTCGTGGGACGGACCGAGGACGAATACCTCGAGAAGCTCCATCGCGCGCACGCGATCGATCCGGATGCGGGTTCGTTCGAGGACTACCGAGCCGAGATCGAACGCGATTGCATCGTGGGATCGTCCGACCGAGCGGCCGCCCGCCTCCGCGCATACGCGGCAGCGGGCGTCCAGCGCATCTTCCTGAACCACGAGTTGTACAACGACCTCGAGATGCTCGAGGTCGTTGCCACCGACGTTCTCCCGAAGGTCGACCCCTAGATGGAGTGGCTGTTCGTCGGCGCGTTCGGGCTGTTCTGGATCGGAGGGATCGCGCTGTGGATCTTCGCACTCGTCGACTGCATCCGCGTCCAAGACGATTCGATGTACCGCAGCGGGACGAAGCTCATCTGGATCATCGTGATCGTCCTCACCCAGGTGATCGGCGCGATCATCTACCTCGTCATCGGTCGGCCGGAGCTCGGCACGAGACCGCCCGCCGCCGGCATGCCACCACCTCCGCCACCGCCCACGATCTGACCACGGTCCTCGGTCCGGACCGATGCGGATGCTAGGCTAAAGATCTTCCTTCGATCCCCATGGCCGAGTTCTCCATCGATCGTTTCGTCGACCGGTACGCCGAACGCACCTCCGGGATGTCCGCATCAGAGGTACGGGCGCTCTTCGCGGTGGCCTCACGCCCCGAGGTCGTTTCCCTGGCAGGCGGGATGCCTTACGTCGAAGCACTTCCTGCCCAGGATGTGCTCGAGGTTGCGGCCGAGGTCGTCCGCGATCTCGGCCCGACGGCGTTGCAGTACGGAGGCGGCCAGGGACAGCTCGCCCTGCGCGAGCGTGCGGCCATGCTCATGGCCGAGGAGGGCGTGGACGCCGACCCCGACGACGTCGTGATCACGACCGGGGCCCAGCAGGCGCTCGATCTGCTCGGCAAGATCTTCATCGACCCCGGAGACACGATCGCCGTGGAAGCGCCCGCCTACGTCGGCGCACTCACCGCGTTCGCTGCATACCAGCCGCGATTCCTCACGATCGAGCTCGATGACGAAGGGATGATCGTCGAACAGCTCGAACGAGCCATCGTGCGCGGCGAGCGGCCAACGTTCGTGTACACGGTCCCCAACTTCGGCAATCCCGCCGGGGTCACGATGTCCGGACGCCGCCGCGAGCAGCTCGTGGCGCTGTGTCGCGAGGCCGGGATCCCCATCATCGAGGACAACCCGTACGGGTTGCTACGGTTCGACGGTGAACCGCTGCCCTGTCTTCGCTCCCTCGATCCTCGCAACGTGATCTACCTCGGAACGGTCTCGAAGACGTTCTCACCGGGCGTGCGCGTGGGATGGGCGCTTGCCGATCCCTCGGTGATCCAGCGCCTCGTGCTCGCGAAGGAGGCGGCTGATCTTTGCGGCTCGAACTTCACGATGCTCATCACCGAGCGATGGTTCTCCGACGATGCGCGATGGAGGACCGCGCTCACCGGGTTGGTCGACACGTATCGCTCGCGCCGCGATGCGATGCTCGATGCCCTCGAGGAGCACTTCCCCAGCACGGCGACGTGGACCCGTCCGTCCGGGGGCTTCTACGTCTGGGTCACGCTCCCCGAATGGTCCGACACGACCGCGATGCTCGCGGCAGCAGTGGAGCGACGGGTCGCCTACGTCCCCGGCACGGCGTTCTATCCCGATGCGCGGGGCGCGGATCGGATGCGGCTCGCCTACTGCTATCCGAGCGAGGATCGGATCCGTGAGGGCGTCGCCCGGCTCGCCACCCTCCTCGAGGACGACGCGCGTCTGTACCGGAGCCTGCACTCATCATGAGGATCGCGATCGTGGCGGGCGGCCGGACACCGGAACGGGACGTCTCCCTTCGAAGCGGACGTCGTATGACGCTCTCACTCGAAGAGCTCGGCCACGAGGGCTGGCTCCTCGATCCCGCCGAGGTGCCCCTGGTCGAGGCCTTGGCAGAGCGTCGGCCGGATCTCTGCTGGCTTGCCTTGCACGGCAAGGAAGGTGAGGACGGAACGGTGCAACGCCTCCTCGACCTCTTGGAGATCCCCTACACAGGCACCGCGGCGTTCGATTGCGAAGTTGCCTTCGACAAGGTCCTGGCGAAGGACGCGCTCCGCCGCGCCGGCGTCCCGACGCCTCCGTGGGTCGTGATCGAGGGGTGGGCCCTCCGCGATCTCGGCGGGGGCGCCGCACTCGGCAAAGCCGTGGAACGTATCGGCCTTCCCTGCGTCGTCAAGCCCTCAAGGAGCGGGTCGGCGTTGGGGATGAGTTTCGTCGAGCGTGAGGCCGACCTTCCCCAGGCGGTGATGGCTGCGCTGTCCTTCAGCGGGGCGGCGCTGATCGAAGCCAAGGTCGAGGGCCGAGAGGTGGCGGCGGCGCTCGCCGGCGCGGACCTCGAGCCATTGCCTCTCGTGGAGATCGTCCCGAAGGAGGGGATCTACGACTACGCCGCGCGTTACACGGCCGGCGCCACCGAGTATTTCTGCCCGGCTCGGACCTCGGAGGGCGCTTCCGACGCCGTCGCCGCAGCGGCCTCGACCGCAGCTTCGGCCCTCCGCCTCCGGGATCTGACCAGGGTCGACCTCATCGTGGATCCGAGCGACCAGCCCTGGGTGCTCGAGGTCAACGTTTCGCCCGGCATGACGGAGACGTCGCTGGTACCCATGGCCGCCCAGGCCAGCGGACGCACCCTTAGCGATGTGTGTGACATCGTCCTACGGTCGGTCCTCGCCCGGACCTAATCGGGGGCGAGGCCGGGACCGGATCCGACGATCTCGGAAACGATGCGCTCCAGATCGTCCGGCGACCCGAACTCGATCAGGACCTTCCCCCGCTTCGCTCCCATCTGGATGGACACGCGCGTGGCGAGCTGTTCCGAGAGGATCTCCTCAACCTCGGCGAGGTTGGCGTCCGGCTTCGCCGTGATGGACTCCGCGACGCGTTTCTTGTCTTCGGTCGCTTGCGGAACCTCGAGGAAGCGTCGAACGACGTCCTCGGTCTGGCGAACGGAAAGGTCTTCGGCGGCGATCCGCGTCGCGAGCGACGTCATCGCCTCCTTGTCTCCCAGCGAGAGCACCGCGCGCGCGTGACCGGCGGTGATCTTCTCGTCGGCCAGGAGTTGCTGAACGGCCAAGGGAAGCGCGAGGAGTCGGATCGTGTTCGCGATGTGTGACCGCGACACACCGACCCTATCGGCAAGCTCCTCCTGCTTGAGCCCGAGCTCCCCGAGGAGCGCCTTGAACGCCTCGGCCTGTTCGATCGGGTTCAGATCCTCCCGGTGGATGTTCTCGATCAGCGCTTCGCGCAGGAGGTCGGCATCCTCTGAATCCCGAAGGACGATCGGGACGCTCGCCAGCCCGGCCGCCTTGGCGGCCCGGAGGCGTCGCTCTCCGGCGATGAGCTCGTACCGCCCGTCCCCCGCACGACGCACGACGAGTGGCTGCAGGATCCCGACCTCCCTGATCGACGCTGCCAGCGTCGCGATGGTCTCGTCGTCGAAGCGGGTCCGTGGCTGCTTCGGATTCGGCGCGACCGCGTTGACCGGCACCTCCATCAGTCCCGCCGCGGCCTCACCCGCCTCGGGCGCACCCGGGATCAGCGCCGACAACCCTCGACCGAGCCCCCCTCGCTTCGACATCACTGGCCTCCCTTGCGGAACAATCGCCATCGGCGCTTCGGCGCGTCCTCATCCTGCAACGTCTCCCCGATGTCGCCTGCGCGATCGACGGGCGGGCCGGCGCGTTGGGGGACCTGGACCAAGGGCTCCCTCGCGGCCTCGATGTCGATCTCGGCGTCCTCGCCGATCACGACGACGCGCCGTTCGGGGAGCCGACCGGGTGCCAGCACCTGTCGAGGCGGCCGAACCCGCGGCTCGGCCGCCGCCTCCATCTCCTCGGTCCACCCGATCTCGCTCGGTCCCTGCGGTTGCGGGTCCGTCTCGAGGGCGGGTGCCGGTGGGGCCGGAAGCAGGTCGGACCCCAGATCGGCTGGGCCTGAGGCCATCTCCGCTTCGGGCGCTGGTTCGGGCTCCGGGTCTGGCTCGGGAGCGAGCTCGGGTTCCGGCTGTGGATCCGGCTCCGGAGCAGGTTCCGTCTCGGCAACTGCCTCCGTCTGGGGGATCGGCGCTGGGTCGGGCTCCGCGTCCGGCTGCGTCTCCTGAAGGATCTCGTCCGACGGTGTTCCCCCGGCGTCGCCGGACGGAGCTTGGACCACGACGGACGGAAGATCGTCGAAGACAGGCATCGGGTTGTCCGGGCGCGGTCGGGCCGCGACCTCCTGAGCCAGCTGCCGATAGGACTCGGCACCTTTCGATCGGGGGTCGTAGACGGTGATCGGTTGACCGAAGCCCGGCGCCTCGGAGAGTCGAACCGTGCGCGGGATGACGACGTCGTACACGACCTCGCCGAAGAAGCGGCGGACCTCCTCCACCACCTGTTCCGAAAGCTTCGTCCGCGGGTCGAACATCGTCATCACGATGCCCGTGAGTCTGAGCTCCGGGTTGATGTTCTGTTGGACCAGGTTGACGTTCCGAAGGAGCTGTCCCAGCCCCTCCAGCGCGTAGTACTCGCACTGGATCGGCACGATCAGCTCCTCCGCGGCCGTGAGGGCGTTGATCGTCAGCAGGCCGAGGGAGGGCGGGCAATCCAAGAAGATGAAGTCGTAGCGGCCCTCCCCTACAGGGACAAGTGCCTTCTTGAGGCGCGTCTCGCGGGAGAACTGGCTGACCAGCTCGATCTCCGCCCCGGCAAGATCGATCGTGGAGGGGACCGCGTCCAGATGCTTCACCGAGGTCGGCACGATGGCGCTTTCGACCGGCGCCTCCGAAAGGACGACGTCATACACCGTGACGCCGCGCGCCTCGTGACGTATCCCCATGCCGGTGGAGGCGTTCCCCTGCGGATCGAGGTCGACGACGAGGATCCGGAAGCCCAGTTCGGCGAGAGCCGCCCCGAGGCTGACGGCAGTGGTTGACTTGCCAACGCCGCCCTTCTGGTTCGCGATGGCGACGATCCGCGCCACGCCCGGTTCTGCCGGGGCGCTGGGCGCCTGCTTCTTCCCGCCTCGGTCCTTGCCCGTGGCCGGGCCTTGGGTGCCCCTGTCAGAACGAGGGGACGACGAAGTAGCTCCGGGAGAAGGCTTGCTCACTGCCGGCTCATGATAACGACAGGCCCGGCATCCGCAAGGCCGGGTACGGCAGAAACCGACACACGTACTCCTGCAGGCACTCCTGCACCGGCATCGAAGCTCCGACCGGCCCAAAACAGGAGCTTGCCGGTGGGAGACAGCAATGGCTCAGCGACCTTCCACGCTCGGTCGACCTCGGCGAAGGCTCGGGACAGGCACCCATCGAACGGACCAGCGAGTTCTTCGACCTTGCCAGCGAAGACCGTTACGTTGCTCAGCCCGAGGCTATCGACCGCCAGCTCAATGAAGGCAACACGTCGCGTCCGGATGTCCGCCAGGCAGAAGGTCAGGTCTTGCCGCGCGATCGCGAGCGGTATCCCCGGCAGGCCCGCACCGGAGCCGAGATCCACCACTCGGCCCGGACTAGGATCCAGGAGAGTGGCACCCCGGAGAGAATCGACGATATGACGCTCGCGAAGCTGCCCTCGATCGCCGCGTCCGATCATGCCCAAAGGGAGAGCTTTCTCGAGGAGCAGTTGCTCGTAGCGGTCCAGCCGGTCGGCCATCGGAGCGTCGATACGGAAGTCGAGAACCTCGCCCCACGGACCCCAAGCCTCATGTTTCACGTGAAACATCCCCTCCAGGAACGGGGGGCGACGATCCCTTCAATCGAGCGGACTGATGACGACGAACCGATTCGGATCCTCGCCCCGCGAACCGCTCTGGACCCCATCGATGCCAGCGACGGCGTCGTGGATGATCTTCCGCTCGAGGGCGTCCATCGGCTCGAGCTCCTGCTCTTGGCCGGTCGCCAGCGCTCGCTCGGCCGCTTCGCTCGCCCGTTCCTCAAGCCGGCTGGCCCTGCGCTTCCGGTAATCCTCGACGTCGACGAGGACCCGGATACGCTCATCGAGGCGCCGTCCAACGACGTTGCGGGTGAGTTCCTGGATCGCATCGAGCGTCTGGCCGTGCTTGCCGATCAACAGCGCCAGGTCTTCCGGCGGCCCTTCGAGGATGTCGACATAGAACCGCTCACCCTGCTGAGCCGGCTCGGCGATCGCGTCGATGTCCATCTGGCCGAGGAGCTCCTCGACGAAGTCCGCAACCGCGTCAGCCTGTTCCTCAAGGTCGACGTCGTCGGGCGGGTCGTTGCTCATGTCTCATCCTCCCGCTGGTCCGGCTTCGGGTTGGGCTTCAGCTGATTCCCCGGCGCCGCGCCCTTCCGGCGGCGGCCCGGATCTGCCGCGGGCGGCTTGGCGATCTGCGACGACCCGCCGCCGGGCGGCTTCTTCGGGCCCGGGTTCGGTCGCTTCTTCCGCTGGGGCGTTGAGCCATCTCCCTTTGACTTCGGCTTCGGCGGTGCCTGTCCGCGCGGGTTCTGGATAGCTTGCGCACGCTCGGTCATCCAGCTCATCACGCCGCGCTTCGGCGGGTTCGCAGCTCTCTGATTCTGCTCGGCCATGCGGCGCTCGAGGGCTTCGGGACCGATATGTCCGGCACGCAGGAGGTACGTCTGTTGCGCCACCTGGAGACCGTTCGAAACGGTCCAATAGAGAACCAGCCCGGCGGGGAACTGGAGCCCGAAGAAGGCGAACATCAGCGGCATCACCCGAGTGATCGCTTGCTGCTGGGATGACTGCGAGTCCTTCGGGCTCGCGCGCTGCATCTGCCAGGTCTGGAAGAACGTCGATCCGACCATGATCGCGAGAAGGAGGATGTACGGGATCATGTCGGGGAACCGTTGGTGTCCGCAGTCCAACGTTCCCTGGGTATGGGCGGCGAACGGTAAGGCGATGCTGTCCTTGCCCAAGATCGGGGCGGGGGTCGGGTCCGTCGGATTGCCGGCCCCGGGCAATTGCTTGGTCTGCCCGTCGGCCGGGTCCTTGTACTTGATCTCGACCTGGGTTCCGGCACCCACGAGGTTGCATTGCAGGTTCATGAACAAGAAGTCGGTGTTCTGGTGCGTCAGGACGTTCTGGAACAGGGCGCTGTCCTCCGGAAGGTGGTTGTTGGCCACGACGAAGGCGCCCTTGTGCAGCGGATCCTGGGAGGGGGTCACCGTCGGAGGCCTGATGACCGCGTACATCGCGAAGAGAAAAGGCAGGGTGAGGAGCATGGGGAGGCAGCCGCCGAGCGGGTTCACCCCGGCCTCCTTGTAGAGCTTCATCTGCTCTTCCTGCTGCTTCTGGCGGTTGTTCTTGTACTTCTTCTGAAGCTCCTTCAGTTTCGGTTGGAGGGCCTGCATGTGCTGCATGCTCTTGATCTGCTTGATGCCCAGGGGAAGCAGAAGGAGTCGGATCGCGAGCGTCAGCACGATGATCGCGATGCCGTAGTTCGGGATGATGTCGTAGATCCAGGCCAGGACCGAACCCAGCGCATTCAGGAGGCCTTGCCAGAGGACGTTGGCGACCAAGCCCTACACCCGCGCCTTCTGGTCGGGTGCGCGGCGTACAACGTCGTCATACGATTCGTCCCCAGGCCTGCTGTGGACTCGATCGACGCCGCCCGCGCCGAATGGATTGCAGCGCAGGACTCTCCAAAGAGCCATCGACGATCCTCGAACGGCGCCGTGCACCCTGATCGCCTCTTCCGCGTACCGGCTGCAGCTCGGATAGAACCGGCATTGTCCACCGAGCCAGCCCGAGAGTCCGACGCGATACACCTTGATGCACCCGATCAGGATCATGCGGGCGGGGGCTCCCGCGCCGCGCAGGCTGCGTTGCACGGCGTTCATGGGTGCGTGATCTCGCTGCGAAGGAGCTGACTCATCTCGGCCACCAGGTCCTGCGTCTTGGCCCCCCGGATGGCCTCGCGGGCCACGAGGACGGCGTCGTGTCCGTTCCCGATCCTCGGAGCGACCTCCAACCACGCCGCTCGAAGGACCCGCCGAGCTCGGTTCCGCATGACCGCGTTGCCGACCTTGCGACCGGCGACGAATGCCGCCGCCCCGGTCCCGGGCGCGAGAAACACTACCACCCGACCCCCGTGAACCGGCCGGCCTTCATCGAAGACACGCCGCACGTCGAGCGATCGCACCGCGACCTCGTTCGCGCAGGTCAGACGGTGACCCGTGCGCGCCCTTTGCGGCGTCGAGCCGCCAGGATCGAGCGACCGGCCCTGGTCCGCATCCGATGCCGGAAACCGTGCACCTTCGCGCGGTGCCGGTTGTTCGGCTGATACGTCCGTTTGCCTTTCGCCATCCGTGACGATCCTCGCTCGATCGGGAACCCGGCTCACGCCGTCGAGCGGGCAGTATACGGGGCGTCCATCCTCGCTGGCCAAGGCTCTTGACAACAGAAAGAACGTCAAGACCCCTTCGCACGCGTGCGGTGTGGAAAACCGCCGTGCTATCTTCCAGCCCGCCTTCCCCCCGGGGCGCGTGACCGGGTCGCGTTCCGTTGTCGGAGGACCCCTCCGTTGGGTTTTCCACCGTTGTGGAAAGGTTCTGTGGAATAGGCATGGTGACGGCCTACCCGGAGCATGCGGCGCTCGAGGCGTGGTCAAGTGTGTTGGTCCGCGCGAGAGCAGAGCTCCCCGATACGACACTCGTGATGTGGTTCTCCGACGTGCGGCCCGCCGGCCTCGTCGACGATGTCCTCACGCTCGCCGTCCCGAGCCCGCTGGTCCGTGAGCGGTTGCAGCACAATCATCTCGCGTTGATCGAAGAGGCGGTTGCAACCTCGTACGGAGGTCCGGTCAAGATCGAGTTCGAGGTCGAAGAGGGGATCCGTCATCCTCTCGACGAGACTCCCGTCGCCGACGCCACGCCTGCGACGCCGACCTCGCACACCCCGATCGGGGAGTCGAGCGAAGCGGTCCGTCGGCGTGCCACTGCGGTCTCGCTCGGCGCGCCCGGCCTCCCGTTCCCCAACTACACCTTCGAAGCGTTCGTGCCGGGTCCGAGCAACCGGTTCGCGCACGCCGCTGCGATGGCCGTCGCCGAGGCGCCGCCATCGACCGCGTACAACCCGTTGTTCATCTACGGCGGCGTCGGTCTGGGCAAGACGCACCTTTTGATCGCGGTGGGTCACCACATGTATCGCGTCAACCCGGGGATCCGCGTGAAGTACGTGACCTCCGAGCGCTTCGTCACCGAATTCATCAAGGCGGTCCGCGAACGTCAGGGCGACCAGTTCCGCCACCGGTACCGCGAGGTGGACGTCTTGCTGGTCGACGACATCCAGTTCCTCGCCAAGCGCGAAGAGACACAGACCGAGTTCTTCCACACGTTCAACCATCTCCACGGCAGCGGGCGCCAGATCGCGATCGCGTCCGACCGGCCGCCACACGAGCTCTCCGGTCTCGAGGAGCGCCTCGTGAGCCGGTTCCGTTGGGGCCTGTGTGTCGACGTGCAACCGCCTGACCTGGAGACTCGGATCGCCATCCTGCAGCTCAAGGCGGAGCGGGAACGTCTGACGATCCCACACGACGTGATCGAGTTCGTAGCGTCGAAGTTCGATCAATCGGTCCGCGAGCTGGAGGGCGCCCTGGTGAGGGTCGTGGCCTGGTCCGAGCTCACCGCACAATCGATCGACCAGGAGCTGGCCGAGCGCGCCCTGCAGGACCTGATCCCGCAGACCGACCATGAGATCCCCCCACAGCTCATCATGGAGCAGACGGCGGAATACTTCTCGCTGTCGACCGGAGACCTCGTATCGAAGTCCCGGTCACGCCCGCTGACCCAAGCCCGCCACATCGCGATGTACCTGATGCGCGAATGCACGGGACTGTCGTTGGTCAAGATCGGCGAGATCTTCGGCGGACGCGACCACACCACCGTCCTGCATGGCATCAAGAAGGTCGAGGATGAGATGCGGGAGCGGGATGCCACGTTCCGCCAGGTCCAAGACCTGACCAGGATCGTCCGAGGGCGCGTACGAGGGACCTCGTGACGTGTGGACAACCATGTTGATGACCCCGCCCCGCCGGACGATCAACGTTGGCGGGGAGCAGAGCGGCACGACTTATCCACCGACCGTCCCCATGTCTCACATGGCTACTACGCTGCGCGGATGACCGAGTTATCCACGGTTCCACCGGCCCTACCACTACAGGTCTTCTTCAAGAACAGAAACCGATACAGGGGGTGTGCACGGTGAAGTTCCGATGCGATCGAGATGCGCTGTCCGACGCTCTGCAAACGGTTCAGCGCGGTGTGTCGTCGCGGCCCGGGATCCCGGCGCTCACGGGGGTCCTGCTGGATGGTGTAACCGAGGGACGACTGACCCTGACGACGACCGACCTCGAGGTCTCGGCCCGGCTCACGATCGATGTCCAGGTGAGCGAGCCGGGGATCGCGTTGATCCCAGCCCGGCTGCTGGCCGACACGGTGAAATCGCTCTCCGACGCGCCTGTGGACGTGGAGACGGACCAGTCGCAGGCGCGGATCCGGTGCGCGGCCTACGAGGGAGCACTCCGGTTGCTGCCCGCCGAGGACTTCCCGGGATTGCAGGAGCCGGGGGGCACGCGCGTCGAGGCGGATGCCGGCGCCTTCGCGGTGGCCGTGTCGCAAGTCGCGAGGGCAGCCAGCCGTGATGAGGCCAGACCGGTCCTCACGGGGGTCCTGGTCGAGGTGAGTCGCGAGGGCTGCGTGTTGGTGGCGACCGACTCGTACCGGCTTGCCGTGCGAGACCTGGTCGCGAGCGCGGACGGTGAGGCGAAGGCGATCGTTCCGGAGCGTGCGTTCTCCGAGGCCGGGCGCGCCGCCGCGGGTGATGAGAAGGGCAAGGTGGAGATCCTCGTCGACGACGCCCAGGTGTCGTTCCGCGCCGGCGGGCTGACCCTCACCTCGCGGCTGATCGAGGGTGAGTTCCCGAATTACCGTCAGCTCCTGCCCGACACGCACGAGAGCCGACTGACCGTGTCACGCCAACAGCTCTTGGATGCGGTGCGCCGCGTCGGGCTCCTCGCTCGAGACACCACACCGGTTCGACTCGAGTTCAACGCTCTCGGCGTGAAGCTCTCGTCCAGCTCTCCGGACCTCGGCCAAGCCGTCGAAACGGTCGAAGCTCGCTACGAGGGAGACGATCTGACGGTGGCGTTCAACCCGCAATACCTGATAGACGGACTGACCGCCGTCAACGGCGAGTCCATCCATCTGGACGTGCGGGACGGGCTGAAGCCCGGCGTCGTGCACGGGGAAAGCGACGGGTTCACGTACCTCGTGATGCCCGTGCGGCTGCCCGCGGCCGTGGTGTAGCTCCGTCCGATCCGGGTCCCCGCCATGCGCCTGTTGTGGGTGGAGTTGCGGGACTACCGCAACCACGCGCACACGCGGGTCGAGCTCGGGCACGACGGGATCATCGTAGTGGCGGGACCGAACGGTGAAGGCAAAACGAACCTGTTGGAGGCGATGCACTTCTTGTATGCACTCGGGAGCCCGCGCGTGAGCGCCAGCGAGCCTCTCGTGCGACACGGCGCGGATGCCGCGTACGTCCGCGGCGAGTTCGAGACGCGCGACGGCCGCGTGCTCGTCGAGGTCGAGATCCGACGGAAGGGTGCGAACCGCGTGCAGGTGGATCGGTCGACGGTCCGGCGACGGCGGGATCTCCGGCGGGCGGTACGCGTCGTGTTGTTCGGACCGTTCGATCTGCCGATCGTCACCGGCGACCCGGCTCGACGCCGTGGATTCATGGACGAGATCGTCGTGCTGCTCCAACCGGCTCGCGACACCTTGACCAGCTCATACGAGCGCGTGCTCCGACAGCGCAATCGCCTCCTGAAGGAGCACGAAGGCCGGGGTGCTCCTCCAGAGCTGGAGGCATGGGACGAACAGCTGATCCAGAGCGGGACGGCGGTGATCGAGGCGCGGGCCGAGGCCGTGAACGCGATCGCCCCGCCGGCGTCGGAAGCGTTTTCGTCGGTGTCGGGCTACGAACTGGTGGTCCGGTACGCCCCGAACGTGCCCACCACCGACGGCGAGGAGGGGTTCCGTCACCGGCTCGACGAGCGCCGATCCGACGAGCTTCAGCGCCGAACGTCGCTCGTCGGCCCTCACCGAGATGATCTGGACCTCGCTGTGCGGGATCTCGGTGCCCGCAGTTTCGCGTCCCACGGGGAAACCTGGGTGGCGGCGCTCGCCGTCCGGCTCGGGCTCGCGACGGCCGTCGAAGCCGCGATCGGGGAGCCGCCGGTCCTGCTCGTGGACGACCCGTACAGCGCGCTCGATCCGACGCGCCGCGACCGGATCGCCGGGAGCCTCGCGGCACGACCGGGTCAGGTCGTGATCAGCGTCGCCGACGAAGCCGATGTGCCGGCGCAGGCCACGGCGATCTTGGACGTGAGCGCCGGCAACGTCATCCCGCGTCACGAGGCGGCCTGATGCCGCACTCCAAGGGGTTCGGACGACGCTCCGATCGGCGCACCGGGGATCCGGTGCCGATCGGCGACGTCGTCGACGCGCTGATGCGCGAAGACGTGTTCAGTCGCGGGATGCCGATCGCGACGCTGGCCCGTCGGTGGCCCGAGCTGGTGGGAGAACGGCTCGCTCGCGCGACGCAGCCGGCATCGCTGGAGGGCGGGATCCTCGTCGTCCGGGCCTCCGACGGGCCGTGGGGAGCGCAGGCGAAATACCTCTCGGAACAGATCCGGGAGCGGGCCGACGCGGCGCTCGGAACGGGGTCGGTGAAGGCCGTCCGGATCGTCGTCGGTTCGGCGTCCCTCGAAGGGAGAAACCGCAGGTCACAGGGCTGATTTAGGCTCCTCAGATACGGTCAAACGTCCCCCTCGTCCGGTAAGATAGAGAGGTTCGTGCGACACCCCGCCGCACGCCCCCCGCAGGCCCGCGGCGGGTGCCGTGCGGCCCCGATCGGAGGACGGTTGGCAACCCCAGCGAAACGCACCACCAGGACCAGAACGACCAAGCAACAGCCCGGCTACGACTCCAGCAGCATCCAGGTCCTCGAGGGCCTCGAGCCCGTCCGCAAGCGTCCCGGGATGTACATCGGGACCACCAGCTCGCGAGGGCTGCATCACCTCGTCTATGAGGTCGTCGACAACGCGATCGACGAAGCCATGGCCGGGTACTGCGACAAGATCGTGGTCACGCTCCACGCTGACGGCTCGGCGAGCGTGCTCGACAACGGCCGAGGTATCCCCGTCAAGCCGATCCCCGGGCGCAAGGATCGCCGCCCCGCGCTCGAGATCGTGCTCACCGTGCTGCACGCGGGTGGGAAGTTCGGCGGCGAGGGATACAAGATCTCCGGAGGCCTCCACGGCGTCGGCGTCTCGGTGGTGAACGCGCTGTCGCAGAAGCTCGACGCGCAGGTCCAACGGGACGGATCCACGTACACGATGTCCTTCAGTCGCGGCAAGGTCACGAAGAAGCTCACCAAAGGCAAGGGGAGCTCGAAGACGGGCACCCTGATCCGGTTCTGGCCGGACCCCGAGATCTTCACCGAGGGTGTGGAGTTCGAGAGCAAGGTCCTAGCGGATCGGCTGAAGGAGTTGGCGTTCCTCAACAAGGGCGTCGAGATCCAGCTCATCGATGAGCGCACCGGGTCGAAGGAGGTCTTCAAGGCCACCGGGGGTCTCGTGGACTTCGTGAAGTACCTCGCGGAGGGTCGCGACCCGCTCCATCGGGTCGTGTACTTCGAGGCGAAAGAGGGCGACGGGACCGCTGAGGTCGAGATCGCCCTGCAGTGGAACAACTCATACGCGGAGTCGTTCCATTCGTTCGCGAACACGATCAACACGCACGAGGGGGGCATGCACGAGGAGGGTCTGAAGAAGGCGCTCACGAACGTCCTCAACCGATACGCGCGGAGCAAGGGCCTGCTCAAGGAGAAGGAAGAGAACCTGATCGGCGAGGATGTCCGCGAGGGGCTGATCGCGATCGTGTCTGTGAAGCTCCGGGATCCGCAGTTCGAGGGCCAGACGAAGACGAAACTCGGCAATGCCTTCATCCGCTCGTTCGTCGAGACCACCGTCAACGCGAAGCTCGCCGAATGGCTCGAGGAGCACCCCGGGGACGGCAAGCGCATCGTCACCAAGGGCGCGTCCGCCGCCAAAGCGAGGCTCGCGGCCAAGCAAGCGCGCGACCTCACCCGGCGGAAGTCGTTCTTGGAGTCGGGATCGTTGCCGGGCAAGCTCGCCGACTGTCAGCTGAACGACCCGGCCGCGTGCGAGATCTACATCGTGGAGGGGGACTCCGCCGGTGGCTCGGCCAAGCAGGCGCGCGATCCGGCGACCCAAGCCATCCTCCCGATCCGCGGCAAGATCCTGAACGTCGAGAAGGCGCGGTTGCACAAGATCCTCGAGAACATCGAGATCCAGGCGCTCATCACGGCGATCGGCACCGGCATCGGCGACGAGTTCGACATCACGAAGGCCCGGTACCACCGCATCGTGCTGATGGCCGACGCCGACGTGGACGGCGCGCACATCCGCACGCTGCTGCTGACCTACTTCTTCCGCTACATGCGCGACCTGATCGACGCCGGCTACGTCTATCTCGCTCAACCACCGCTGTACCTCGTGAAGGAAGGCAAGCAGGAGTTGTACTTCTACACGGAGCGTCAGTGGGACGACTATCGGAACGCGAACGGGAACGGGAGGAAGCTCGATCCCCAGCGGTTCAAGGGTCTCGGCGAGATGGACGCGTCCCAACTGTGGGACACCACGATGGATCCCGAGCGGCGCACATTGCTGCAGGTGACGTTGGACGACGCCGCCACCGCCGATCACCTGTTCACCGTGCTGATGGGTGAAGAGGTGCCGCCGCGGAAGGAGTTCATCGAAGCCAACGCCCGGTACGTCCAGAACCTGGACGTCTAGAGGGAACCGAGGAGCGTCTGTGTCACAAGAAGGGTTGTTCGCGGGGAACGTCGAGCCGGTCCAGCTGGAAGAGGAGATCCAGCGCTCCTACCTCGACTACGCGATGTCCGTCATCGTCAGCCGGGCGCTGCCCGAGGTGCGCGACGGTCTGAAGCCGGTACACCGCCGGATGCTCTGGTCCATGCTCGAGGGGGGACTGCGGCCGGACCGGCCGCACCGCAAGTCCGCCTGGGCCGTCGGCGAGGTCGTGAAGAAGTACCACCCCCATGCGCTCGAGGCCGTGTACGACGCCCTCGTGCGACTGGCGCAAGACTGGTCGTTGCGCCACCCACTGATCGACCCGCACGGCAACTTCGGCTCCGTCGACGGCGATCCGCCTGCTGCCATGCGGTACACGGAAGCGCGGCTGGCGCCGATCGCGCTCGAGCTGCTTCGTGACATCGATGCGGAGACGGTCGACTTCGTCCCGAACTACGACGGGTACGAGCAGCAGCCCGTCGTGCTGCCGTCCCGATTCCCGAACCTGCTGGTCAACGGTTCCGGCGGTATCGCCGTCGGGATGGCGACGAACATCCCGCCGCACAACCTCGCCGAGGTGATCGACGCGGTGATCCACTTCATCGACAACCCCGAGGCGACGGTCGCGGACCTGCGGAAGTTCGTGAAAGGACCCGATTTCCCAACCGGAACAAGGCGCGGCTCGCGGAGAAGATCGCGGACCTCGTGAAGTCGGGGCGGATCAAGGACATCGCCGACGTCCAGGACCACTCCAGCGGTCGTGAGGGGATGCGGCTCGTGATCGATCTCAAGCGGAACGCGAACCCCCACGTCGTGCTGAACCAGCTCTACAAGCACACCCAGCTGCAGGACAACTTCGGCGTGATCATGCTCGCGCTCGTCGACGGGGTGCCGCGGACGCTGAACCTTGCGGAGATGATCGGGTACTACGTCGACCATCAGATCGATGTCGTCACGCGCAGGACGCGCTACGAGAAGCGGAAGGCCGAGGAGCGCGACCACATCGTGCAGGGCTTGCTGATCGCCCTGGACCATCTCGATGAGGTCATCAAGATCATCCGGGGATCCCAGGATTCCGAGGAAGCTCGCACCAAGTTGATGCAGAAGTTCAAGCTGAGCGAGGTCCAGACGAACCACATCCTCGACATGCCGCTCCGGCGGCTCACCCGGCTGGCGCGCGCCGAGCTGGATCAAGAGCACAAGGACCTGCTCGCGCGGATCAAGTACCTGGACTCCGTGCTGCGGAGCCCGAAGAAGCTCCGAGGCGTGATCAAGGACGAGCTCGCGGAGATCAAGAAGAAGTACGCAAACGCTCGCAGGACCCAGCTCAAAGCCGACGAGGGCGAGTTCGACGCGGAGGACCTGATCGCCGAGGAG
>WNGO01000606.1_pt1 | contig 26886 bp, 18 predicted proteins | sample 5400511 | NCBI WGS metagenome assembly WNGO01 (sample SAMN13153380, study PRJNA577476) | soil metagenome | isolation source: 20 cm soil or saprolite under Garry oak tree replicate 2 | place: USA:California | collected 2016-06-15 | reverse complement strand
CGCGGCACCGCGTTTTTCGACTGGCTTCAGGCGGCGGACCCCGGCGCGCGAGCCCTCGCGGTCTCGGGTAAGGACCGTGGGGCAATTCTCCCCATCGGCCGAGCCAAGGCGAACGTCTTCTGGTACGTGGGGGGCTACTTCACCACGAGTCGTTATTACGCCGACTCGCTGCCCACCTGGGTCAAACTATTCAACGGACAACGCGTTCCCTTCCGCGCCGCGGGGACAAGCTGGAACCTGTTCCTCGGGGACCGCGATTATCCCGAGACCGACAGCGTCTCCTACGAGCACGGCGGCCATGATGTGATCTTCCCCCACCGGCTCCCGGTCGACAGCGGTGCGGCGGCGCTGGCGTTCCTCGCCACGCCGACGATGGACTCACTCACGCTCGCGTTCGCTCTCGAGGGGGTGCGCGCCCTGCAGTTGGGTGGTCGCGGAGCGACCGACCTGCTCTCGGTCAGCCTGTCGACCACCGACTACATCGGGCACGCGTTCGGTCCGGACTCACGGGAAATTGAGGACCAGATCGTGCGTCTGGACCGGTATCTGGGCCGCTTCCTGGAGCAGCTCTTCGTGCGCTACGGCCGGAGCAAAGTGCTCGTCGTGCTCACGGCCGATCACGGCGTGACCCCATTTCCGGAGCACTCGCGCGCGCTCGGTCACAGCGGCGCGGTGCGGGTGACTCCCGACAGTATCATTGGCAACGCGAACGCCGCGCTCGATCAGCGCGCCGGCGGGGCCGACTGGCTGTTGTTCGAAAGCGGCATGCTGCGGATCCCCGACCGCTCGAAGCTCCAAGGGGCGGGCGTCGACGTGGACAGCGTGGTTACGGACGTCGCCGCGCGGTTGCGGGCCGTACCCGGCGTGGCCCGCGTGATCCGCACCGCCGAGCTCGAGGCGAAGGACACCGCGGACCCGGTGATCCGTCGCTGGCAGCATCAAATACCGCCCGACGGCGGCGTCGAGTTCGTCGTGACGCTCACGCCGTATTCGATCTGGAGCTTTCCGAACCTCCCGATCGCGATGCACGGCCAGCCGACCGACCTCGACGCGCACGTGCCCATCATTCTCTCGGGCCCGGGCATCCAAAAGGGTGTGTATGGCGGACGCGTGAGCACGGTGGACATCGCCCCGACGTTGGCCCGCCTGCTGGGGCTGACACCGGCCGAGCCGCTGGACGGCCGGCCCTTGACCGAGGCACTCAGCGCGGAAAACTGAGGGGCACCATGGCCCAACCAAAGCTCACCGCCGATCAGGTTCGCCGCATCGAGGAGATCGAGGAGTTCCGGCACGCCACCGATCGGCTCAAGCGCTTCGTCGTGGAGCTGGAGTCCAACCGCGCGGGCCAGACGCGCGTGATCCAGCAGCTCAGTGAAAAGATCGCGCACGAATCTGCACAGATGCGACAGCGGGCGTTGACGTCGAACATCGGCACGATCGCCGACGTCGCCGGCACGATGTCGGTGATGGCGGGACGCGGCGGCGGGATCAACATGAAGGTCCGCGCGCTCGCCGACGCCGTGAACAACCTCTACATACAGCTCGATGCCGCGCTGAAGCACGCCAAGACCCCACCCGAGCCGAACAAGCCGGCCTAGTCGTGCCCCACCCGCCGATCCGCTGCACGGGGCTGGTGAAGCGCTACGCGGACGTCGTCGCGGTCGCCGGACTCGATCTGACGGTGAATGCGCGCGAGTGCTTCGGGTTGCTGGGACCGAACGGGGCGGGGAAGACGACGACCATCGAGATCCTGGAAGGCCTCACGGCGCCCGATGCCGGTGACGTCGAGATCCTCGGCAGCCGGTGGACCGGGAGCGGGGGCGCCGCTGCCCGCGCCCTGCGCGAGCGGCTCGGTATCCAGCTGCAGGAGACGCAGCTCGCCGATAAGCTGACCGTGGACGAAACCGTGCGGTTGTTTCGCAGCTTCTACCGCGCCGCACACTCCGTGGAGGAGGTCCTCGCACTCGTGGGCCTGGAGGAGAAGCGCACTGCTTGGGTGGGCAAGCTCTCGGGCGGGCAGAAGCAGCGATTGGCGGTGGCGTGCGCGCTCGTCTCGCGGCCGGAGCTGCTCTTCCTCGATGAGCCCACCACCGGACTCGACCCGCAGGCGCGCCGCCAGCTGTGGGATGTGATCGGGGGTTTTGTGACGGCGGGGGGCACGGTGCTCCTCACCACGCACTACATGGAGGAAGCGGAACGGCTGTGCGACCGCGTCGCAATCATGGACCACGGGAAAGTCATCGCGCTCGGGACGCCCCGCTCCTTGATCGCGTCACTCGGAGCCGAGCATGTCGTGGAGTTCGCGCTCGCGGACGGGGCGGCGCGCGCGCCAAGCACGGCCGAGCTGGCCGCGTTGCCGGGAGTCCGCGCCGTGCGTGCCGGAGTCGAGCGGACGGCGCTTACGGTCGCGGAAGTGCATCGGGCGGTGCCCGCGCTGCTGGCACTGCTGGAGCGGCGCGGCGCCGAGCTCTCACTTCTCGCCACTCACCACGCCACGCTGGAAGACGTGTTCGTGTCGCTCACGGGCCGGCAGCTGCGCGATGCGTGACCATGCCCTGGTTCAGCTGACCCTCGCGCGCACGCGAGAGTTCTACCGCGAGCCCGAAGCCATCTTCTGGGTGTTCGGGTTTCCGATCGTCCTCGCCTTCGCGCTCGGCATCGCGTTCCGGAATCGCGGACCGGGGGAGCTGCGGGTCGGGGTGCTCCGCGCCCCCGGGGACAGCGCGTTGGCCGGCGCGCTGGCGCGCGCCCCGGGGCTCAATGCCGCGGTGCTCGACTCGAGCGAGGCGCAGGTCCAGCTCCGCACGGGCCGGGTCGCCCTGCTCGTGGTACCGGGCGACCCCGTGGTCTATCGCTACGACTCGACGCGGACGGAGAGCCGGCTGGCGCGCCTCGAAGCCGACGCCGTCGTGCAACGCGCCCACGGTCGGGCTGATCCGGCGCGCGTCGCGGACCAGCGGGTCACCGAGCCGGGCTCGCGCTACATCGACTTCCTCATTCCCGGCCTGCTCGGCATGAATCTCATGGGCAGCGGGTTGTGGGGGGTGGGGTTCTCGGTCGTGCAGGCGCGCACCAAGAAGCTCCTCAAGCGCTTCATGGCGACGCCGATGCGCCGCAGCCACTACTTGCTCTCGTTCGTGCTGTCTCGGTTGTTGTTCCTGTTCGTCGAGGTGGCGGCCCTGATCGGCTTCGGGTGGTTGGTATTCGACGTAGGGGTGCGGGGCTCGTTCGCAGCCGTCGCGATCATCACGGTGCTCGGCTCGCTGTCGTTCGCCGGCCTCGGCATGCTGGTCGCGAGCCGCGCCCGGACCATCGAAGCGGTCTCGGGCCTGATGAACCTCGTGATGCTCCCGATGTGGATGCTGTCGGGCACCTTCTTCTCGTACGCTCGCTTCCCCGAGGCGATGCAGCCGCTGGTGAAGGCGCTGCCCCTCACGGCGTTGAACGATGCCCTCCGGGCGGTGATGATCGACGGCAGCCCGCTCGCGCAGCTCGGTGCCCCACTCGGCGTTGTCGCAGCCTGGGGCGTGGCGAGCTTCGTCGTCGCGCTGCGGATCTTTCGGTGGCGCTAGCGCCGCAGCGCTACTAGGGCGTGACGACCACTGCGCCTTTCATGCCCAAGCCTTCATGAAACGCGCAGTGATAGGGATAGGTCCCGGGCGTGGGGAACGTGGTGTCGAAGTTCCCCCCGGGAGAATTGCCGCACGGGGGATACGGGCACGTCATCTGCGGGTGCGGCGGAGCGATCGTGCCGCTGTTCCAGCCTCCGGGGGCATCGCTCGTCGACGTGTGGTCGACATTGCCTTGGTTCGTCCAGCGGACCGTGGTCCCAGCGGAGATTCTCACCGTGTCGGGCGCAAACGCATACTCCTGCATGGTGACGGTCACGCCTCCCGGTGGGAGATTGTTGTTCCCTCCGCTTGTCGGGCTCGAGCCGCCGCACGCCACCACGAGGACCGACAGGCATCCGACTGACAGTCGCATGGGGTGCTCCCAGGTTGAGGTTTGCGTCCCAACTGTAACGCTAGCGTGTTTTGGTCAAAATATCGAACCGGGCGCCGGGCGCGTCACTTTCCCCACAGCAGTGCGCGCAGGCGGAACAGGAGCCCGCGCGATCGGCGCACCGCGTCGCGGAACGCCGTAGCGGTGGCATACCGGGCCGCGGGGTCGCTCGCGAGCGCCCGTTGCAGCACAGCCTCCATGTCCCGCCCCACGTCGGAGCGGAACTCGTGCAGGGAGGGCACGTCGTCCGTGGTCTGCCGCGCCAGGATCGCCTCGGGCGTCGGCCCCTCGAACGGGGGCCGGCCGAGCAGCGCGAAGTAGGTCACCGCGGCCAGCGAGTACAGGTCGGTGCGCTGATCCACTCGTTCGCCCAGCAGCTGCTCCGGTGCGGCGAACTGCGGTGTGCCGCTGCGCGACGTCGCGCCGCCATAGGGCGCGTCGCCGCGGAGCGCCAGCGCCAGGCCGAAGTCCGTGATGCGCAGCCGCCCGTCGGGCTCGATCAGCATGTTCTCCGGTTTCAGATCCCGGTGCACCAGGCCGACTGCATGGGCGTGCTCCAGCGCCGACAGGGCCTGGTCCAGCACCCGCAGACTCTGATCGACCGACAGCGGTCCCTGGCGGAGGACCAGCTGCGCCAGGCTCACGCCGGGGACGAGCTCCATGGTGTACCACTGCAGCCCGGCCCGGCTCCCAATGTCGTAGATGCTCACGATGTTGGGGTGACGGACGCGGGCCGCGAGCTGGGCCTCACGGCGGAACCGCTCCATCACCGCCGGGTCGGCCGTCACGGAAGGATGGAGGACTTTGATCGCCACCTCTCGCTCGAGCCCCAGATCGCGAGCCCGATACACCCGCCCAAAGCCGCCCGAGCCGATCTCCTCCAGGAGCTCGTGGTCGTCACCCAGGGCGCGCCGCAGGCGGCGCTCGAAACCGGCCTCGGCCACCTGGGGCGTGGCCGCCGGCTTCTGAAAGACACCGGCATCGCTTACGAAGTCCTCCAGCATTTCCGTGGCGGTGTAGTAGCGATCGCTCGGCGCCGCCTGAATGGCGCGCAACAGTACGCGCTCCAGGGCGGCCGGCACCGCGGGCCGCAACTTGCGCGGCGGCACGATCCGGGCGGGATCGGGATCGGGCTCGTGGCCCGTGACGACGTAGTACACGAGTGCCGCCACGGCGTACACGTCGCTGGCAGGCTCACCGGGGCCCCCAGCCCGGACCTCCGGGGCCACGAACCCGCCGCCGGTCCCTCGCTCCTCCGGGGGAACATAGGCCAGGCACCAGCTCGAATACCGGAGGTCGGTAACGACAGCGCGCCCCGACACCTCGAGCATGAGCGTGGTGGGCACGACGCGCCGCAGCACCACTCCCCGGGCATGCGCGTGCTCGGCGGCGCTCAGGAGGTCGCGCACCAGGGCATGCGTCGTCGGGATGGGGCGTGGGCCGCGGCGCAGCGCCTCCGCCAAACTCTCCCCATCCACCCACGTGGCCGTGCGGTAGGCGAAGCTTCCCAGCAGGGAGGCGGCATAGACGTGGCGGATCGCGGGATGATCCAGCGCCCCCAGGGTCTCCGTCTCGCGCAGGAACCAGGCGCGGCCGGGCGAGTCGGCCGCGAGGTGCGCGTGCAGGGCCACCGACCGCTTGAGGACGCGGTCCCACGCGTGGTATACCAGGCGCTCGGGCGTGGCGGCCACCAGTCGGTCCATGCGAAACGCCGGTGTCAACGCCTTGACCACCTGCTCCACCAGCTCCGGGGCAGGAGAGGTGTCCAAAGGGGCGCTGGGGTGAAGGTGGGGCTGGCTCATCGCGACGTTGTCCATGGTGTGCTCAAAGGTAGCATGGCCCCCGCCCTAGCCGGGGTTCCCGCCTACCCGTAAGTTTGCCCCCCTGCCACCCTTCCCCAGCTCCAGAGGTCGCCATGGGATACGAGCCATTGCCCGACCGCCGGACGCGCGGTGACCAACGCGAGCTCGTTGACCGCCGTTCCGGGGTCGACCGTCGAGCCACGGGCGAGCGGCGAACGGGCGTCACGCCCGTGCCGGACGAGCGCCGTGCCGGGGGCGACCGGCGCCGGGGTATTGAACGGCGGCGGGCCATGCGGCGATCCCTGGCGCCGCGCCGTCTACTCCCCGACCGTCGCACCAAGGGGGTCGCCCCGCCGTTTATCTCCGACTGATCGACGTCTGGAGGACTTTGCGGACGGCAGCGAGCAGCTCGTCCGCTTCGACCGGCTTCGACAGGACGGTGGCCGCGAGGTCACGTGCCTCCCGCGCCAGGCTCCTGGTCAAGTGGGCCGTGAGCAGGATGACCGGCACGTCCTTCAGAGCTGAATCGTTACGCATCTCCCGCAGCAGCGCCAGGCCGTCCATTCCGGGCATTTGATAATCGGCAATGACGAGGTGTGGCTTGCGCGCCCGGGCGAAGCGTAGGCCCTCTCGGGCGTCGGCGGCCGTGAGGCAGGCGTAGCCACTGCGCCGCAGCCGCTTGCTGAGTGCGGGTCGTGCCGAGGGATCGTCGTCGACCAGCAACACCCGCGAGCGGGGCGGAGCGCCGAGCAGGATCCGCGCGCGCTCGACAACCTCGTCCGCCGTCGTTGCCACCTCCGCCCCGTATTCGCGAGCCGCGGGCGCGTCTCCCTCGGCGACCATAACCACCGGGACGTCGAACAACACTGGATCGAGGCGCAACCGTTGGAGCAACTCCAGCCCGTGCATGTCGGACAGCTCGAACGCGAGCGCGACCAGGTCGACCGGCTCCTCGCGGAGCTGGGCCAGGGCCTCCGCGGCGGTGGCTGCCGCGATGACACGCCACCCCTCGGACCCGGCGCGTGTCTTGATGAGGTGTTGCCAATCGGGATCGCTGTGCGCGATGAGGGCAGTGGTCGGGCGCGTGATGCCCCCGGTCGCGGGGAGGGGTTCGGTGGGCTGTGCCGCGGTCGCGAGGGGCAGGCGCACGAAGAATCGCGACCCTCCCGTCCCCTCGCTCTCGCACCAGAGCCGTCCTCGCAGCGCCTCCACGATGCCCAGGCTGATGGCGAGTCCGAGACCCGCGCCCCCGTGCTCTCGCGTCGTCGAGCTGTCGAGCTGCTTGAACGGCTCGAAAATCGCCTGCTGTTTGTTGACGGGGATGCCGGGTCCCTCATCTGCCACCTCGGTCACCGCCTCGTCGCCGTCGGGCCACCAACGGACCGTGACCCGGCTACCGGCGGGAGAGAACTTGATGGCATTGGAGAGCAGATTCACCACGACCTGCTCCACGCGGTCGGGGGCGCCCAGGATGCGTACGTCGGCCGCCGGCGGCGCCGTGGTGATGGTCACCTGTTGCTCCGTCGCGAATGCGGCGAGCGCTTCCACGCTGGTCGCGATGGCCTCGCCCAGCGCCACCGGTTCCAGGTTCAGCTCCATGCGCCCGGCTTCGAGTCGCGACAGGTCGAGCAGGTCGTTCACCAGCCGGATGAGCCGGTCGGTGTTCCGCAGCGAGATCTCGAGCAGCTCCTTGGCGGGGTCCGCGAGCGCCCCCCCGGCTCCGGCCAACAGCAGCGACAGGGATGTCTTCACCGCCGTCATGGGAGTGCGCAGCTCGTGGCTGACGACGGAGACGAACTCGGACTTCGCCCGCTCGACCTCCACCTCGTGGGTGACGTCGCGGTACAGCACGATGTGGCCCACGAGCGCTTCTCCGGCGTCGCGCACCGGCGCCACGACGCGCTGGTAGACGGCGCGCCGTGGGAACGTGAGCTCGACGCGATCCCGGAGCGAGGCGTCCAGCGATAACGCCCTCTCCTGCACGGCCAGGGCCGCCGGATCGGCAAAGGAGCCGCGGAGGAAGCGGTGAATCGCGTCCACGGTCGCCCCGAGCACGGCCTCCCGGGGAAGTCCGACCATGCGAGCCATGTCGGGGTTGGCGTAGGCGACCTTGCGATCGCGCCCGACGAGCATGATGGCTGCGTCGCTGGCGTCGATCAGCGCCTCGAGCTGGTTGCGTTGGTGCTGCACCGCGGTATGCTCCTGCGCCAGGGCCTCCCGCTGTTGCGACACGGTGCTGAGCAATTTCGAGTAATACAGCGAGGCCTCGATTTGGCGTCCCAGCACGACGGCCCAATCGAGATCCTCCTCGGCGTAATGTCCGGGCTCTTCGTGCCCGAAATTCAGAGCACCGATCACGCGGCCCCCGACGTGCAGCGGGACGATCATGGCGGACACGCGTTTGCCTTCCTGCAGCAGTATGCCTTCGGTGCCCGGCAGCGCGTTCACGCGGATCGGGCGGCCCGTGCGGATCGCCTCGCCCGTCACTCCCTGCGCGATGGGAAAGACCGCTTCCCCCGGGACGAACCCGCCGCGGGCCTTGTCATACAGCGTGTGGAGGTAGTAGTGCTCGTCCGGCTCATCGGTGAGCACGACGCTCGCGCGCCGGAAGTCCAGCACGCGCTGCACCTTGAGGATGGCGCCCTGAAAAATCTCGCGCATGTCGACCGCGGCGTTGATCAGCGAGCTCAGCTCCCCCACCACCGCGAGGCGCGCCGCGGGCGAACGGAGGATGCCGGGATGCACGGTGGCGCGATATTCCCGCGCGGCCGCGTCGAGCTCCTTGAGGGCCGCGGCGGCCACGCGGCGTTCGTCGGGAGGGGACTGCCCGTTGCCCAGCCAACCCCGGGCCAGCGTCTCGAGGTCGCCCGCAGCCTGGGCAAGGGCGTCCGCTCCAAAGCTCGCGGCGGTTCCGGTGAGGGAGTGCGCGGCCCGATAGAGCGTCTCCGCTGCTTCGGGGCGATAGCCGCGCTCGAGCTCGCCGAGCGCGGACCGCATCGTGTCGAGACGCTGGCCGAGCCCGGCCGCGAACTCCGCGCGCACCTGGGCGAGCGGGTCGGGCGTCGGGGATGTGGTCACGCGCAGAACTCCCGGACCTGCTGCGCCAGGGCTTCCGGCTGGAACGGTTTGAAGACCACGCCCGCGGCGCCCGTCTCGGCGAGGCGCTGCTGGTCCAGGTCACGCCGCGCGGTCAGGAGCACGATCGGCAGCCGGGCCGTGGCGCCGTCCCCCTTCAGGCGCCGGCACACCTCGTATCCGTCCATCTCCGGCATCATCACGTCCACGAGGATCACGTCGGGCCCCACCGTCCGGGCGAGCTCGATCCCGCGGGCACCGGACAGGGCGGTGTGGACCTCCCACCCGGCCGTGAACTCCAGGGTGCGCCGGATCAGCGCCAGGAGATCGCGGTCGTCGTCGATGACGAGGGCACGGAACGCGTCGGGCATGGGTTCTGGCCGCACGGCGGCTCGTCGTTGATATTGGACCGATGGTCGCCACAATCTACATCCTCGACGACGACCCAACCTACGCCAAGCTCCTCGCGGCCAACCTGGGACCGGCCGGGCGGTTCCGGATCGCGGTGTTCGAACGTCCCGACGCCCTGCTCGCGCGCCACGCCGACGAACCGCCCGACGCCGTCATCACGGATCTGGTGATGCCCGACCTGAACGGCGTCGAGGTAACCCGACGGCTACGCGTGGCCGACCCGCACCTGCCCATCTTCGTCCTCACCGGCCACGCGGACATCGCCACCGCGGTCGACGCTCTCAAGGCGGGCGCCAACGAATACCTCACAAAGCCGGTCAACATCGACGAGTTGTTAACGCTCCTCACGCGGGCGCTGGCCGACCGGCCGCTGCTCGAGGCCGGCGCGTCGCTCGAGCAGGCGCGGGGCAGGGAGTACTCGGTTGAGGCGATCCTCGGGCAAGACCCCAAGGTTGAGGAGGTCCGGGCCTTCGTCCGTCGCATGGCGGCCATTGCTCGTCCGACCGTGCTGCTCCTGGGCGAAAGCGGTACGGGAAAGAACCTCGTGGCGCGGGCCATCCATTACTCCAGTCCCCACTCGGGGGGGCGGTTCGTCGAGATCAATTGCTCGGCCCTGCCCGCCAACCTGCTCGAGGCCGAGCTGTTCGGCTACAAGAAGGGGGCTTTCACCGATGCCCGTGAGGCGAAACGCGGGTTGATCGAGGTAGCGGACGGCGGGACGCTGCTCCTCGACGAGATCGCCGAGCTCGGCCCCGAGCTGCAGGCGAAGCTGCTCAATTTCCTCGAGAGCCGGCGGTTTCGCCGGCTCGGCGGCACGGACGAGATCGAGGTCGCAGTGCGGCTCATCACGGCCACGAACCGCAACCTGGAAGAGCAGGTGCAGGCAGGCCGGTTCCGGGCCGATCTCTACTACCGAATCACCGTGGCCTCCCTCGTCCTGCCACCGCTGCGCGAGATCAGGCGCGATATCCCTCTGCTCGCAGACCATTTTCGAGACGCGTTCAGCCGGGAGTTCAAGAAGAAGGTCGCAGCGATTGACCCGGCGGCTCTCGAGATCCTCGACGCGTGGCGTTGGCCGGGCAACGTACGGGAGCTCCGCAACGTGATCGAGCGGGCCATGATCTTCAGTGATGGGCCGCTGCTGAAACGGGCCCACTTGCCCCCCTTCGGTCGGGCGGAGCGCGCGGCGCGGGCCGACTCGCATCCCGACAAGTTCCCGCTGCCCAAGGGCCTCTCACTGGCCGACGCCGAGCGCGAGTACATCCGCCTCACCCTCGAAGAGACGGACGGCAACATCCAGAGGGCCGCTGAGGCCCTCGGAATCTCACGCAAGAACCTCTGGGAAAAGCGCAAGAAGTACGGGCTGCTCGAGACTGCGCCTGACCCAGGAGGGGACGCTTGATACGGCCTCGGTTACCGAACGGTAACGCAGCTGCCGGTGGCTCTCGAGGCCAAGCCGGCTACCCCATCGGTGTGATAAGGGTTGTTTCACGGCAAAGCAGGCACATGGCTTGCGCTTGTTCCTACCTGATGAAGACCCGTTTCTCGTTACCTGCCGGAATCGTTCTGGCGTGCGCCGGGGTGGCGGCATCCGTCGCGCCCCTCGCCGCGCAGAATCAGACACTCTCCTCAGCCACGAACCAGAGCTTCATCGTCGGCGACTCGAGCACCGCGGCGAGCGCTATGACCATTACCGACAACCAGGGCAGCTTCAACCCGGGACACGACATCTATATCGTCATCCCGGCGGCGCTCTCGATGATCTGGGACAACACGGTCACGACAGTCACCATCACCGGGAGCGCCGCCGCGAAGGTCAGCACGACTCCCACGTACACATCCAACAGCTGTGTGCAGCTCTCCATGCTCGCAAAATTCGTGGCTGGCGACCAGATCGTCGTGTCTGGCCTGAAGTTCAACAGCTTCACCGCGGCCGGGGGGCCCGCAAGCCTCACCCTTGGCCTCAAAGCCTGCAACTCAACCGTGGCCACTGACGACAAGACCAAGACGATTGCCGCGAAGGTCTACGGCGTGTCGGTCAGCCCGCACGGCACGACAGCGAGCCAGCTGCCCAGCAACGGCACCAACTACACCGTCGCCTTCACGGTGAGCAACACGGGGAACGGCTCCACAAGATACGACTTGCTGACGAGCAAACGGCCCGGCACCGTGATCACCACGGTGTCGATCACCGGGACCGGGGTGACGCAAGGCGGGAACCCGGACAGCGCGCGCACAGCCAACGTGCTGGCAGGTAACCCCGTTACTGCCACGGTCACGTATTCCGTCGGCAACGTCGCGGGTGGCTCTGTGGACACGCTCGTGTTCAAGGCGCGCGCGGTGGGCAGTTCGGCGACGGCGGACACGGGAAAGATGACGCTTACCGTCGTCCGACCGAGTATGAGCGTCGCCAAGAGCGTGAATCCCACCGGCCCCCGGCCGCCGGGCACGGACCTCACCTATGCGATGACGATCACCAACGTGGGCACGACGAGCGCCGCGAGCGTGGTGCTGGTGGACACCCTGCGTTCGACGGTGCAGTTCAAGGTCGGGACCGTCTCGAATTCCCTTCCCGCCGGCGTCGCCGTGATCGTGGACTATTCGAACGACGGCGGCGCGACATGGACGTATGCTCCGGCGAGCGGTGCGTGCAGCGCGCCGGCTGGCTACGACCGCTGCGTCAATCGACTCCGCTGGCGCTTGCAGAACCCCCTCAGCTCCACCGCGCCGGACAACACGGGCACCCTCCAGTTCGTCGCGCAGATTCGCTGAGAAAATAGCGCGCCGTTGGTCACCGCCGACGTTACCGTACGGTAACGCATGGTCGTGCCAGTAGTTCTCGCCAACATCTGTAATAGCAATAACAACAACATGTTGTGTGATTCGGGCCAAGAGGCATGGGACCTGCCTTTCCGCCTGCCCGGAAAGGACGGAATGCCCCAATGGTTCTCCGCTGCCCCCGTTGTTCGGAGCTCAAGTACCTCGGCCGCGCCCAGGTCATGGGCGGGCTGGCGATCTGCCCGAGCTGCGGAGAGCTGCTGAACCTGGCGGACGCACGACAGACCGCAGACGACGAGGAGCGGCCGCCGAAACCAAGCGCTGACAGGAGACAGAAGCCATGACGCTCAAGCGATTGCTGCTGGTCGGAGTAGCCGGCGTGATACTGATCGCGCCGTTACCCGGGGCGGCCGCGGGCCAGACGCCCAAGGCCCTGGTGATCACGGCGTACAACGTGACGGCGGAATCCGCGGGCGGGCGCGACACCAAGGCGGTGGCGCGGCCGGGCGACGTGATTCGCTACACGCTGGTCTTCACCAACACCCAGCCCACGCCGATCAAGAACGTCCAGTTCGTGGATCCCATTCCGCAGGGCCTGGTCTACGTGCTGGGCTCGGCGGCGGCTCATGAACCCACCCGCATCGAGTACTCGATCGACGGCGGCAAGACCTACGCGACCGAGCCGCTCATCGCGGTGGTCGAGGGCGGCAAGAAAGTCGAGAAGCCGGCGCCGCGCGAGATGTACACGCACGTGCGCTGGACGGTGCTCTCGTCGGTGGCGCCGGGAGCGCAGGTGACGGCGGAGTTACGCACACAAGTGAAAACCGCGCCCGGCGACGCGAAGTAGCGATCCGGGCAACTGTACTGACCTCGGGAGGAGGGCCAGATGTTCAAGCATGTGCGGTGGATCTCGAGCCTCACGCTGACCGTGGCGGCGCTGTTGCTGCTTGCCGCGGGGGCGCAGGCTCAGACGCCGGAAGGGACGGTCATCACGAACACGGCGACCGTTACCTATACCGACGCCAACAGTAATAGCTATGCCGCGGTCAGCGGCTCGGTCTCGGTGACGGTCGGCTTCCAGGCCGGCGTGACCGTGACCGCCAACACGCCAAGCCCCACGCCGGCGTCCCCGAGCACCGCGGACACCCTGACCTTCACGGTGGCGAACTCGGGCAACGGCAACGACAGCGTCTCGATCGTCGAGAACATCTCCGTCGCGGGGGTGATTTCGGCGACGGGGTACCGCTACGGCGCCACGACGTACGGAACGCTGGCGGCCCTGAATACGGCGCTGGCGAGCGGGCTCATCGCCCAGGGCGGCTCGATCACGATCAAGGTCGTATACGACGTGGCGAGCAATAAGGGCGGCGTGAACACCGTCTACACATTGACGGCCGCGTCGCGCCGCACGCCCGCGACCTCGGGCAATGCGGCGAGCAGCATCACGCCGGCGCAGACGTTCGCGGTGGCGACGACGCCCGATGGGGGCCAGAACGTCCAGCGCCTCCCGGGCTCGAACTACTCGTTCTCCTTCACCGTGCAGAACACCGGCAACGGCACGGACAACTTCGACCTGTTGGGCTCGTCGCCGGGGTCGGCGGTGATCACCATCGTATCGGTGAACGGCGTCTCGGGCGACAGCGCGCGCATCACGCTCGCGGCCGGCGCGTCGCAGGCGGTCGCCGTGGTCTACAACGTCGCGAACGTGGGCGGTGGCGCGACCGACACGCTGGACCTGCGGGGCCGGTCGGTGGCACAGCCGGCGACGCACGACGACGGTTTCATGGATCTCACCGTCATCAAGCCGAACCTGACGCTCACCAAGGCTGCGTACCTGGACGACGGCGTCACGCCGGTGGCCGGTACCGTGGTCCCCGGGCAGGTCATCCGGTATCGCGTCACGGTCACCAACAGCGGGTCCACGTCGGCCTCCGTCGTGCAGGTGACCGACGCGCTACCTGCCCAGGTGACGTACGTCTCGACGAGCTCGAGCACCGGTTGGAGTGTCTCGGTGAGCGGGCCGAACGTGACCGCGGACTACACGGCCACGGGCGGAGTGCTGGCGGCAGCCGCCAGCGCGACGTTCGAGCTGCGGGTCAGCATCAACTGAGGCACTGAGCGCCGGTGAGGCGCCTCCTCCAAGCAGTGCACCAGGGGCGGTCCGCCCACCCCGGCTTCCCAGCCGCGGGGTGGGCGGCCGCCGTTTTCTTCTTACTCGCCGGGTTCGGCGCGCCGCCGGCCCGGGCCCAGGGGACGCCCGCAGGGACCCAGATCCGGAACTGGGCGACGTTGACGTACACGTCCGCGGGTCAGCCATACGCCGTGGCCTCGGATACGGCGGAGGTCGTCGTCGGTCAGGTAGCGGGTGTGGACCTGCAGCCGCCACGCGTCAGCACCGGGGCCGTAGGCACGAGCGTCGTGTTTGCGCACCTGCTGACCAACGTCGGGAACGGGCCCGACTCCTTCACCGTCGCCGCCGTCTCGAGCCACGGATGGCCCGTGACGCTCTATCACGATCGGAACGGAGACGGCATCCTGGACGCGGGCGACTCGGCGCTCACGGGCCCGGTGCCGCTGGGCTACGGGGGCCTCGCACACCTGCTCGCGAGCGTCGCGATCCCGAACAACCCGACCGTGCTCGGCGTCAGTGACACGGTCGCGGTGACCGCGACCAGCCGGTTCAACTCCGCGGTCAGCGCAGCGGTGGGCGACCGGGTGGACGTGCCGGCCGCACCGCTCGCCATCACTCTCACGAAGCAGGTGGACCGGGCGACCGCGGTCGTCGGGGATGCTCTCACGTACACCCTCGGCTACGTCGTCACGGGCGGCGGCAACGCTTCGAGCGCTGACGTGGCGGATACCATCCCGGTCGGCAGTGCGTACGTGCCGGGGACGCTTCGCTGGAACGGAACCCCGCTCACCGACGCCGTCGGCGACGACGCTGGCTCGGTCGTGCCCGCGGGCGGCGGCGTGGTCGCGGTGGACCTGGGGCCGGTCGCGAGCGGCGCGTCGGGCACGGTGACCTTCCAGGTGCAGGCGACCCCTGGGCCGCCGCGCACGATCGCCAACCGCGGCGACGTCGTCTTCGCGTGGGCCGGCGGCTCCGACACCGTCCGGTCCAACTCCGTCCAAACAGCGGTCCTCGTCCCGGTGCTGTCGCTCGACAAGCGGCTGACGAGTCCGCCAGTCGCGCTCATCGGTCAGCAGGTGCACTATGCCCTGCGGTACGGCAATGCGGTGGGAGCGGCCGCCGCGCTGAACGTCGTGCTGACGGACACGCTCCCCACGGGTCTTCAGTACGGCAGCGCGATGCCGGCGCCGAGCATATCGGGGGGCGGACAGGTCCTGCGTTGGCCCCTGGGGACGCTTCCTGCGGGAGACTCGGGCGTGATCGATGTCGTGCTGTCGGTCGCGCCCTCGGTGCGGGACACGGTGCTGGTCCGCAACGTGGCGTTCCTCGAGGCTCAGAGCACGACGGCGCTGCCCGCGGCGGCGGCACCCCTGACGCTCGTCGGGCCGCCCAGCGTCGCGCTCGGTCTCGACCTGAGCGCGGACGTGCTCGACGTCGGCGTCGGGGAGGCGATCCCGTACAGAGTCGCCGTCCAGAACCCCGGTACGATGGCGGTCGCGAACCTCCAGATCGCCGTGCGGCTGTCCGGCGCAGCGCGCTACGCGCCCGGGAGCGCGATCGGCGCGGACTCGAGCGTCCTCGCGGGCGGCCGGCTGATCTTGTTTACGGGGGCCGCCCTCCCGCCGGGCGCCACCCGGACGCTTCGCTTCGTCGCGACCCTGGCCTCCGCGCCCGGCACGGTCGTCGAAGCCCGGGCGACCGCCAGCGGCCAGGCCTCCAGCGGCCTCGCCGGCTCGCCGGAGGCGATCGCGTGGGTGCAGGTGCGCCGCGCCTGGCCGATGGAGACGCGTGCTGCGATCGGGCGGGTCTGGGTGGATGCGAACGGTGACGGGGTCCAGCGGTCGGGTGAGCTCGGCCTCGCGAGCATCGACGTCTGGACCGAAGATGGGCAGGTCGCAACGACGGACTCCACGGGCAAGTTCTCGTTCTCGAACCTGCGCCCTGGCCAGCATGCATTCCGCGTTGACCCGCGCTCGATTCCCGAGGGCTATCGGCTCGCGAGCGACGACGCTCGCCTCGTGGAAGCGAGCGGCTGGACGACGCCGCGCGTGGACTTCCGCGTGATCCCGACCGGCACGTCCCGGGTCGACGCCGTCACGGCGCACCGTTCCGTGACGCTCAACTTCACCGCGCTGCCGCAGGGCTCGCAGGTGCGCTACGAGGTCACGCTGCGCGCGCCGCAAGACTTCGCGTTCGACGCGCTGGCGAGCTTCAGCCCCCTTGCGGACTCGGGGCTGGTGTACGTGGGCGGTGCCGTGTTCACACGCTACCCCGAGCTCGGCACGACGGCGATCCCCATCCCCTTGACCCGGCCGGGCGCCGACATCCGGATCGTGGCGTGGTCGTCCCAGCGGAGCGACTCGGCTATGCTGCGCGTGATCGGTCTGCCCTCTGGCGGAGGGTACTGGAACCCCGCGGGCCGCACGGAGTCCGTGGCACGCGCTTACGTGCGCAACGCATCGAAGCCGGTGGTCCTGACCATGGAGGTGCCGGCTTCCGCGCTCGTCGCCATCGGTTCTGGGAACGGGGCTGCCGGCGCTTCGGCCGATACCGAGCGCGTGACGGTGCCGGCGGAGCGGACGGCGGCCGAACGTGATACCGAGCGGCGCGCGAGCCTGGTCCGGGGACCGGGAATCGAGATCATCGCTCCGGTGGACGGTGCCGTGCTGGGGGGCGATCGGGTATACGTCGGCGTCCGGGGCGAAGCCGATGCCGCGGTGGTCCTGTACGACGGCACCAAGCTCCTGGACTCGGTACGCACACGGATCGACGGCGTGTACGACTTTGTCGCGGTCCCGCTGGCCCGCGGTCCCCATCGGTTGCGCATCGCGCTGCACAACTCCTGGGGTCAGCAGCGCTGGGACAGCGTGGCGATCCACGTGACCGGCCTCCCGGCGCGGTTCGACGTGCCCCGGGACCCGGCGAAGCTGGTCGCCGACGGTCGCTCGACGGCCGTGCTTCACGCGCGAGTGCTCGATGCCTGGGGTGTGCCGGTGGCGCAACCGGCCTACGTGACGGTGAGCGCGACCGGCGCCGAGCCGTTGGGGGCCGATGCCGACCCGTCTTCGGTCGGGCTCCAGCTGCTCTCGAGCGCGGCCGGCCGGCTGGCGATCACGTTGCGGTCCGGTCGGGCCGTGGGCCCCGGCACGTTGACACTCAAGTCGGGGGATGCGTCGATCACCGTGCCCCTCGAGCTGCTCCCCGAAGTGCGCGCGTTGACGATCGCCGGCTCGGGGCTCGTCGGCGTGGGCGCGAGCCCCGACGCCTATGGCGCGGTCACAGCCCGCGGCCGGTTCGACGAGCGGACCTCGTTCACCCTGGGGCTCGACTCCCGCCGCCTCAATGATGGGCGCGACGTGCTCGGACGGAGCGCCGACCCGCTGGAGGAGTCGCAGTATCCGATCCTGGGCGACGCGAGCCGGCAGGAGACGCGCACGGCGTCCCAGAGCTGGCTGTCCGCCCGGGTGGAGCGCGGCTTCGATTGGGCCCAGTTCGGCGACCTGTCTTCGACGGATTTTGCGAGCGGGCTGAGCCTCGCGCAGTACCGCCGCACGGTCACGGGCGTTGCGGCGCACGTCACGACGGGGGCCGTGACGTGGAGCGGTTTTGGGAGCCTCACCGCGCAGGCATTGCGCCAGCTACAGGTGCGCGGCGCGGGCGTGTCGGGGCCCTACCTGCTCGCGGCCGACATCCTGCCCGGGAGCGAGGTGCTGCGCGTCGAAACCCGGGCGATCGACAACCCCGAGCGCGCGGTGGTCACGCAAGGCTTGGTGCGGTTCGTGGACTACCAGATCGACTACACCGCGGGCGTCGTGCTGTTCAAGCAGCCGATCCCGGCAAGCGACGAGGCCGGCAATCCCGTTTTCATCGTCGCGACATTCGAAGCGGCGTCGGGCGGCGAGCAACGGCTCGTGGCGGGCGCCCGGGCGGCGCTCGACGTGCGGCGACTCACCAGCGCTCTGCGGCTCGACTCGCTCCGCTTGGGTGTCACCGCCGTGCAGGTCGAGCAGGCCGTCAATCCGTATCGACTCGTCGGCAGCGACCTGCGGCTGCTGCGGGTCGGCTCCCTCGACGTCGGCGCCGAAGTGGCGCACGCCGAACAAGGCGACTCGACCGGCCTCGCCGGGATGATCCGGGCGGCCTACAGTCCGTTCGGCGGGGCCCTGACGTTTGGTGCGCGCTACATGCAAGTCGGCCGCGAGTTCTCCAATCCGTCCAACGTGGCGGTGCAGCCCGGCCTGACCGAAGTGAGCCTGAAGAGCAGCCTGAAGTTGGGTGCCACGGAACTGCGCCTCGAGCACTCCCGGCAGGATTTCGAGCTGCAGGGCGTGGAACGCGAGCACAGCCGTGTCGGCGTGGTGCAGCACGTCCGGCCCGACTTGCAGGTGGACGCGGGGCTCGCGAACGACGTGGTCGGCGGTGCCAGTCCGACCGCGAGTGAGGCAACGGTGGCGGAGCTGAAGGCGCGGTGGGGTCCGTCGCCGCAGTTGCAGTTCTGGAGCGAGGTGCGCCGTCCGCTCAGCCTCTCCGGGCCGGACCTCTCGCCGGAAGTCTGGGGCTTCGGCGGAACGTATCGCGTCACGTCCACGATGGCGTTGGAGGCCAGCCAGCGGTTTGTGTCGCGTCCCGACACCGGGGGGGACTATTCCGTCTCGAGCATCGGCGTCCGCGCGGACGTCACTCCGGAGACCCAGGCATGGGGCCGGTACGAGCTGAACGGTGGCATCAACGGCGCCGGCAACGCGGCCGTCGTAGGCCTGCGGAATCGACTGCAGCTCTCCGGTGACCTGGCGCTCAGTATCATGACGGAGCGCCGCATCGGCGTAAGCCGCGCTTCGCTCGCGGATCCGGTGCGGGCACTTCCGTTCCTGCAGCCCGAGGACGACTACTGGTCCGCCGCGGCCGGGCTCGAGCTGCTGCCGCACGACGCGCCGTACCGGCTGAGCGCCCGCGGGGAGTACAAGGACGGCGTGCTGCAATCGAGCCGCCTGGCCACTGTGGCCGGCACCATCGCTTTCGACGCGTCCCTCGCGCTGCTGTCGCGGCAGGAGTTCGTCCAGAATGCCCGGCCCGGCGCGCCGCTGTCGCGCAGGCTGTCGAGCCTGTGGGGGCTGGCTCTGCGTCCGGCCCACACCGATCGGCTGAACATGCTGGCGAAGTTCCAGTGGACCGACGATCGCAACCCGATCGGGGGTGGCGTGCTGGTGTCGCAGGGCGCGGAGCGCAAGGCGATCGCCGCCGCCGAAATGATCTGGAATCCGGTGTCCACCGTGGAGCTCGCCGGCCGCTACGCGGTGCGCCGCACGCAGGCCGACCGCGTGTACGCCGACAGCACGCCACAGCGACTGACCTCGTGGGCCGACTACATCGGCGGCCGCGTGAGCGTCGACGTGACGCGCTGGCTGAGCCTCCGCACCGACACGCGCCTGCTGGTCGAGCGCGTGACCGGCACGACGAGGGGAGACGCCGCCCCGGCTGTGGTCGTGCGGCCGGTCCGGGCTCTCGAAATCGCGGCGGGCTATCGGTACGGAGACTTGAACGATCCGGACTTCTCGGTCCGCGGCGGCCACGGCGCGTTCGTCACCGTGTCGGCGGCCGTGACGGAGCAGGTCTTCTCGACGGCCGCCGAGTTCTGGCGCCGACGCTTCTAGGAGCCTGAGCGGGGCCGACTCGCGGCCGCGGCAACCTCGCGGATGACCCGCTCCAGAACCGCGAAATCGAAGGGCTTGGTGACCACGGGCACGCCGGCTCCCTGCAAGAGCGCTGCGGTGTCGGGTGCGAACGTGTCGCCGGTGGACAAGACCAGCCGCGACGTGAGGTTGGGCCAATCGCGGTTCAGGGTCGCGAGCAGCTCGGGTCCGCTCATGCCGGGCATGCGGACGTCGGAGATGATCACGTCGAACGAGCGCTCCCGCAGCCGGCGGAGTGCCTCGCGTCCGTCGCCGACTCCCTCTCCGTCCATACCGCGGCGCTCGAGGAAGCGGAGCATGGCGCTGCGGAGCGCAATCTCGTCGTCCACCACGAGCACCGTGAGCCTGCCGGTTGCGGCCGCAGGCGCCGTTGCCGGCTCGCCGGGTCTGGCCTCCTGGCGGGGGTCACGCGGCAGCACCACGGTGAACCGGGCTCCCCGCTCGGGCTCCGAGTCGACCGAAATGCGTCCGCCGTGGTCCTGCGCGATCCCGTAGCAAATCGACAGGCCGAGTCCCGTACCCACGCCCTCGGGCTTGGTCGTGAAGAACGGGTCGAAGATCCGGTCGCGGATCTCGGGCGGGACCCCGGGTCCCGAATCGGCGATCTCGAGCCGGACGTCGCTCTCGTCGGCGCTGGTCCGGACGGTGATGGTGCGGGGCGGGGGCGGCTCGACGGTGAGGAGCGCCTGTTCCGCGTTGATGAGCAGATTGAGGAGCATCTGCTGCACCTCGGAGCCATCGGCCCAGATCTTCGGATCGGTGGGATCGAGTTCCAACGTCTCCGTGATGTTGAACGTCGACAGGTGATAGGATCGGAGCGCGAAGGTGCGGCGGGCGATGTCGTTCAGGTCGACGAGCGCGCGCTGTCGCCCGCCGGCGCGCGCGAACGCGAGCAGGTTGGACGTGATGCGTCCGATGCGCGTGGCTTCGTCGTAGATCATCTGCAGGGCCTCGCGGTGCTCGGCCTTCAAGTCGTCGAGCAGCAGCGTCTGCGCGAATCCCGAGATGATCGCGGCCGGGTTGTTGATCTCGTGCGCCACGCCGCTCACGAGCTGCCCCATCGCGGCCAGCTTCTCGGCGTGCAGCAGCTGGGACTCGCTGCGCTTCTGGTCGGTGACGTCGCGCGCCAGGACGAGCACGCGGGTGGTCTTGCTCGCTTCGCGGACCGGGGCGTACAGGAGCGCGCGAACCCCGCGGAGGCCGTCGTCACGCACGAACCCGATCTCGAAACGCTGCACATTCCCTCGGAACGCGGCCGCCAGCTTCTCGCGCGCGACCGCTGTCACATCGGTACCGAGCAGCTCGAACAGGCTGCGCCCGTCGGGGGCGTCGGATGACGCTCCCAGCGCGCGCGCCGGCTCGTTCGATTCGAGAATGCGCCCGTCGCGATCCACCACGACGATCGCGTCGGGCATCGCGTCCATCACCATCCGCAGGTTGCGCTCGGCGGCTGCAGTGGCGGCGAGCGAATCCATGAGGGAGCGGGTCTGGCTGGCGACTTCGCTCTCGAGCACCACCGCATAGCGCCGGTCGGCGCGACTCGAATAGATCAACCGCAGGCCGAGGAGCAGGACCGCCACCGCGACGAGCACGGCGCCGCCCGCGACCGCGTAGACCGCCGTCCCCGTGCCCGCCAGGTCGGACACGACCGCTCGGGCCCAGGTATCCCCGGGCGCGAGCGCGTGGGCCGGCAGGATCGCGACGAGGGACCAGGCCGCGATCGCCACCGGCACGCGGGTTGGGCGATTGATGGGATGCACGAGCGACCTTGGCGCTAACTTAAGCGATCGGCGCCACCGGCCGGGAGGGCAGTCCGTGTCGCGGCTACTTCCTGGTGCGCCCGTGTGGCCTTAGCGACTCAGCCAGTAGCTCACCTTCACGAGAAGGACGTTAGTGGGGCGGTCGAGCAGCAACTGGCGGCCGAAGTCCCGCGTGACGTCGAAGCTCGCATCGTAGGGAAAGTACCCGGAGCGACTGTGCGTCCACGCGAAGAAGATGGTCGACCCCGGGCGATACTCCCAACGCCATACCGCCTTCACGCTCAGAGAGCGGGTGTGGAAGTCGGGGTTGTAGAGCGCGAAGGGTGGCGCCGGACCGGAGGGGCCGTCGGGGTCGACTCCCGAGCATTGCGTCAGCCCAGCGTTCCCGCATACGCTGGGGTCGCCCGGCGTGATGGTGGAGCCGTTGTCGCTGCCGTACGTGTTGAATGTGAACGTCTGGCTCGCCCGCAGCTCCTTGAAGCCGCGATAGTCACCGGTGAACGTGAACGGCTGCGCGTACAGCTGGAAGCTCAGCGTGGGCGAAAACGTGGCGTTCAGCTGCTAGCGCGCGCTTTCGGTCGCGGTCGCGAGAGGGTCGGGGACGCGCGTGACGTATTGGGCCGCGAAGCGGCCCGTGAAGTACCCGGGCGCGAGGCTCAACGAGACGGCCGAGCTCGGCCGCAGCGTCAGCTTCGGGATCAGGTCGAGCGACCAGCTGCCGGCCGTATCGTGCGTGACGGCCGCAAACGCGTACGCGCTCACCTGCTTGCGGTCGTCGGTATAGCCGTCGGCGCTCAGGTACCACGAGGGCGGCGTGCGCGCCAGCGGGCCGCCTCGCGTGAGCCGGTCATCGATGGCTCCCCCTGAATAACTCGCGGTCACCTCCCCGATCCAGAAGTTGCGGAATTGTCCGAACGCGTACAGGCCGACCTTCCGCTGAATCGCGTCGCCATCGTAGTTCCAGCTCCGGCCGAGCAACAGTTCGGTGACGGCGTGCAGGAACACCTCGCCCGGCCGGCTCCAGCGCCGCCGTCCCTTGACCTCCGCGGAAATGCGGTCGACCCGCTCCTGAAACCCGAGATCGTTCACCTCGAAGCCGGGCGAGACGAACTCGCCGGCGATGCTCCAGTTCCACGGGCCGCCGACGCGATTGAGAAACACGTCGCCGGTGGTCCCCGTGAGCGAGGTGCGGAGCGAGTCGTAGCGGAAGCTCTTGGCGTCGGGGCGTTGGTAGTAGCGGCTGGAGGATTGTTGCGCCGCATTGATCGCGGCGGTGTCGCCGCGGATATAGGAGCCGCCGAGGCTCGCGGCCAGCGTGTACGAGTTGTGACCCCAGCGGTGGAAGAAATCCACCCCGCCAACGTAGGCGGCGCTGCCGAGCACGTTGAGCGCCGGCGTGTCGAGGTCACGATTCACGGCCGTGGCGACGAGGCCGATGGTGGTGTTGCCGTTGCGCAGGTCGCGCTTCAGGCGGCCCACGAAATAGTTGGTCAGTGGCTCGACCTCATCGCTGTGCCGCAAGGCCGTTGCTGTGTCGAACACCGTGGCCCACTCGCGTGCCGTGAACGCGTCCAGGATGCCGACCGACCAGCCGTTCGCCCGCCTGCCGCTCAGCTTCGCCGCGCCCAGGATGGTGCTGCTCGGCGGGATGTCGGAGAACTGTCCGTCGGAGGTAACCTCCCCCTGGGGCGGTTGACCGATGCGCCGCGAGTAGAAGTACTGCGGCCGGTCGCTCAGCTTCGCGAGGCCGTTGCCGTTCCCGGCGAACCCGAAGATGTTGCCCCCTTCGACGAAGAACGGACGCTTCTCCTCGAGCTGCACTTCGAACTGCGTAAGGTTGACGAAGGCGGGGTCCAGGGCCACCTGACCGAAATCGGGGTTGACGGTGGCGTCGAGGGTGAGGTTGGAGGTCACGCCGTACTTGAGATCGGCGCCCACGTCTCCCAGATACGCGCTGCCGTGGTCGAAGGGATCCCGCGGGGATGCCGGCGTGTCGTAGTGGCCGCGCCCGACCACATAGGGCAGGAGTTCCAGGCGCTTGGGCGCGGGGAGGTTGTCCAGCCCCTGAAGATCGGCGAAGCGCGACGCGACACCGGTCTCGGTTTTGCGGACGAGCGGAAGCATGTCGAGCTCGTTCTTGCGCTGGATCCACCGCTCGAAGCGCACGCCCCACACCTGCATCGGCGCGCCCGAGAATCGCAGCTGCGAGAGCGGAATCCGCATTTCCACGGTCCAGCCGAGCGAGTCGACGGCGGTCGCGGCCTCCCAGACAGCGTCCCAAGAGTCGTCCGAATAGCCCCCGTCGTCGCCCAGCAGGACGTCCCGCTTCACGCCGGCGGCGTTGACGATGAACTCGAACGCCGTGCGGCGGTCGTGGTAGCTGTCCAGGAACACGCGAAAGTCGTCGCTGTGCGTGTTCGCGTCACGGCGTCCCAACCGGCGGATGATCCCCTGCGGCGAAGAGTCGAACAGGCGGGCGCCGACGAAGAGGGCTTCGGCATCGTACAGTATCCGGACTTCCACCCGCTCCGTGGCGGGCGCGCCCTCCTGCGGGTCCCGCTGCATCAGTCCGCCGATCGGGGTGGCCAGGGTCCAGGCGGGGTCGTCGAGCCGACCGTCGAGCACCGGTCTGGCGGCGGGTGCGACACGAGCGGCGCTGAAGAACGCCGGGACGTCCGGGACGCGTGCCGGCTCGACGGACCCTGACTGCAGGAGCAACAGTGGAATGATCGGGATCACGGTACCATCTCCCTCGCCATCAGCGTGGTGTTGAGCACGCGTTCCAGAATGCGCTTCGCATCGAACTGCGTCTCTGCGAGATCACGGGCGGCGCGGCAGTGACGCCCGTAGTCGCTATTGATCGCGTCCAGGGCACGAGCGGCCTCGTCGACCGAGGAGAACCGGAACATGCCCTCCCCGTTGACGAGGCAGGAGCTCGGACCGGTGTCCTGTACCACGACCGGCTTGCCGCTGGCCAGGTAGCACACCGTGCGGTCGCTCACCCAGGCGTTCTGAAATTCCATGCAGGACGCCTTGGCGCAGCTGAACTCGCCGCGCGAGCGCTGCACGTAGACGCGGTAGGCCTCGGGGCTCCCGGCGACATCCCTGGAGTGCCGCACCCGCCAGCCGCTTCGCGTCAGACACGCGAGGTCTTGCGCGTCGCGCTCGTCCGTGTAGAGCGCCAGCTCCAGCGGCTGGCTCGTGTGACGTGGCAGGCTCTGGAACTGCAGGAAGGCGACCCGCTTCGTGTTCTCGCGCAACACGGTCTTGCCGTTTTCCGTCACCTTGAGCCAATCCGCGGTGGACCAGCTCGACACCGTCGTGAACGCCTCGGCGTGGGGATCGTACGTGAAGGGCCAGAGGTCGAGGCACACCGGAGGCCGGATGCGGTGCCACTGCTGGCCGCAGTCGGAGAAGCGGGCCGACGGCGTTCCCACGGTTTCGCCGGTGGTGAGGTAGCAATCGTGGGCCGGCACGTTCAGCTGACCCGTGCTGATCCAGAACTGCAGCAGCCCCGGGTCGATGTCCACCAGCGCCGTGCGGCGAGCGCAGCCGAGCAGGCGGGGGTCGATGGCGTAGTGGAAATTCAGCAGCAGGTCGGCCCGCTTCAGCACGCGCTCGACGTCGGGCCACTCGCAACCCACGAACCGGAAGTCGTTGCCGGCCTTCGCATAGAGGAGCGTCTTCCCTTCGAGCCCGAAGCGCTTCATCCGTTCGAAGAAAGGCGCCAGCAACGCCGCCTCTTGGGCCGAGTCGCCCGAGGCCGGGGGGCGGAACTGCTCCAGCCAGTACACGTCGCAGCCGAGCCGGCGCAACCCCTGGGCGTACTGCATGTACACCCAGAAGTGACCGCCCCCGTCCGGGAAGTTGGCGACCTTGTAGACCGAGATCACGGCGATCACGCGGCGCCCTCCGGGACCGGCGCGTCGGTCACGAGCGCCGGCAGGTCTCGAAACCCCGCCAGGCGAATGCCCCGCTCCACGAGCGCCTGGCGCACGCGCGGGTCGCACAGCGTGCGCACTTCGGCTTCACGCTCGACCGTGTAGCTCGAGGCAAGTCCCTCGTCCACGTAGCCGGCGTGACAAGTCAGCTCGGTCACTCCGGGGCCGAGCTCGGCATCCAGCAGCCGGAGCAGTCCGTCGACGCTGACCTGCTCCAGATGAGTCTCGCCGCCCCACTGCCCATAGAACTTCGAGAGGTGGCGGACGTGGCAGTATCCACGCAGCGGCACGCCCAGGCACCGCGCCAACGTCTGCACGTGGGGCTGAAGGCGCGGGTTGCGGTGCACGTCGTGGTGCGAGTCCAGGTGCGTGGGCGGTGCGCCCACGAGGTGTCCGAACCGGTCGAGCTGACGCAGCAGCGCCGTGGGGACGTCCTCCCGCGTATCGGCATCGAGCTCGAGATGCAGCCCGACGCTCAGCGCGCGGCTCTCGCCCCCCAGAGCGGCCGCTTCCACCGCCGCCGGCCGGTACACCATCAGGCTCGTGCTCGTCAGGATCCCATGTCGATGCGCCTCGACGATCCCACGGTTGACTCCGCGGCTGATGCCGAAATCGTCGGCGGTGACGATGAGCAGTTTCGCGGGTGCGGTCATTCGGCGAGAGGCGGCCGGAGCGCCTCGAACCAGCGCTCGTAATCGATGAGCTCGGCGATTCCCCACGCGGCGCCGTCGTGGAGGGCGGCGATCGCGTCAAACAGGATGCAGTGGGCGTAGCGAGCGCTCTCCGCGGTGTGGCAGAGCAGGTTCAGCTCTTCGGTTCCAGGTAAGCACCAGCCCGCGCGATCCACGGCGTCGCGATAGCGCTGTACGATCCCCGGCCGCTCCTCCGCCGAAGACTGGTACAGGAATGTGGAGAGATCGTAACTGAATGGGCCCGCGCCGACATGGTCCCAGTCGATCAGCCGCGCACGCGGGCTGTTGGCGGCCATGGACACGAAGACATTCTTGGGCCAGAGGTCGCCGTGCAGGAGAGTATCGGACCCTCCGACCTCCTGCATGAGGCGGACGCGCCGCGGCGCATCCTCGCGGAGCCGGTACAGCAGGCAGAGCAAGCGCTCCCGGGCGCCGGCGAACTCGCGCGGCACCTCACGAGCCGGGGTGGCGAGGGCCTCGAGCGCGCCGATGGCATCGCCGAGGTTCGCCGTGAAGAAGTGCACGCCATGGTCGCGAGCACGCCAGCGGACTTCGGGCAGGAGCGCGTGTCCGGCGGCGCGTGTGTGCAAGTCGGCGATGAAAT